>Ga0164292_10001069_pt1 | contig 21867 bp, 22 predicted proteins | sample GEODES117metaG_FD_111486 | JGI IMG/M metagenome (GOLD analysis project Ga0164292, IMG submission 111486) | Eutrophic lake water microbial communities from Lake Mendota, Wisconsin, USA - GEODES117 metaG | ecosystem: Environmental > Aquatic > Freshwater > Lake | place: USA: Lake Mendota...
ACAGATGTCGCGCACCACGGTAAAGCCGCAGTCGCTGTAGAAGCGCCGCACTTCCTTGTTGGCCACCTCGAAGTACGGGGAGAGGAAGGCGATCCGTTTGGCCTTGTAGAGGTTGAGCGCCGCCTCAGTGCCAAAGGAGCCACAGCTGACCTTGACCTGGGCGCGATCTTCCATCATGTCAATGTACTGCGCAGCGCCCTTGCGACCGTTCCAGAAGGTGGCGGCCGACATGCCCATGATCATGTAGTCCATCTCGCAGGTGCGCAGCACATCGATGGCGTCCAGGGTGGCCTTGTTGATGTTGTCGACCAGCTTGAGAAAACTCTCGTTGTCATTGACAGGATTGTTCGGGATCGCAATGCGGCTGTAGTGGTTGGTCACCCCGACCGGTCGCAGGTCGTCAAAGTCGGGCTGAACGATGGTGTTGGTCGAGGGTCCGAGAACGCCAAATTTTTGTCGGTAGCCCAGGTGGTCGGCCATGTGTCAGCTCCTTGTGTGTTGTGCGATGAACTCGTCGCGGGTCATCACGTCCGCATATTTTTGCTGCATGTCAAACAAATTGGCCTCATGCGGCTCGATCGCGCGGTCGCCCACGCAGTCGCTGATGACCACGGTGCGCAGGTTGTGCTGCAGGCTGTCGACCACGCTGGCTCGCACGCAGCCGCTGGTGGTACAGCCGACGATGACGGCCGTATCCACGCCGCGCTGCAGCAGCCAGCCGGCCAGGCCGGTTTCAAAAAATGCCGATGCCGACTGTTTGCGGATCACCCACTCACCCGGCTGGGGTGCAAGCTGCGGCACGATCTGCGATCCCGGTGCGTGCTCGGTGAGCTTTTGCAGCGGCGGCACGCGCAGGGCAAAGATGTTGTGGTTGGAGCCATCGGCCTCAAACACCACCCGGGTGTGCACGATGGGCAGTTGCTTGGCCCGAAAGTGCGCGAGCAAAGGCACCGTGGCATTGGCTGCAGCCAAGATGTGCGGCCCGCCGAGCTGATCGAAGTCAACGAAGCCATTGACGAAATCGACCAGCACCAGGGCGCAGCGACGGCCCAGGCCGGACGTGCCGCCCAGTCCCTGGTGTTTGTAGATGGCGTGCTTGTCCATGTCAAAACCTCCTGATCGTGCGGGGTCTGCTGCGCATCAGCTCTGGCTGTGGTCGCGATCGAACTGAGCAACCCAGTCAAAGCCCATGAGCTGGGAGAATTTTTCGAAATCGTACAGCGGCGTGTCGCTCCCCACCGTCGAGCCTTGCTTTTGGATGGCGCCGTAGACGCTCTCGAAAGCATGTCCCGCGGCCAAAAACGCGGCGGCCGGGAAAATGGCCAGACGGTAACCCAGCGACTGCAAGTCCTCGCGGCTAAGCACGGGCGTGCGACCGCCCTCAACCATATTGGCCACCAGGGGCAGATCGAAGGCGCGGCCGATGCGCTCCATCTCCTCGACCGACTCAGGGCTTTCCACAAACAGCAGATCAGCCCCGGCGCGGGCGTAGATTTCGGCGCGACGCAGGGCCTCGTCGAGGCCGTGGGTGGTGCGGGCATCGGTGCGCGCGATGATGAGAAAGTTCGGGTCGCTGCGGCTCTCGACGGCCACCCGAATCTTGTCGGCCATGGCCTGCGCGTCGATCACGCGCCGGCCGAGCATGTGGCCGCACTTCTTCGGGAACTCCTGGTCCTCGAGCTGAATCACGCAAGCACCAGCGGCCTCGTAACCGCGGACGGTGTGCATGATGTTGAGCAGACCACCGTAGCCCGTATCGCCATCGCAGATCATGGGCGTGGCGGTGATGCTGGCGAACTGCTGCACCCGGTTGACCATGTCGGAGTAACTGGCCAGGCCCGCGTCGGGCAAGCCTAAATAGGAGGCCACCGTGCCATAGCCGGTCATGTAGAGCGCTTCGAATCCCATGCGGTCTGCAATCTTGGCCGAGACCATCTCGAACACACCAGGGGCTGAGAGCAGGCGCTTTTCGCGCAGACGCCGGGCCAGTTGCGCGCGCTTGTCGGCCGAGCCCACCCGCGAGAGGCCGCGCACGATCGATGGCTGGGCGCTCATGCGATGGCCTGCGCGCGCTCGAGCGCATCGAGCATTGAGGTCTTGCGCAGGTAAGCGCGGGCAGCAGCCGGATCGGCGGCCGTGGCCCGCAGAGCGTCCTGCGTTTTCTTGCGCTGCACCGGGTCGCGCTCTTCGATCTCTTGTTTGTTGCGAGCGGTGCTGGCGTTGATGTACTCGATCGCGATGGTGCGCCGCTGGCGCTCGTAACGATCGAGCAGGCTCTCGTCCTGCCCCTGCTGGATCACCGCCAGCAGTTTTTCGCACAGGTTAAACGCATCGTGCACGCCGCCATTCATGCCCATGCCACCGAGGGGATTGTTGATGTGCGCCGAGTCACCGGCCAGCAAGATTCGGCCGCGGCGGAACTGCCGTGCCACCCGCTGGTGCACTTTGTAGAGCGTGCGGTGTATGGTCTTGTAGGGCTGGGCCTGGGGCAGCAAGTTCTGCAGCCGCGCCTGCACCGCCTCGTCGGTCATGACCGCCTCGTCGCTCTCGTCGGGACGGGTGGGAAACAGCACGCGCCAAAGGGTCGGCACGCGCAGCAACACACACCACTCCTTGGGGTCTGAGCAGTAGTTGACGTAGGACAGCTGAGGCAGATGGTCGGCAAACTCGAAGTCGGTCGACAGCACCAAGAAGCGCTCGGGATAGGTAAAGCCCTCAAATTCAATTTCGGCGCTGCGGCGCACCGCACTCCAGGCGCCGTCGGCGCCAATCAGGTAGTCGCCTTGCAAGCGCAGGGTTTCGCCCTGGCACTGGGCCACCATCTGCACGCCATCGGCCGTCTGCGACACCGACTCGACCTTGGTGTCAAACAGGACCTTGACGTGGGGCATGGCCTTGAGCTGCTGGGCAATCGCCTCCGTGAGCTTCCACTGCTCGCATTGCAGACGAAACGGGTGCGCCGTGTCGTTTTTGAGCAGCTCCATGTCGAATTGGGCAATCACGCCCTCGTGCCGGTCGCGCTGCTGGGTGTAGCGTGCCACCAGCCCTTGCGGCACGATGGTCTTGCTCAGGCCGTAGCGATCGAGCATGTCCAAAGTGGGCGGATGAAAGGTTGAGGCCCGCAGATCCATGCTCAGCGCAGAGGCCCCCTCCAGCAAGGTCACGGCGACGCCAGCGTGCCCCAAAACCAGCGCGCTGACCATGCCCACAGGGCCGGCGCCGGCGATCAAGATGTGCGGTTTCATCAATCGGTGCTCCAAACTAAGGTGACTAACTGTACACAAAATTCAGAAAACGCGGCAAAGTTGAAGGCCCCGAACGGAGCTGCTTAGTTGCCCAGGGCAACCAGTCTCCCAATGGGACTTAGGTTGCTGGATCCGTACAAACCCTTGGAATAACCCTAAACCCATGCCCGACACACGTTTGTTTGTACACAATCCCTTATAGTCCGCCGAAATCACCCCGACCCCATGACACGCGCCAGCAGCCTTGCCTACGACACCGTGCGCCAGCTCATACTGGACGGCAGCGTCTTGCCCGGCGAGCGCCTGGTCGAGGAAGACCTTGCCCAGCGGGTGGGCGTCTCGCGCACCTCCATCCGCGACAGCCTGCGCCGCTTGGCTGGCGAAGGACTGGTGCGCAGCGAGGCCAACCGCGGCACCTTTGTGGCCGAACTGAGCAACAGCGAAATCGACGAGATCTTTCAGCTGCGCGCCGCGCTAGAGGGGCATGCCACCGCGCTGGCCGCGCTCCACGGCCGCCCTGAACACTGGGAGCAATTGAGCCGGCACGCCGACGAGATCGATGCCCTGCTCGAGCGCGACTTGGATCCGCGCCAATTCGTGCTGGGCTTTCAGACCAGCAACACGCACTTTCACCAGGTGCTGCTGCAAGCCAGCGGCTCGCAGCGCCTGCAGGCGCTGGCCAAATCCTTGATCGAGCTGCCGCTGGTGACCATGAAGCAGCACAACTGGCCTGGCGAGGTCAAGGTGCGCCGCTCCAACGAACAGCACCGCGAGATCATCGCCGCCTTGCGCGCCGGAGACCCGCTGCTGGCCCGGCTGCAAGTGCAATCGCACATCATCCATGCCCGCCCCCGGGCCATGATCGAGCGGGCGCTCGCGCCGCTCGCACTGCTGTAACGCCATGACCGCTCGCAAGAACTTGTCCATCATCATCACAGGCGGCGGCCGCGGCCTGGGCTGGCACATGGCCGATGCGCTGGTGCAAGCGGGCCACCGCGTACTCATCACCGGCGCGCGCGACACCGACGAACTGGGCGCGGCCTGCGCACGCTGGAACGAAGGCCAGCGGGCGCCGCGCGCCGTCTTCATGGTGGCCGATGTCGCCGATTGGGTTCAATGCCAGGCTGTTGCCGAACGCGCCTTGCAGGCCTTTGGCCGCATCGATGGGCTGATCAACAACGCCGGGCGCGGCATGCTCGAGATCAGCCCGACCTTCAACACCGAGCCGGCCCTGTTCTGGAAGGCCGACCCCCAGGGCTTTCGCAACATCATCGATGCCAACGTGACCGGCGCTTTCCTGATGGCACGCGCCTGCGTACCGCACATGGTGGCGCAGCGCTCGGGCCAGGTGGTCAATGTCTCAACGAGCCAGGTAACGATGGTGCGCACAGGCTACTGCCCCTACGGCCCGAGCAAGGCAGCGCTGGAGGCCATGAGCGTGATCTGGGCCAAGGACCTCAAGGACAGCGGCGTGAGCGTCAATGTCCTGCTGCCCGGCGGCGCCACCGACACCCGGCTGCTGCCCGGCAGCGGCAGCGATCGGCGCGGCGCCGATGGCAACCTGCTGGCGCCCGACATCATGCGCGAGCCCATCGTCTGGCTGATGGAGCGCGCGGGATCGCACATCACCGGCCAGCGCTTTACCGCGCGCCTGTGGCCCAAGGGCGCCACCGACGAGCACGCCTTGGCCCAGGCGCGTAGCCCCGCGCATGAGCTGCCGGCCATCATGTGACGCAGCAGGATCGTCAATGAAGACCCAGCTCCTAGGACAGATGCGCATCGACCGGGTGGTCGAGTCCGAAGGGCCGTTTGCCGCGGTTGATTTCCTGCTGCCACAGGTGCGCCCTGAGCAGCTTGAGCCGCATCACGACTGGCTCAGGCCGCGCTTTATGGATGAGCGCGATCAGCTGGTCATGGGATTTCACAGCTTTGTGCTGCGCACGCCACGCCACAACATCCTGATCGACACCTGCGTGGGCAACGACAAGGAGCGCCCACAGCGCGCGTCCTGGCACCGCCAGCAACATCGTTATATTGAGTCGCTGGCTCGCCTGGGGCTGGCGCCCGAGCAGATCGACTACGTCTGCTGCACCCATCTGCATGCCGATCACGTGGGTTGGAACACATGTCTGCGCGAGGGCCAGTGGCAGCCCACCTTCCCCAAGGCACGCTATGTGTTTTCCAAGCGCGAGTACAGCCACTGGGAGGCCGAGCATCGGCTTGCGCTGGCCCAGGGGCGCGATGCACCCAACCATGGCTCTTTTGCCGACAGCGTGCTGCCGGTGGTCGATGCGGGTCAGGCCCTGATGGTCGACGACGACGGCCACGACTTCGAGGCGGGCGTGCGATTGGAAAGCGCCGCTGGCCACACACCGGGCTCGTGCGTGCTGCACGCCAGGAGCGGCGGCGCCCATGCGGTCTTTACCGGCGACATCTTTCACACCCCGGTGCAACTGATCGACCTGTCCTGGTCGTCGCGCTTTTGCCATGACGCGACCAAGGCCGCGCAGGTCAGGCGCGAGCTGGCCGCACAACTGACCGACACCTCGAGTTTGCTGATGGCAGCGCATTTCCCCTCGCCGGTGGCTGGACGCATCGTCAGCGGCGCGCAGGGTCTGCGCTGGCAATGCGATCCGCACTGACACCCCTTACTTTCACCCTCGCAAGGACAAGCATGCACTACCCCTGGTCCCCCCTGATTCATCGCAAGCCGCTGCGCTGGCCAGGCGGCAAGAAGCTGGCGGTGATCATCACGATGAACTGCGAATACTGGGACCTGGTGCGCGAAGGCACCGAGCCCAATTACGCTGGCGGCCCGCCCATGCTGCCCGATATGCTGCCGGGCAATGTGGCCGACTTTCCCAACTTCACCTGGCGCGAGTACGGTCAGCGTGTGGGAGTCTGGCGCCTGTTCAAGCTGTTTCACGAGATGGGCGTGCCTCTGTCGTGCACCATGAACGCCAAGATCGGGTTGGAGCGCCCCGAAATGATCGAGTACGCCATGGCACGCGGCTGGGAGATCGTCCCGCACAACTACGAGCAAGGCGAGTTGCTGACCCGCTACACCTTTGACATCGACAAGGAGCGTGCGGTCATCGACGCCACGCTGGCCGTCTACGAGAAAGTCGTGGGCCGCAAGGCCAAGGGCTGGCTGTCGTCCTCGTTGCGCGGCACGCCCAACACGCCCGATTTGCTGGCCGAGCGCGGGCTGAAGTTTTTCTGCGACTACATGAACGACGAGCAGCCTTACCTGATCCAAACGCCCTCGGGTCCGATCGTCAATGTGCCTTACACGATCGAGGTCAACGATTTCACCTTCTTCCACCGCCGCGCCATGACCACATGGGATGCCGCGCGCATGCTCAAGGACCAGTTCGACGAGCTCTACCGAGACGGCGCCGAAAGCGGCCGGATCATGAGCGTTGGGCTGCATCCACATGTCTCGGGCCACCCCCATCGCATGCCGTGCTTTCGCGAGTTCCTGGCCCATGCCAAGGGACATCCGGACGTCTGGTGGACCACCCGCGAAGAAATCGCCGAGTGGTATTTGAGCAATCACCAGAACCACATCGGCTGAGGCAAGACTATGCAGCTGCTGCAACAGATCGTTAACGGGCTCATGCTCGGCGGCATCCTGGCCTTTGTGGCCGTGGCCTTCACGCTGACCATCGGGATGCTCAACTTCCTGAACTTCACCATTCCGGCCCTGTTCATGCTGGCGGCCATGGTGACCTGGGCGCTGTCGACTGCCGGCCCCCACATCTTCGGCCTGGGCTGGCACTGGACGTACGCGGCCATGGCCGGCATCGCGGTGGTGATCCTGGCCTCGCTGCTGATCGAGCGCTTTACCTACCGCTACATGAAGGCGCGCTTTGGCGATGCCACCGAGCATGCCCTGCCGCTGGTGAGCTCTCTGGGCTTTCTGATCGTCTTCGAACACATGGCCATGGCGCTTTGGAGCAGTGATCCGCAGCGCTTTGAGCTGCCCTTCAAGGACACCACACTCGAAATCGGCGGCCTGATTTTTGGCATTCCCCACCTGCTGAGCCTGACGTCGGCCATCGCGCTGGTGGCGCTGCTGACCACCATTTTGGAGCGAACCCGGCTGGGCCGGGCGCTGCGCTCGATTGCCGAGAACCCCAACGCCGCCACGCTCATGGGGGTGGAGGTGCAGCGCATCGTGCCAGTGGTGTTTGTCATCACCGGCGTGCTCTCGGCGCTCGCAGGCATCCTGTATGCGGCCAGCTACGGCACTGTGACCCCCTTCATGGGCGATGCGATTGCCACGGACGCCATTGCGGGCATGGTGCTCGGCGGCCTGGGCAACATCTGGGGCGCCATTGCCGGCGGTCTGCTGGTCGGTTTGGTCAAAGTGCTGGCCATCAGCACGTTTGGTTCCGAGATTGAAAAGATCCCGGTCTGGGGACTGCTGCTGCTCATTCTGGTCATCCGGCCACAGGGCTTGTTTGGCCACAACAAAATCGGAAAGGGCAAGTTCTGATGTCCGGCTACCTCAGCGGCCTGCTTGCAATGCTGGCCATCAATGTCATCGTGGCCTACTCGGTGTTCATACCCGGCTCGGCCGGTTTGCTCAACCTGGGTGCGGCCGGCTTTGTGCTGGTGGGGGCGTACACCGCAGGCGCTCTGACGTCGATCTACGATCTGGCGCTGGCACCGGCCATCGTGCTGGGCTCGGCCATGGCCGCGCTGGTGGGCTTTGTGATCGCCTTTCCGATCCTGCGCACACGCGGCATCTACATGGTGCTGGCCACCTTTGCCTTTGCAGAAGTGGTCGGAGGCATCTTGCTCAACATTCCGGCGCTCGGCGGCGCGGCCGGCCTGTCGGTCATGGCTTACGCCGGCTTGCCGGTGGTGGTGCCCTGCGCCATCGGCACCGTCATCTTTGTGGCCTGGCTCATGCGCACCCGCTTCGGCCTGTCGGTAAGAGCCATCCATGACGACGAAAGCGTGGCCCACCTGTTTGGTGTGCACCTGCGCATGACACAGGTGCTGGCGCTGACCATCGGCGGGGCCATCGGCGGGCTCGGCGGCGGCTTGCTCGTGCACCAGTTCAACTTCATCGATGTGCAGTCGACCGGCGTGCTCTTTAGCATCTATGTGCTGCTTTATGTGCTCATGGGAGGCACGCAGACGGTCTGGGGTCCGCTCTTCGGCGCGGTGTTCTTTACTCTCGTGCCCGAGGCGCTGCGCAAGCTCTCGACCGTCGACCCGTCGCTCAAGTTTCTTGAAGGCGGCCGCTACATCGTCTTTGGCGTGGCCGTGGTGCTGATCATGATGCTGCGGCCGCAGGGCGTGATCACCCGCACAATGATCGAGCGCTTGACCTCGCCGCGGCGGCGCAAACAGGAGGCCAGCGCATGAGCATCGCCCTGCAACTTGACGGCGTCAGCAAGTCCTTCGGCGGCCTTAAGGTCATCGACGATGTCAGCTTTGGCGTGCCCACCGGCAGCCGCACCGGCCTGATCGGGCCCAACGGTGCAGGCAAATCCACCGTCTTCAACCTGATATCGGGTGTCTATCCGATCGACCAGGGACGCATCAGTGCCACTGGCCAGGACATCACGCACATGTCGGTGGCCAACCGGGTGCGCTGCGGAATCTCTCGCTCGTTCCAGAACATTCGCCTCATGCCGCACCTTTCCACACTGGAGAACGTCATGCTTGGCGAGCATCACTTCAGCCGCCCCTGGGAGCTGGTGGGCAGCCGCAAGGCCAGCGCGCGCGCTCGGGCCGCGCTGGAGCGGGCCGGCCTGAACACCTACCCCGGGCAGGTGGTGGCCGACCTGCCCTATGGCATCCAAAAGCGCATTGAGGTTGTGCGTGCGCTCATGGCGCAGCCCAAGATCTTGCTGCTCGATGAACCCGCGGCGGGCCTCAATCCAGTGGAGACCGGCGATTTGCGCCAGCTCCTGCAGTCTGTCTCCGACAGCGGCATCACCTTGCTGGTGGTCGAGCATGACATGCCCTTTGTGCGCCAGCTGTGCAACCATGTGGTGGTGCTCAACTTCGGCCGCAAGATCTTCGAGGGCACACCCGAGGCGGTCAAGCAGGACCCGGCAGTGATCGAAGCCTACCTGGGCACGCCCGATGCGATGGAGAGCCACCATGCTGCTTGATGTGCAAGACTTGTCGGTTCACTATGGCCGCACACAGGCCGTGCAGCGCATGTCGCTCAATATCGAGGCCGGCGAAATCGTCACGGTCCTCGGCGCCAACGGCGCGGGCAAAAGCTCCCTGCTCAAGGCCCTGCAAGGCATGGTCAAGCCCGCCGGCGGTCAGGTGCAGTTCAAGGGCCAATCCATCTTGGGCCACAGCGCCGCCCGGCGCGTCAGCGAGGGCTTGGTGCTGGTGCCCGAGGGGCGCCAGATCTTTGTCAGTTTGAGCGTGCATGACAACCTGTTGATGGGTGCCTACACACGGCAGGACGACGCCAGCCGAGAGATCGAGGCGATCTACCAGCGATTCCCCAACCTGGCGCAGCGACGCGACATGCCCGCCTCGGTGCTCTCAGGCGGGGAGCAGCAGATGCTGGCGATCGGGCGGGCCCTGCTGAGCCGGCCAGCCCTCATGATGCTCGACGAGCCGTCGCTGGGTTTGAGCCCCTTGCTGGTCAAGGCGCTGTTCCAACTGATCACCGAGCTCAACCGCGATGGCCTGTCCATCTTGCTGGTCGAGCAAAACACACACATGGCCCTGGCTACCGCCCACAGGGCCTATGTGCTTGAACTTGGGCGGCTGGTTCTGCAAGGCAAAGCCTCGTCGCTCGCGAGCGATCCGCGCATGACGCAGGCTTATCTGGGTTCTTGAAACTTCAATGGAGTTGCTGATGAAAAAACGTTTGCTGGTCATTGCCGGCCTGGCCGCCGGCCTGGCCGCCCCAACCTGGGCGCAAGACATTGTGCTGGGCCTGTCGCATGCCAAGACCGGGCGCTACTCCGGTGTGGCAGTTGGCACCGAGATCTCGGTGGACATCGCCGTGGCCGAGATCAACGCGGCCGGCGGCATCAACGGCCGCAAGATCCGCGTCGAGAAGTTTGACACCGGCGGAGACCCCAAGAACGCGCAGGTGGCCACGCAAAAGTTTGCCGAAGACGCCAAGGCCGTCGGCATCATTGGCCCCTTCTCGAGCCAGGAAGCGCAAGTGGCATTTGCCGCTGGCGAGCGACTGGAGATCGTGCAGATTCCCAACGCCGCCTCAGCCCCCGGCCTGACCAAGGACCGCAAGTGGGCCCTGCGCGTGACCGAGGACGAGGGCAAGCAGTTTGGCCGTCTGCTCAGGACCATGGGCACCAAGGGCGGCGTGAGCAACAGGACCGCAGCGGTGATGTTTCCGAGCGACGAATTCGTCGGCAAGGCGCTGGCCGGCTGGATGCCCAACCTGCTGGAGGCCAACGGCTGGAAGATGGTGATCCCGGCTGAAGGCTTTGCCACCAACGCCACCGACCTGTCGCCCCACATCACCAAGCTCAAGGGCAACACGCCGTCGGTGCTCGCCTTTGCCGGTCTGCCCGAAGGCGCGGCCAAGGTCATGAAGGAGCTGCGCCGTCAGGGTCACAACAGCATGCTGATCGGCGCGCAGATCTTCGCCGACCCGGACATCGCCAAGGTGCTGGGCAGTGATGGCGAAGGTGCCACCTTCGTCTCTTGGTACTGGTGGGACACCAACGAGCGCACCCGCACCTTCGAGCGCAAGTTCCTGGAGGAGGCCAAGAAGCGTGGCGTCAACAAGTCGGGCGCGCACCATGTCGATGCCTCGGCCTATGACATCGTCTACGTTTTTGCCGACGCGATGCGCCGCGCAGGCACGACGGGCGATCAGGCCAAGGTCAAGGCCGAGCGGGTGGCCCTGCGCGACGCGCTGCGCAGCACCCAGATCACTGGCGTGACCGGCAACATCTGCTTTGGCAGGGATGGCGACTCCGAGTTGCCCGCTTACATCATCCGCATCCGCAACGGGCAGCGCACTCTGCTTGACAGCCACGCGCCCGACGCGTGCAGCAAGTGATGAGCACATCCGTGTGGAGTCCGCAGGCCTTTACCGGCCTGCGCTTGGTGCTGGCCGGCGGCTGCGGCGGCATAGGCCGGCATCTGGCCGGCCAGGCCGCCGCACTGGGGGCAAGTATTCGGGTGCTGGACCTGCCGGCCTCGATTGAGCGTCATGGCGCCCAGATGCCGTGTATCGCCATGGACGCCAAAGACCCCGATTCGGTCGAGGCCGCCATGGCGCAGGCCGCCAGCGAGCTCGGCGGGATTGATGCCTGCGTCAACCTGGTGGGCTACATGAGCGAGCCCAAGGCCCTCCAGCACACCGCCACGGAGGTCTGGCAGGATGTCATGCGCGGCAACCTGGATGCAGCCTTCTTCATCTCGCGTGCGGCCCTGCCCCATCTGCACCGCAGCGAGCGCGCCAGCTTGCTGCATGTGGCGTCGGGCCTGGGCGCCTGGGCCAGGCCCATGTTCGGTGCCTACGGCCCGGCCAAGGCGGGCATGATCCTGATGGTCAAGGAACTGGCGCTGGAGAACGCGCCAAGGGTGCGGGTCAATGCAGTGGCTCCCGGTGCGGTCGACACCGCGTTCTTGCGCGGCGGCACGGGCCGCTCCGACGAGGCCGCCCCATCTAATCTGGATCAGGCAGCCTACACGCGAATGGTGCCTATGGGTCGGATTGCAGTGCCCCAGGACGTAAGCGATCCGATTTTGTTCCTGATCAGCCCGGCAGCGGGCTACATCACCGGGCAGACCCTGCCCATCAACGGCGGCACGTACATGCCCTGAACGCGCGCAAGGCCGATCATCCGAGGCCTTGCGCGCTCAACCCGAGGAATGCACCATGACCACCGTGACCACCATGCCCGCCTTCAATCCGCCGCCCGCACTGGTCGAGCGCGTGATCGCACGACGAGGCAGATTGCATGCGTTTGAGACCTTGCAGCCGCGAAAAACGGCGCTGGTCGTGGTCGATATGCAAAACAGCTTCGTCCAGGAGGGGGGAGGTCACGCCTGGGTGCCGGCGGCAGCCGGCACATGCCCGACGATCAACCGGCTGGCGCAGGCGGTTCGGCAATCGGGCGGCACCGTGGTTTGGATCCTCAACACCTACCGGCCTGAATCAGACCAAAGCTGGTCCCATTTTCATCAGGAACTGTCTTCACCCCAGGGCCATGCGCTGCGCAGCCGCTGCATGGCCGAAGGCGATCCTGGGCACGAACTGTATGCCGACCTGCAGCCGCAGCCGCAGGACTGGCGGGTGCGCAAATACCTCTACAGCGCCTTTATCCAGGGCTCATCTGATCTGCACCAGAGGCTGCAAGCACAAGGCATCGACACGGTCGTGATCGCGGGCACGGCCACTAACGTCTGCTGCGAGTCGACCGCACGCGACGCCATGATGCTCAATTACCGCACGCTGATGGTCAGCGACGCCTGCTCCGCCACCACGGCAGAGGAGCACATCACGAGCCTGTCGGGTTTCTTGTTCAACTTTGGCGATGTCCAGAGCACGGACCAAGTGATCGAGCGCCTGCACCGCAGCGCAGCCTGACTGTCATTGCGCCCCTGTCAGTGCGAGGAGCGAAGCAATGCTTCGGCCGTTGCACACGTTGGTGGATTGCCACGGCGCTGCGCGCCTCGCAATGACGCAGCAGGTGCGTCACTGCCGCACCGCCCTGTCATCGCGTCCCTGCTATCTCATTGCACCCCTGCCCTGTCATTACGAGGAACGAAGCAATCCATCGGCCACCGGATAAAGCCATGGATTGCCACGGCGCTGCGCGCCTCGCAATGACGCAGCGGGTGCGTTACCGCAGCTGCGCCCTGTCATCGCGTCCCCGCCATCTCGTTGCACCCCTGCCCTGTCATTACGAGGAACGAAGCAATCCATCGGCCACCGGATAAAGCCATGGATTGCCACGGCGCTGCGCGCCTCGCAATGAAGCAGCGGGTGCGTCGCTGCCGCACCGCCCTGTCATCACGTCCCTGCTATCTCATTGCACCCCTGCCCTGTCATTGCGAGGAACGAAGCAATCCATGCCTGTACACCCAAGCCGATGACCCACCTCCCTCAGCCCGACTCGCCCATCGGCATGACCATCGCCGCCGGACGCGGTTAAACGCCGCATGGCCCTCTTCAATGCAGACGCCAGCGGGGTGTGGCTTGGCCGGGTTCGCGCACAGGCTGCAGCGGCCCGGACCATGGTTCTTGCACCGGCGGGCGATCTTGCTCGGGTCGCGGGTCGTCCTCATCGATCTCACCGCGGTGCGGCGGCATGCCGTGGCCGCCCCAGGGCGCTGGAGGTGGCGCATCCAGATTGGGCAGCGCCCATAGGCTCGGCCAGGTCCAAAACACGTTGGCGGTGTTCATTTCAATCTCGCCGGTTCGATCGCCGCAGGCTGCGGCCCAGCAGCGCCACGAGCGCAGCGCCAACACCCAGTGCCAGCAGGGCCGACTGCGTGGGCCGTTGGCTCACCTGGCGCTTGAGTTGCTGCTGCATCCTCATCCACCAAGCTTGACCCGAGGTGTCGATGCCATTGCCGGGCTGGCTGCGCGCGCCTTGTGTCGCGCTGGGCTGCCCGCTCGAGGGCATGGACTGTGCAGAGCCGAGTTCCTGCTCCACGGACTCGAGCACGGGCTCGCTGAGCGATCGATGGGCCTGCCAGCGGCTGGCGCCCAGTTGGGGTTCGGTCATGGTATGGCTCCTCAGTCGCATCGCCGGCAGGCACGCGGGCTGCGTGTGCCAAGGGTCGACAGGCAATGAGCTTAAAAGCCGCACCTGCAAGGCGCTGTGGGTGTTTGGCCAGCACCCGTGTCGGACAGCAATCAGTGGAGCGAGCGCCGCAGCGCTGCCTTGCTTACCCGATCGATCCCCAGAGGATCAGCGCCTCACGGCCTTGCACCAGCAGGTCGCATCGCGAGCCCACCGGCAGCAGCACCTTGGTGGGTACATGACCAAAGGGCAAGCCGGTGAGCACCGGCACCTTGATCTGCGTGCGCAGCCAGGCCACCACACTGGCGAGCTTGAAGCCCTTGTCGTGCGGAACCAAGCGGTAATTGCTGAACTGGCCAAAGACAATGGCTTTCTGTCGGGCCAACACACCGGCGTGCAATAACTGCGAAAGCATGCGCTCGACGCGGTAGGGGTGCTCGTTGACGTCCTCAATGAAGAGAATGCCCTTCTTGATATCCGGCAAATAGGGGGTGCCCACCAGCGTGCACAGCACTGACAGGTTGCCGCCCCACAGGGTGGCGCCCGACACCTGCAGATGCGCAGCCTCAAGTTTGGGCATCTGCCAGCCCGTGCCTTCACCGCGTCCCGCAAGCAGGTCATCCAGACAGGCCAGCATGATGTCGTCGCACTGCGCCTCACCGCCAAAGTCGTCGAGCAATGCAGGACCGGCCCAACTGACCGAACCGGTTTTGGCCAGCAAGGCGCATTGCAGGGCAGTGAAGTCACTCAGACCCACGAAGCGGGTACGCCCGCTGGCCTTGGCCAGTGCCTTGTACGGCAATTGCGGCAGCAGGCGGGTCAGTCCATAGCCGCCACGGCAGATCATGGCCAGATCGGCGCCGCTGGCCGCGGCACGGCCAATGGCGGCAAGCCGCGTGGCGTCATCTCCGGCAAACCGCTGGTAACTGGCCAGCGCCGACTCATCGATTTCGACCTCGTGGCCGAGCGCACGCAGGCGCTTCACACCACGTCGAAAGGCTGTCTTGTCGCGCACTGCGCCGGCGGGAGAGTAGAGGAAGATGTGCGCCATAGGGGCCTGCTCGCCAATCAAGTCGCGAAGTGTCGCACGGCTGCTTGGGCGAGGCCCTCGCCATGCTCCTGCACGAAGTGGCCGGCCTGCGGCAGGATCAAAGGCTCGGGACACGCCCGGATGGAGGCGGCGAGTTGGCGCATGACCGGCTCGCCCAGCACAGGATCTTGTGAGCCTATGGCCAGCATGCTGCGGCCGTGCCAATCTTGCTGCCAAAACCGCTCGGCCTGGCGGGACAAGGCAGCGCCCGGATCGTCGGCCTTCTCGGGCACCTGCTGCGGGAAGGTGCGCAGCGCGGCGCGGTAGCCCGCATCCGGAAACGGCGCACTGTAGGCTGCCGCCTCGGCCGCGCTCAGGTGGGCGTTGCCCCGCAGCAGCAACCGGCCAACGTCGTAGAGCGGCTGACTCTTGCACCACTGTCGCCAGGCAAGGAAACCTGCACTCAGGGGCTGCTGTCCGGTGGCCAGCAGGGTGTTCATGGCCAGAAGGCCGCTATAGCGCTGAGGTGCCTGCATGGGAAGGGTCAAACCCAAAATCCCGCCCCAGTCCTGCACGGTCAACACCACCCTTTGCAGATCGAGCCGCTCGACCAAGTCGAGCAGAACCTGCCGATGCCGCTCAAAGCCATGAAAATCCTCTCGCTTGGGCTTGTCGCTCTTGCCAAAACCCAGCATATCGGGTGCGACCACCCGATGGCCAGCGGCCAAAAAAACGGGGATCATGCGGCGGTAGACGTAGCTCCAGGTCGGGTTTCCGTGCAGGCACAGCCAGGTCAGGGGAGCATCGCGCGGTCCTTCATCGAGGTAATGCAGGCGCCAACCGGCTGCCGAGGGCAGGTCATTGACATAGTGTGGGGACCAGGGATAGTCGGGCAAACTGTCAAAGGCCGAGTCGGGCGTGCGCAAGCCGTCTTCTCGCAGGGGGTCGGCGTTGATGCGACGCGGCCTGAAAAAATCCTTGAGCAACTGGCCACACTCCTGAGCCAGCACACCCCCGCTGACCTCGGTGTGAGGGTTCAAGGACGACAGAGCGTACACGTCGAGGGCTGAACCGGCCGCGCCGGCGCGAGGATCGGCGGCACCGTAGACCACCCGGGCTAGGCGCGCGTGCAGCACCGCGCCAGTACACATCACACAGGGCTCGAGCGTCACATAGAGCGTGCAGCCCTCGAGCCGGTAGTTGCCCAGTCGCGTGGCCGCATCGCGCAGGGCCATCACTTCGGCATGGGCTGTCGGATCGCAATGGCCTATCGGGGCGTTATGCCCCCGGCCAATCACCTCCCCGTCGCGCACCACCACAGCGCCCACCGGCACCTCGCCAGCCTGCTGAGCCTGCCGAGCCAGCGCAAGCGCCTCGCGCATCAGGGCGATGTCTTGTTCTCCAGGGCTCATCGGTCACTTCCTCGCAAGGCAGATGGGGGGAATCTGACCGCGTTCACGGCCTTGGCCGGCCCCATCGAGAGGCGCCGACCTTGCGATTGTCGCGCGGCTGTCCGTAGACCCGCAGGGCGTGGGCCCCACGCAGCCGAGAGCCCCGCTAAAATTCGCTGATCTGTGGGGCTGCGCTGTTTTCCCGCTCGCCGCTGCGGCAGCCCTCAGCTTGGACAACCATCGCTGTGACCCGAGCCCTCTGACCTGTGGATATTGCATGCGCAAACATCTTGTTTTACTGACCGCCGCCCTTCTTTCCGGCCCCTTGATGGCGCAAGAAGTGGCCACCGCCGTGGCCGGCCAAAAGGCCAATATCCCGATCAGGATCAAGGCCGAGATGGCTTGCAGCATCGAGGTCACCATCGGCTCGCGCAAGGAAATGCGGGTGGCAGAGCCGCCCAACTACGAAGCGACCGTCGAGTTTCAAAGCGATGACCCCGGGGTGTCTGAGATACGTTGGGAAGGCAAGTTTCGCGCCCGCGGACTGAGGTCGACGCCTGCTTGTCCGGGCTCGGGCGTGGTCAGGGTCACGACCGCGCCCAACACGGAGCAGCGCAAAGCCGAGTGGGCGCGTGTTTTCGCGCCGCTGCGGCCCGAGCAGAGAACCTGCCTGCAAGTGGGCTTGACACATCGTGGCGTGAAATTCGAATCAACCGATCCGCAAGCCAGCCTCGACGCCCCCACCACACCGGGCGCGCGAGAGGTCTTTGCCAAGTGCGACTCCTTCTTCATGGTGCCCAGGGTGTGGGGCGTCAACGATCCGAGCGACTATCCCTGCGCCCTTCCCGGCGGGCTGAAGTCCCGTTGCAGCGGCAACTATGCCGAGCGCCTGCCCGATGGTCGTCTGGCACCGATCAGTTTGGAGAAAGCCATCGTTGCCCATCTCGACGGCAAGTCCTGGACCACCGAGCAGCGCGAAAGCGATGCGGTCCGTGAGGCGCGTGATCGCGCCGCCCGCGAGGAGCAAAGCCGCAGGGAGGCCGAACTGGCGGCCAAGCTGCAAGCCGAGGAGCGCGAGCGCCAGGCGCGGGCAGAAGCTGAGGAGCGGGATCGTCGGCTCAAAGAGAGCCCTGAATACCGGCGACAGCAGGCTGAACTCGAACGCCGCAGGGTGGCCGAGATGCTTGCCGCAGAAGAAAAGACGCGGCGCGAGAAGGAGCAGCTCGAGCAGGCCGCGCGCCGACGGGTGGCCGAGCAGGCCGCAGCCGAAGAACGCGCCCGGATCGAGCGAGAACAGGCCGAGCAGGCCGCGCGTCTGGCACGACAGGAAGCCGAGCGCCGACGTGCGGCCGAGCAAGCGGCAGCGGAGGAACGCGCCCGTATCGAGCGAGAGCGGGCCGAGCAGGTCGCCCGCCAGCGGCGCCAGGATGAAGAAAGGCGTCTGGCCGAACGGACCGAGCGCGAGCGGGCCGAGCGCGCTCGCTTGGCCAGCACCTTCCCCTATTACGCCTTGGTCACCTGCGGATTTCGCGGGCAGCACACCAATGTGCTGGCCTGCTTTGCCGGTCGGGTGGGCACGGAGCTAGAGCTGCGCAACGGCCAACGCTACGGCCTCTACAAGGTCCACGAGATCAGCAGCCTGGGACAGGAAACCCGGGAGGGGCTGCGCATTGATCTGCAAAGAAAGTTTGAGCTGCGCGCCCAAAATTCGGACGACACGCTGATCCTGGGCGTCAAAATCATTGACCGCACCACCAACGAGACCCTGTTCGAAAAACAGGTCGGCCGCTTCGGCGTGATTTCTATCAAAGACTGAGCCCTCAGCGCCGCTGCGCTGCCTTCGCCCCAAACAGGGCCTGCGGCAGGCTCCGTCGAGCAGCCTTTAGAAGGCCCGCCCGATCAGGCTTGATTGATTAGGCGGCGCTCAGTCGGCCTTGATCTGGTTGTCCTTGACGACCTTGGCCCACACGTCCATCTGACGCTCGATGAAAGCCCGGGCGGTCTCTGCAGAGCCACCAACCACATCGATACCCTGCGCATCGAGCCGCTTGGCCACCTCGGGGGCACGCATGACCTTGTTGAGCGCCTCGTTCATGCGCGCAAGGATCTCCGGCGGCGTGCGCGCAGGCGCCAACACGGCCCACCATGCAGGCGCCTCGAACCCCGCAAAGCCCAACTCAGCCAAGGTGGGCACATCGGGCAAATCGGCCGCGCGCTTGCTGGTGGTCACCGCCAGAGCGCGCACCCGTTTGTTGTCGATAAACGGCTTGAGCAAAAACACCGAGCCGATGGCCAGCGGCACGTGACCTGCCACGGCATCGTTCATCAGCGGCCCACCCCCCTTGTAAGGGATGTGCTGAAAATTCAATCCCGCGCCCTTGCCCAGCATGGCCATGGCCAGATGACCCAGGCTGCCCGAGCCGATCGAGCCATAGCTGGCCCCCTGCCCTGTTTTGGCGGCCGCCACCACATCGCCAAAGGTCTTGAAGTCCGAGCCAGCTGGCGTGCCTAGCACCATCGGTGCGGTGCCCACCAGCACCACCGGACTGAGGTCTTTGCGCGAGTCGAACGGCAAATTGGGGATCAGGCTGGGGTTGACACCGTGGGTATCGAACACCACCGCAAAGGTGTAGCCGTCGGCCGGTGCAGCAGCCACGGCAGCCGCGCCGATGGAGCCCGATGCACCGCCCCTGTTCTCGACGATCACCGACTGGCCCAACTGGGCCGACAAGGCCGGTGCGAGCAACCGGGCAACCTGGTCGACCGAGCCGCCCGGCGGAAAAACCGCCACCAACTTGATCGGCTGGCGCGTGGGCCAAGCTTGCGCCCAGGCCGTACCGGTGGCGGTCAACGAGACCATGAGCACGCCGGCCATGACGGCCAGCACACGGGGCAAACGTCGCAACATCGGAAGTCTCCTTGTCAGTCTGAGTCGGGTCGGGCCATCATAGCGATTGCTGCCGTGCCATGCTGCGGCTGCGCATCACCAGCCACAGCGCAATGCCCAGATTGAGCAGATTCCAGGCGATTCCATTCAAAAAAGCAGCACGGTAGCTGCCGGTGACGTCAAACACCCACCCGGACATCCAGCCGCCCAGAGCCATGCCCAGCATGGTGGCCATGATGACCGCACCGACCCGCACACCGGCCTCCTGGGGCTTGAAATGCTCGCGTACGATGATGGCATACGAGGGAACGATACCGCCCTGAAACAGGCCAAACAGAGCCGACACCAAGTACAGCGACACCATGCCGTCAAAAGGCAAGAACAGCAGCAAGGCCGTGCCCTGCAGGACCGAGCCGAGCAGCAAGGTGCGCAAACCGCCGATCCGGTCGCAGATCAGGCCCGAGATCAACCGACTCGCGATGCCGCAGGCCAACATCAGCGAGAGCATCTGCGCGCCCCGCGCTGCACCAAAACCCAGATCGGTGCAATAGGCCACGATGTGCACCTGAGGCATGGCCATGGCCACACAGCAGGAGGTGCCAGCCACACACAGCAGCAATTGCGCGCGCAGCGGCGACAGGCCAAAAGGCCGATCGGTGCCGCCACCGGCGACAGCACCCGACCCGGGCACAGACACCAGCGGCGGGCGCTGCCTGAGCGCCAGCGACAGCACCGCCATGCCCAGCCCGCAAACCAGACCCAGCAGCACATAGGTCTGTCGCCATCCCAAAGTCTCGATGCCCATTTGCACAATCGGGGGCCAAAAAGCGCCAGCCAGGTAGTTCCCGCTGGCGCAGACGGCCACTGCGATACCGCGCCGCTTGTTCCACCAAAGCGCCGTGTCGGCCATGAGGGGCGCAAAAGTCGAAGAACTGCCCACCAGCCCAAGCAAGAGCCCATGTGCCAGCGCAAAGGCCCAGATGCTGTCGGCTGTGCTGGCCAGCGTGTAGCCTCCGCACACTGCCGCGGCACCGACCCACAGCACCCGCATGATGCCAAAACGATCGGCCAGCCGGCCGGTGACGATGCCGCCCAGACCCAGGGCCACCATCATCAATGTGTAAGGCAGCGCCGCGTCGCCACGGCCAACCCCAAATTCGGCCTGCACTGCCGGCAGCACCACCGACACCACGTACATGCCGCTGTTGCCCAGCGCCACCAAGCCCAACGTCGCCAGCAGCCGCCAGGCGGCGTAGCGTGAGTCTATCAAGCCGGGGTCGGCAGGTAGCGGCGGCATGGTGGATGGGGCAGCTGATGGACTTATGGGTCTAGGCGCATACGGACTTTTAGGTACTCGCCCGAAGTTGCCCCAGCATAACCGCTCGGGAGACAGACTTTGCGCCGCCGGTTACCGCCCCATCGTCGTCAGTGAGAGCCAGAAATTACCATGCGCCAGTGGCGCAAAACGACCCAAAGCGGTTCGCGTTCCCGCCTGACAGTGCACCAGCATGTGATCGAGCCGCGGAAAACCTTTAGGTCCAGCGAGACGATCACAGCAAAAGGATGCATCGGGTCGATGCGCTGCGCGATGGCAGCATCGGTATGGTCAATAGGCTGGCCGAGCCCACGGCTCAATGCCAAACTGATCTACTTGACGCGGCGATACGATCCAGGCGCAATGCCGGTGCGCGGGGTGCACATAATGTGCTCGCTGATCCGCACAGCGCTGTCAGAAATACTGAAAACAGCATCGTCGGTAGATGCCGTCATGTACCCACCCTTGGCCGGTTGCAGTTCCTCATCGAGATTGCACAACTTACCATCGGGAAACGGCTTGGGCTGGTAGGCATCTGGCATCCAGTTTCCCCACAAATGAATCCGTTGACGGCCGTTTGAAGGGTAGACCAAAATGGCCAGATCCTCATGCGTGAACTTGCCATTGGCGTTGGCATAGACTTTGGCGAACGCCTGGGCTTGCATCTCGGCCGTCCTTTCGCGTACCAGGGCTGTGCATCTCCGAACAGCCTCTGCACCGGCCGTCAGCTTACCGGCGTCATCGCTCATGCAAGACGGATACCCCGCTAAAAAAGCACGCTGAGTGACCAGCAAAAATCCCTTCAATGGAAAGCCTGCATTGACCTGCTTAAACACCTCACCCATCCGAGTGTCAGCGGCATCCAATTCCGGGTTATTGCAAATGAGTTTTTCGATGGGACGACGTGCTTTCGCACAATCAAAACTGGCTGCGGAGGCTGAGCTGTAGGCGAGCGATAAGCCCACCGAAAGCACCATGACATGAATGTTCAAACGCATGAAAAACCTTCTAATAAAAATATAAATCGAACAGCGTCATTCCCACTCAATCGTCGCCGGCGGCTTCGAGCTCACGTCGTAAGTGACGCGGTTGATGCCGCGTACCTCGTTGATGATGCGGCCAGAGACTTTTTTGAGCAGGGCATACGGCAGCTCGGCCCAGTCGGCGGTCATGAAGTCGCTGGTCTGCACGGCGCGCAGGGCCACCACATAGTCGTAGGTGCGGCCGTCGCCCATCACGCCCACACTTTTGACGGGCAAGAAGACGGTAAAGGCT
>Ga0164292_10001072_pt1 | contig 21851 bp, 38 predicted proteins | sample GEODES117metaG_FD_111486 | JGI IMG/M metagenome (GOLD analysis project Ga0164292, IMG submission 111486) | Eutrophic lake water microbial communities from Lake Mendota, Wisconsin, USA - GEODES117 metaG | ecosystem: Environmental > Aquatic > Freshwater > Lake | place: USA: Lake Mendota...
CCCAGTCCTCAATCGCTATGACCTACTTCAGAGGATGCTCAACAGCGTGGATGTCCCAGTCGAACACCTGCTCATAATTGACAACGGAGCAAGCCACCAGCCAAAGCTCATCCTTGACATTGGCGATAACTTCAAGAAGGTTACACACCTACCAATGCCGGCTAATCTCGGAGTCTCTGGATCGTGGAACTTGGGGATAAAGTCCTTCCCTTACGCTCAACGCTGGTTCATAGTTTCTAACGATGTGGTCTTTGAGCCTGGTGCTTTAGAGAAACTCTCACAGGCTCGCAGGGATGAGATAACCCTCACAGGCGATGCACCCCATTGGCAAGCTTTCGTTTTGGGTGATGAGGCTGTCAGTGATCTAGGGCTGTTCGATGAGTGTGGATTCTTTCCTGCCTACTTTGAGGACAACGACTACATGAGGCGAGCAGACTTCGCTGGTGTAAATGTTCGCAGGGTTGACATCGAGCTAAGCCATGACAACAGCTCAACCATCAAGGCTGGCTATGAAAACAAGAACGCCAAGACCTTCTTTGCTAACCAGAAACTACATGAGGCTAAGATAGCCAATAACGATTACAGTGCTGGTGTTTACTCATTAGACATAAGACGAGAGAACGGCTGGGAATGAACTTAGTTTACACAGGTGGGACTTTCGATTTATTCCACGCAGGTCATGTTAGATTCTTGCAACGCTGTGCTGAGTTAGGCGATGTGGTTGTTTCCCTAAACACCGATGAGTTTATTCAGGAATACAAGGGCAAGCCACCAGTCCTAAGCTTCAGCGACAGGCGTGAGGTGCTTAGATCGTGTCGCTATGTTGCCGAGGTCATAACCAACTCAGGTGGGCCAGATAGCACTCAAGCAATAAATAGTGTGATGCCTGACATAATTGCAATAGGCTCGGATTGGGCTGTCAAGGATTACCACAAGCAGATGAACTTTGACCAAGATTGGTTAGACGATAGAGGCATTGCCCTTATCTACATTCCTTACACCAGGGGAATAAGCTCAACAGCCATCAAAGAGCGTATGCTTTTTAGAAGATAGAATAGAGAACATTATGGCAATCACCCAAGGTTACGCTTCATTAAGTCAAGTTAAAAGTGCACTCAGAATCACAGATAATGTCGATGATGCCCTGCTAGAGATGGCAATTGAGTCAGGCTCTCGCGCGATTGACGGATACACCAACCGCAGCTTCTCAGCTACTGGAACAGCTACTCGAATCTTTACCCCAATGGATTACCTACAAGTTGAGATTGACGATCTAATCACGCTCACCCAACTAAGAACCAAGTCAGATGATGATGGTAGCTTTGACCAAACTTGGACTGCTAACGATTACCAGCTCGAACCCCTAAACGGCAGAGTTGACGGATTGCCTACCTCATACACTCACATCAGAGCTGTTGGCGATTACTTGTTTACCCAATGGGAAGGTGAAGCAACTGTCGAGGTCACAGGAACTTGGGGATGGTCAGCAGTCCCAATCGCTGTAACTCAGGCTTGTGTCATTCAGTCCAGCCGAATCTACAAGCGACTAGACAGCCCTCTCGGAGTGGCAGGTATCTCTGACATCGGAATCATGCGAGTCAGCAACCAGCTCGACCCAGATGTCGCACAGCTAGTCAGTCCTTACCGCAGAATCAGGTTTGCATAGTGGCAAGCATCAGCCAGCTAAGAACGGCTATCGCCACTAACCTTGCTACTATTACTGGACTACGCACTAGCGCAGAAATGCCAGATAACCCGAACCCACCAATCGCCCTGGTTAGACCAACAAGTGTGGACTATAACCAAGCCTTCAATAAAGGTCTTACCCTTTACAGGTTTTCCGTTGTTGTCATTGTAGGCAGGGCAGCGGAAAAGTACGCACAGAGATCCCTTGATGCCTTCTGCTCTAGCACAGGAGCCTCAAGTATCAAGAACGCAGTAGAATCAGATAAGACACTTGGTGGTTACGCCTATGATTGCCGAGTGACTGAAATGACAAATTACACACCCATCCAAATGAATGAGGGCACTTACTTAGCGGCTGAATTTGCTGTTGATGTATTTGCCGATTAGGAGAACATAAATTGGCAAAATTCGTAGCAACCGACTATAAAGTCACAATCAACGGCGGAACAGTAAGCTCATCCCTTGCATCCGTTGAACTTCCTATAGAAATAGATGAACAAGAGACAACCAGTTTCGGGTCTGAGTGGAGAACGAGGATAGCAGGGTTAAAATCTGGCTCAATCACACTAGAGTTCCACCAGGACTTCGCTGCTGGCGCACTCGACTCTATTCTTTGGCCTCTACTTGGAACTAACGCAACTGTTGTTGTTATACCGACTTCAGGAACTGTTACCTCAAGCAACCCTAGCTACACAGGAACTTTCCTTGTAACTCAGTACACCCCCTACGCTTCCACAGTCGGAGATCTAGCAACAGTATCCGTATCGTGGCCGCTAACGGGAGCACTCACTAGAGCAACAGCGTAGAGCCATGCAAATCCCTTTCAAAGTTGAGTTTGTAGATGGTTCTAAAGAATCAGTTGTATGTGGCACACCGGACTTTATCGCTTTCGAGGATAAGTTCAACCTTGCTGTAACAACAATTCAAAAAGACCCACGCCTGACTTACCTTGCCTACATTGTTTGGAACGCCCTACGCCGCAGAAAGCAAACTGACAAGAGCTTTGAGGACTTTGTTGACACCCTTGAAAACATCGAGGGTGACGATACAGACCCAAAAGTAAAGGCATAAAGGGGCTGGGAGAAAAAAGCTCCCACCTCTTTATAGCAGCCTTAGCTTGTGAAACAGGGATTGCACCATCGGTGCTGATGCAGGAATCCGAACGGATGCTGTTTACCATGCAGATGTATCTGAAGGGTAAAGCAGAGTCCATGAACAAGCGTAGGTAGAAAATGAAAGTACAACACTCAATAGAGGTCTATGGCGTTAGGGAAACCCTTGCCGAGATCCGCAATGTTGACAAGGATTTATTCTTTGCTATCCGAGCGCACATGAAGCGTACAGGTGACATCTTAGGTAGCAGGGTGTTAGCCAATTCACCCATGCTCGGCCCAACCAGCGGATTCAGAAACCATAAAGGTAGAACAGCTTGGAAGCCAGGCAACTTCAAGACTGTCGTTTCTGGTCGCAACGCTCGTAGAGGTGTAACAGGTGCAACACCTTTGCTATCTGTCAAGTTCGGTGGAGCTGCTCTAAACATCGCTGACATGGCTGGTAAGGCTAACAAAGTTCGCAAGCCAGTAACAGAGTTTTATGACTGGCGTGGCACACGCAGACGGCACTCGGTTACAACTCAGGGTGCAAACATGATTAAGGCTTTAGGTGGCAGACCATCTCGCTACATCTGGGCTGAGGCCGAAGGTCAGTTGCCAATGATCCAGCAAAGCGTTCTAGCTGGTGTCGAGGAATACATGGCAAAAGTAAACCGCAACCTGAAAATTGAGGGTGGTAAGTAATGTCAATTAACATCAACATCCTCAGCAACTTCAATGGCACAGGGTTTGACAAGCTAACTAGGGAACTAGACAGACTCAATACCCCGATGGAAAAGGTCGCTGCTGTATCTCGTAGCCTTGCACCTGCCGCAATCATTGGTCTAACCGCACTAAGTGGTATGGCTGTCGGTGCTTTGAGAGCAGCAGAGGAAGCCGAGGTTGCAAACAACAGACTTGACAGCGTTGCTAGGTCTATGGGCTTGTTTGGCGATAACACCAAAGCTGTGACCGATAGGCTCAAGGCTTTCGCAACAGAAACAATGAACAAGATTGCTGTTGACGATGAGCTGATTCTTTCCACTCAAGCACAGTTGCTTAGCTTCAAGGAGCTAGCAGCTACCGCCGATGTTGCTGGTGGCTCATTCGACAGAGCAACACAATCAGCCTTTGACATGGCAGCAGTATTGGGTGGCACAGGTGAGGACAACGCCATCCGACTTGGTAAGGCTTTGCAAGATCCCATCCTTGGTCTAACAGCTTTACGCCGAGCCGGTGTTCTATTTAGCGATGAACAAGAAGCAAGTATCAAAACCTTTGTGGCTGTTGGAGATACTCTAAGCGCACAAAACATGATCCTTGACGAACTTGAAACACAGTTTGGTGGAGCTGCTGAAGCTACCGCAACTGACTCAGCAAGAATGAGTGTTGCCTTTGGAGAAGTCGCAGAGTCTTTGGGTAAAGCCTTGCTTCCTATTCTGCAAGTTGTCACGCCAGCTATTGTTGCCTTTTTTAGTTATGTCGGTCAAAACTCAGGTATCTTTACAGCCCTAACAGCTATCTTGGCTGGACTTGCTGTTGCTATCTTGGCTGTGAACTTTGCGCTAAACGCTAACCCAATTGTCAAGATAATCACTCTTATCGCCTTGCTTTTAGGTGCGTTGATATTACTAGCTGATTACCTTGTAAATACCTTTGTTGGTAGCTGGGGAGATTTCTTTAGCCTTGTCGGTAAATTGTGGGATGATTTTGTGACCGCTATTGCTGTTGGCATTATTGCTATCGCAGGATTCTTTGGCTCTGTATTTGATGGACTTGCTGGAATTGTCAAGGGTGCCTTGAACGCAGTCATTGGGATTATCGAGGGCTACATCAACACAGTCATCGGTGGAGTCAACAAGCTACTTGACCTAATCAACACAGTTCTAAAGGCTGGAACAGTAATCGGCATAGATTTCCAGATAGGAAAGATTGGCAAGGTTGCTATTCCTAGACTTGCCGAGGGCGGAATCGTAATGCCCCGACCAGGTGGAGTGCTTGCCAACATCGGTGAGGGTGGTCAGGCTGAGGCCGTTATTCCTCTTGACCGACTAGGTGACTTTACTGGCAAGGGTGGCAACACTTACAATATAAATGTTTCAGGTGGAATGGCTACTGGATCGGACATAGGTAGAGCAGTAGTAAACGCCATCAAGGACTTTGAGCGTCAATCAGGTACGGCTTGGAGAGGCTAAGTGTCAATCAAAGTAGAGTTTGGATTCGCTGAGTCTGGCGTACCTGTCAACTTCAATGACATCAGCGCAGATGTTATTAGCGTATCTGTCACTAGAGGTAAAGACCCACAGCAGGATACCTTCAATGCTGCCTCTTGCTCTATTCAGCTAAACAACGAACGCAGACAGTATGACCCTGACTACGGCCCTAGCCCTTATCAGGGTTTGATTGTTCCAACTGGTGAGGTAAGGGTTTACAAAGAGAACCAGATTGTCTTTACCGGCTTTATTACTGACTGGAACTTTAGCTATTCCCCAACAGGTGAGTCCATAGCTGAGATTGTTGCCGCTGATGCTTTCTGGAATCTAAACAATCAAACCCTTGCTGCTTACACTCCAACCGAACAACTCAGTAGCGCACGAATCTTAAATGTGTTGCTAAAGCCTGAAGTTGGTGGCACAGCAGTTTGGCCTACTAGCTCTCGTCTTATCTCTCCTGGTGTGGCAACTATGGGTGACTATGAAGTTACCGATGGAACTAACGCTCTCAGTTATTTACAAGAGGTTGAAAAGGCAGAACCAGGCAGACTCTTCATTGACAAGTCAGGTCGCATAGTATTCCGAAGCCGTAACAACGATGTCAACAACCCAACCTATGAATACACAAGGGTCAACCTTTGCTACAACCCTAGCTTTGAGAACAACACAACTGGTTGGATTTCTACCGCTGGCACAATTACTAGATCAACAGCTCAGGCTTACATTGGCACAGCAAGTGGAGAACTAGCCGCTGGTGCTACTGCTGAGCAATACTTTACAAGTGAAGTTGGTGTGGAATACAACCTATCTCTTTACGCCAAGGCAAGCTCTGGGACTGTTGTGGTCGAGGTAGCAAGCCTTACCTCACCCAGCGGAACTGCCTACTCACAATACTCAGCTTCAACAGCATCGGTTACTGACTCGGAGTGGACAAGAATAAACACCAACCTAAGTGCCACAACCTTATTCTCTGGTATGAGTATCAGGCAGACACCATCATCAAACGCTGTATTCCTTGACGCTATCTTGATTGAGGCAACGCCTGTTGTGGATGCTTACTTTGACGGAGCTAACGATCCTGTTTACAACTCGACTGACCCTGAAGCACCTGACTATCAACCACAGCGAGCGTTCGAGTCTTACGATACTGAGTGGGTGTTATAGTCAATGCCTAGTTATAGTAATGGTGCTGTCAGAGTTACTGACCCTTTCTTTGGTTTTAGACCCCCTTACAACATTGCTCAACTTATTACTATGCCCGACATTTCTGGCAGAGATGCACCTGGTAAGACTGGAGCTTCTGCCAAGCCAGGTTTAGTATCAGCTCTTTACTTGGAGCTAACGGCTTACAACAGCTCGAACGCCACAACCAAGTTTGTCATGTGGTCAGGTGGTGGAACAAATGGTGTTTTTACAAGCGCTTTTACATTGCCCAACTCTCAGACCCCCTACCAAGTCGGTGCAGCTCTTACAAGACCTATTTTTGCTGGAACAGATTATTGGATTGGTTTTACAAAAGAAACTTCTGCTCAGGTAACTTGGTCGGTTGATACAAGCTTTACCCCCTCAATCAAGCAAGACCGCACCGCACCAAACGCTAACTTTACTGACAACGGACTTGTATCTGGCGTTACTAATGGTTCCTTTGTATTTGAGATTGTCTATGACCTTTTACCTATTGCGCCAGGCACCCCAACTGCCAGCTCAACTGGAACTAGTGCAACCATTACTTGGACAGCACCTGCCGACAATGGTGGTCAAGCTGTTACCAGTTACAGAATCCAACGCTCAACAGACAACATTAACTTCAGCACAATCGTTGCCAGCACCGGCACTACTTCTCTTACCTACACCAACACAGGTCTAACACCAGGAACTAAGTATTACTACCGAGTTGCTGCTATCAACTCTGTGGCTGTGGCTCATGGTACGGATTACTCTGGCCCTTACAGCGCATCGGTTGAGATTACCCCAGCTTTCCCTGCCTCTGCTGGTAACGCACCATCTTTGCTAACTGTTACAGTTACCAACCCTGAGCCAACCCCAGTCGAGTTTACAGACGCTGGTACAGGTATTCGGTTCACCAAGATAGATGTTTCTTATGGATCAGAGTTTCTTTACAACGAGGTTGAGGGAACTACCCAAGACCCTTTGAGTGAGATACAGATTGCCTCAGCGCCAGGTTCGAAGCAACTCTATGGCGTGAGAAGCTACTCGATTACTAACCTGCTGAACTCGACTGACCAAGGTGCATTAGATGTGGCAGTTGACCTCTTGACTTACTACTATGAGCCGACTCTTAGGGTTGACTCTATTACTGTTGACCTCAGCAACCTAAGCCTTGAGGAACGAATCTTGGTGCTAGACCTAGAGATTGACGATTACATCAGCGTCAGCTTTACCCCTAACAAGGTTGGAGATCCAAAGATTACTGCTGGTCTAATTACAGGTATTTCGCACCGTATAACCATCACCAGCCATGAGATAGAATTTAGACTTAGGAACGAACGCAATATGTTTATTCTGGACAGCGAAACCAAGGGTATCCTCAACCAGAACATACTAGGCCCATAGTAAGGAAACCATGCCAAGAAAAGTATTTGAGTCTTTCACAAGACTAGATGCCGCAGATGTGAACCTCTATCTGTCTAACGAAACAACCCTGACAGCTTCTACTGTTACGGCCTACACAGCTACAACAGATGATCGCTACAAGTTTCTTTCCTTTACTGCTGGCTCGGCTGTGACTGTCACAATCGGAACGGCTACTGCCTTTGAGCCTGGTGAGCGTGTAGACATCATCCGAGATGGTGCTGGAACTGTCACCATCACTCGAAGCGGAACTGCCATCACCCTTGCTGGTCGAGGAACGGCTGGAACTGCTTATGCAATCGGTACTCGCTATGACGCTGTGACTGTATTGTGTGTTGACACAAACTCTTATCGAGTTATCGGTAACGCAACGGTTCTCTAATGGGACTGATACCTTTAGGGATTTTGAGTTCTGCCGCCACTCAGTTACTTATTGAATACCTAGTTATCGCCGGTGGTGGTGGAGCTGGTACTGGAAACAATGTGAACTCCCCTGGTGGTGGAGGTGGTGCTGGCGGTTATCGTTCATCTGTCTTGACAGAAAATTCTGGTGGTGGAGCAGGTGCAGAATCTATCCTGAGCTTGTTGCCATTTACTAACTACACAGTTACAGTCGGTGCTGGCGGTGCGGCTGGTGCGGCTGCTGCAAACGCTAGTGGTACAAGCGGAAGTAATAGCGTATTTTCAACCATTACTTCAAATGGTGGTGGAGGTGGAGGTGGACATTTAAAGACTCCCCCAACTGGAGGTGGTAGCGGTGGTGGTGGCCCATCTGTTGCACCAGGTGACGCTTCGGCTGGTGTCGGTGCAACTGGTACAGCTAATCAAGGTTCCAATGGAGGTAATGGATTCTTTACTTTAGGAAGTCGTGCATCTGGTGGTGGTGGTGGTTCTTCCGCTAATGGAGCTACAGCAACATCAACTGTTGGTGGAAATGGTGGATCGGGACAGGCTTCTACAATTACAGGCTCATCAGTATCAAGAGCTGGCGGTGGTGGTGGTGCTGGCTCAACAACTAGAGGAACTGGTGGAACTGGGGGTGGAGGTCAAGGTGGAAACCCAAGCAACGCGGGTGTAGCTGGTACTACAAACTCTGGTGGTGGAGGTGGTGGTGGTTGGAACGCTGGTGGTGCTGGTGGTTCTGGTATCGTGATTATCCGATATCCCTCTAACTTTACAATCACAATCGGTGCTGGCCTGACAGGTTCAACTTCAGTAGTGGGAAATAATAAAATAACATCGTTTACTGCCGGAACAGGGAATGTGAGTTTTGTATAAATGGCACACTACGCTTTTCTAAATGAAAACAACATCGTTACCGAAGTGATAGTCGGTATTGACGAAACTGAACTTATTGAAGGACTTGATACTGAAACCTGGTATGGAAACTTTAGAGGACAGCCTTGTAAAAGAACAAGCTATAACGCAAAGATAAGAAAAAACTTTGCTGGTATAGGATTTAGGTATGATGCCGAGCTTGATGTTTTTATTGCTCCGCAACCTTATGACTCTTGGATTCTTGATGAACAAACTTACCAATGGCAACCACCAACGCCATACCCTACTGATGGCTTTACCTACTACTGGGATGAACAAAACCTCAGTTGGGTTCTTAGCGACTTTTCAGGTGGTCAAGCATAATGTCTGAGGAAACTACTTCAGTTCGGATTACTCAAGCCGACATCTACAAGAAGCAACTAGAGCATGGACAAATTCTTATCCAGGTGTTGCAGAAACTAGATCACCTTGACGATGTGCCGGAAAGAATCAGAGAAGTAGAACTCACCCTTGCCAGACTTGCTTGGATTGAGCGAGTAGCTTACACAGGGCTAACAGCAGCAGTTGTAGCCATCATCGGATTACTAATGACCACGATAGGAAAATAATGAGCTGGTATCCAAAGGTTGCAGGAATACAAGACAACGGATTCGGTGGCTCTCGTAATGGGCAAGCCATCAACGGAGTAGTCATTCATCATGTGGCAGGAACCAACGGACTCAACTATGTTGCTAACAAGAACCCACGCAACTCTCACCCGACCTATCACATTTCCAACTCAGGTGCAGTAACAGGAATCGTAAACCCTGAGCGCAGACCTTACTCAACAGGTGGACAGCCTGATCCTAGTGCTGTGACCTTCGAGATTGACAACTCATCTGTCGGTGGAGATTGGCCTGTGTCATCTGCCGCGATCGAGGCTTTGATTGATGTAATTGTCTTTCATGCCAGCATCTCTCCAAGAGCTAACCGAGGCTTTGCTAAGAACATCAAGACTCAGGTACAGCGTGAGTTCTACATTGCTTGGCATCAGCAGTATTCAGCAACAGCTTGTCCTGGCCCGTTTGTAATGTCACAGCTTGACTACATCGTTGCCGAGTGCAACAAGAGAGCATCTCAAGCAGTCGCACCAGTCGCACCGGTTATTCCAACACCACCACCAGCCAGCAACAAGCCAAGGCTATTTAGGTTCTTGAAGCGTGGATCAACAGGCTCTAATGTCAAGTACCTTCAGAGCGTTCTAGGTATCAAGGCTGACGGCATCTTTGGCCCAATCACCGATGCCAGAGTCAGGCAGTTCCAGCGTGAGCAGGGCATCAGGGTAGATGGCGTTGTTGGCTGGGTTACTTGGGGCAGACTCCCATAGGTATTGCCCTATAAAGCCCTGTAAGCCTCATAGACGGCCTTTGGGCTTTGGCAAGGGAATCACTTAGGCTAAGACCTGCCAAGCCCTGTACGAGCCTCACAGCCCCTCAATTTCTGGCTGGATAGCGTTTATTTGGTTGGGTAAACTGATACAACAAGACGAAAGGCTACAAATGCTAAACCCAACACCTGCTACTCGTAAATGGATTTACGGAGTTATTGCCGCAATCGTTCCTCTATTGGTCGCTATCGGCATCTTGTCTGAGGAACTTGCCTCACCGCTTCTGAATGTCTTTGCCGCAATCTTGACTGTTACAGGATCAGCTCTTGCTATTAGCAATGTGCCATCCGACAACGACTAGGCTTTAAGTTTCTGGCGTTCCTCAGCAGTAGTTCCACCCCAGATGCCTTGCATCCCTGCCGATAACGCATAGTCAAAGCACCTCAGTCTTACAGGGCAATCAGCGCAGACTTCTTTTGCTACCTGCACCATTGACTTTCGAGTTGCTGGGTCATGCTCATCCTCTGGGAAAAAGACCTCTGGGACTTGGCTACAATCAACGCCATCATTGTTTCTTATTGCTTCCTGCAACTCAATGTATTTGCGTTCAATCTGGCGTAATGTCATAGGCTCACATTAGAGTAAAGACACACTAAATAGCAAAGCCACGCCGAGAGAGTTAGCGTGGCCTTGCGACAAGGAAAAGAGAGGGAAACCTTGCCAGTAAATAAATTATCAGCCGAAACTAACGAGTTGTTTGATGCAGTCCTACTCGGTGACTTTGCCAACGGCAGTCAAGAGTGGCACGATCTACGCAACGAACCTGGTGCAGTCGGTGGCTCAGACATCGCAGCTATCACCGGACTAAGTGCTTGGGAATCAGCAATCACCAAGTGGGCTAAAAAGACAGGACAGATTCCTGACGAGATAACACCCAATATGAGCATGAAGCTCGGTACAAAACTTGAAGCACCAATACTCGACTTGTTTGCTGACGAACATCCTGAACTAGAAATCTACGAAACAGGAACATGGGCAAACAAAGAAAACACTTGGGCTAGGTCTAACCCTGATGGACTTTACAAAACCGCTGATGGTGAGTGGGGAATTGTCGAGGTCAAGTTTTCTAGGGATTACTGGTCAGGTGTTCCACAGGCTTACCGCGCACAAGTGCTTTGGTACATGAGAGTATTCGGTATCAAGCAAGCTAAGTTAGTTGCACTCGCTGGTTCGAGTTACATGGAGTTTGACATCGAGTGGGATGAGTTCGAGGCTGAAACACTTTGGGATGCTGCTGTCAGATTCCGTCAGGCGTGCCTAGATATGAAAATGCCTTACTGGGATGGAAGCAACTCGACACTAGAAACAGTCAGAGCCTTATCGCCTGGTATCTCAGACAGCGAGGTTGACCTTGATGACTTGGGTATGCACTACATAAACTCGGTCACAGACGCAGAGAAGGCTAACGCCAAAATGACAGAGCTAAAGGCTAGAGTTATACAAGCAATGGATGGGGCAAAGCGAGGTCTAATCTACGGAGAGCATCTGCTCAGCCTTAGATCAAGAGCTGGTGGCGCACCTTACCTACACCACGAAAGGGCAAAGTAAATGGCACAATTTAACCTCAACGATTACGAGCCGGTAGAGCAACGAGTAAAACGCTTTTACAAGGATTACAAAGACGGCAGAATCATCACCGACAACATCACCACAGCGCAAGACCGACAGGTTGGCACTTGGGTCACTAAGAGCTACATCTACCTAACCGCTGAGGATCAAGAAAAGAACTTACCAAAGGCAACAGGTCTAGCGTTCGAGGTGGACTCTAACAAAGGGCCACAAGCAACATCGGCACTAGAGGTCTGTGAAACTAGCAGCATTGGTAGAGCATTAGCCAACGCAAACTATTCAGGCAACAAGAGAGCCAGCCGAGAGGAAATGGAAAAGGTTGCCAGAGATGCAAGACCAAAGGCAACAGCTAAAGATTGGCTTGCAATGTCCGAAGCGTTAGGGAGTGACATCGAGGGTTTACGATTGTTATACAGCGAAGCCAAAACAGGTGGAGCATCAACCGCAACTCTCGACAAGATCAAGGCAATAGCTAATGGACTCACAGGCAAAGAGGATTCTGATAGCCTCAATTCTTGAAACTCAAGAGTGCCTACAAGAACAATTTATGTTCGGTGAGTTTGACCTAGTAAGCACCATCTGGCAACTACAAAGAGAGAGGGCAACAAGACTAAAAAATGGAAATTATTACACCAGGCCACATAGTCGAGGAACTACAAAGGCTGACGAGAGAGATGGACAAGGGAGCTAACGCTCTCTATGACGCAGAGTGCAAGCTGGCGGATGCAGACTCGGCGTATGACCGAGCTATCTCACTAGCCTTTATCAACAACTCAGGGACTGTGGCAGACCGACAAGCTGTGGCTAAGTTGCAAGCAGTAGAGGAAAAGCTCAAGGCTGACCTAGCTAGGGCTGAATACAACCGCATCAAAACCAAGATGAAAACCCTGTCAGACCAAGCAACCATGATGGCTGTAATGAGCAAGAATGTCGAACTCCAATGGCGGCATGCCTAGCTGGTAGCCTTATCGGGTGATAGCGGAAACCTGCTCATGTGGGGCAAAATTCAAGACAGACGAACCTAAGCCAGCCACGCTTGTTCGTGAGTGGCGGCGTAATCACACTTGTCAAACCGACAACACCGACAACACCGACATCGTTGAAGCTGTCAATGGTGGCGTATCAGAAACCACAATCGCTTTGGGCTTCCAACCTGGAGAGATGCCAGCCAAGATTTATGATCCGTTCGATGACTAAAAAACAATTCCAGAAATACTTAGAGCGTGACTTGGGCTGTTGGCATTGTGGCTCAACAGGTGATGACCTTATTCCTCACCACCGGCAAAATAGGGGAATGGGTGGCAGTTCAGCTAGGGATATGCCGAGCAACATCGTTCCCCTATGTGCCGATGCTAACTCAAGGCTAGAGTCCAACGCCGAGTTTGCCGAGCTAGGTCGCAAGCTGGGCTGGAAGCTAAGAAACCATGAGAACCCACTCGAAGTGCCTATCTTTGGGCATGGTGGCTGGTGGCTACTCAACGATGACTTTACAAAAGACCTGCTGGAATCAGACGCAGAATACTTTTAAGGTGCTACTGTAAAGACATAACAGAATAAGAAATGCCGCCTAGAGATCGGAACCCCTAGACGGCGTGGATACCAACAATAAGGCTGTTGGCATCATTACTAAGTGTAGTGTGCCAACCTAATTTAGGAGGCACATTTAGTGTTTAACTGGACAAATAAATCATTGGCAGAGATTCTGCCTTACTACGCCAACAATATCTTTATGGCTGAGATGGACTACAAAGCCTACGGACTCGATGCCGGTGACTGGGCGATGCTCGTCAAGGAAGCGTTCGAGTCAAAAGTAATCTCACCGACTGTGATGATGGTCATGCTCGACAGGGCTAGTGTCCAATGAGCATCGAAGCTGTGTCACTCGTTCTAAACCAATCCAAAGCAACTGGCAGGGCAAAGCTAGTGCTGCTCGGAATTGCTAATCATCTTGGAGATCAAGGTGCTTGGCCTTCGATAAGCACATTAGCCAGGTATGCCAATGCCTCAGAGCGTTCGGTCAAGCGTGACATTCAGGAACTTGTAGAGCTAGGTGAGTTGAGAGTCGAGCTACAAAACGCACCCACTAGAGGTCAATACAAGACGAATCTTTACTGGCTCACAATCAAGTCAGGGGTGACAGATTCGACATCAGGGGTGACAGATTGGGTAAGCAGGGGTGACAGCTCAGGTAAATCAGGGGTGACACCTGTTGGCACGCAAAACATAATATTAACCATCAAAGAACCATCAAAGAAACAGGCTGATGATGAGTTTGAAAAGTTCTGGAATCTTTACCCCAAAAAGGTAGCCAAAGGTGATGCACTTAAAGCCTGGAACAAAGCAATCAAAAGCAAAACCGCCGATGAGTTATTGAAGCTGACTAAGGCATACGCTGAGGGAAAGTTGCCAGAGCTAAAATACATTCCCTACCCAGCCTCTTGGCTAAACAAGGGACTCTATGAGAGTGTTGAAGTCGCTGAAGCAAAACCCTTGCCTAAGCTATTCATCGGGAGAGTGAAATGACACAGTTCGAGCAGTCGGTAATCGGATCGGTCTTGCTGACCAACGGCAAGGCACTTGAGGAACTGACACTCGCACCCAGCGACTTTGATGACATACAGAATGAGCGAATCTACAAAACCATTCTGGAGATGAAAGCTAATCGCCAGCCAATAGATGTGATGACAGTCGGTGCAGCTCTACCAAAGCTATCGAGCTACCTTCACGATGTAGTCACAGCGACCCCAACTGCTGCCTCTGTCAAGTTCTATGCCAGCAAGGTAATTGAGGAAGCCACAAGGCGCAGACTAGCTGTTGCCGGCACGATGATTCACAGCAAGGCTCAGCATGAGGACTTAGCCACAGTCTTTGACACAGCTAAAAAAGAGATTGACAACCTCATAGATCGTAACTCGGCAGTAAAGCCCAGCTATGTTGCCGATGAGTTAATCCCTTACCTTGATGAGATAGACAAGCCAAAGCATTACCCTGAAAGCCCTTGGCCTTTACTCAACGACATCATCGCAGGATTCCGACCAGGTGCTTTATACATAATCGGTGCAAGACCTGGTGTTGGTAAGACAATCGTTGGCTTGCAGATTGCTTGGGAACTATCCAAGACTGGCCCTGTATCTTTTCACAGCCTTGAGATGGGCAAGAGTGAACTTTACAATCGCATAATCAGCATGGAAGCTGAGGTTTACATCGGCAGTATCGAAAAGGGAAACCTCAAAGAGTGGGAGTGGGACAGAATTGCTAAAGTTAGGCAAGACATTCAGACTCACCAGCTCGCCATCCATGACAAGTCAGGTCAAAACCTAATGCAGATACGAGCCTTGGCAAACAGCGTTAAGGGTAACAACGGACTTCAAGCCATCGTTGTTGACTATCTCGGTTTGATTCAAGACACCGAGAAGGGTCGAAAGCGTTACGAGATGATTACCGACATCTCAATCGGACTCAAGAACCTAGCTAGGGATTTGAATGTGCCAGTCATCGCACTAGCCCAGCTCAACCGAGGCCCTGAGCAGCGCAAAGACTCCGAGCCTGACATGGCAGACCTTAGAGATTCAGGTGGTATCGAGCAGGATGCCGATGCTGTCCTGTTGTTACATCGAACTAGAACTGAAGAAGATAAATTGGAATGGCAAAAAAGCCAGATGGTAATAAAGGTAGCTAAGAACCGACATGGTGGACTCGGAGAAGCCCACCTAAAGTTTGAGGGTCACCTTGCTAGAGTCACACAGCCAGCAGGAAATCAAAAAGGCTAAGCTTATGGGATGGATGACAATGTTGCTTTGTGCTGTCGGTGTGGCTCTACTTGGAAAGTCAACACTCAAAAGCGTAAGCGTAAAGACCTCAAGTGCCAATCCTGTCGGATGCACCAAGCTCTCGTCATCAAGTATGGATCCGAGAAGTGTATCCCCTGGCAGGGCGAGTTCGACAAGCTCACGCTTACCATCCCACTATTTGACGGCAAGCCAGTCTTGCCAGGCACTAGGTCTTGTGGACACCTTGACTGCACCAACCCCAACCATGTCATAGGTGACCACTAGAGTAAAACAACAAGAGATAAGGAAACAAGAAATGGCAATAATCAAAGTAAAGGGTGCAATTAGCCGAGTATTCTACGAGGGCAAAGGCATCGAGCTAACAGAATCATTCCAAAGCAAGGCTGGCGAAACAATCAACAAGCGTTACACAGTCTGGCTTGCACAGCCAACCACCTTTGAGGTCGGTGACACCCTTCAGGTCGAGGGACTCTACTCATCAGAGATAGACAACTGGACTAACAAAGAGGGCGAAGCCAAGCAGTCAATCAAGGTCAGCATCAACAACCCAAAGGTAGTTCCAGCAGAGCCACTATCGGCGATCAAGGAAATCTTTGAGCCAACACACAGGGAGTCACTTCCCTTTTGAGTAATCTCCGTTGGTTAGTCCCAGCCATCACCGCCGGCATACTGATAAACCTCTCTACGCAAACTAAAAGCGTTCTTGGTGGCTTGGGGCTAACCTTCGGTATTCTTTACACCCTTGCTGCCATAATTGGAGCATGGGAACTACATGGCAGAGGTAAGCTTTAGCGTTACAGGCAACCCAGCCAGCCAAGGATCACACGCCATCATGCAGGGCAGAATCGTTCAGGTCAACAGCTCGAAGCATAAGGCTTGGCGTAAGGCCATCGCAGAGGCAGCAACACAATCCCTACCCGATAACTGGACTCTGATAGATGACCCCTGTGAGCTGGTAGTCAATTTCTATATGCCCAAGCCCAACACAGTCACTAGACCACTACCCAGCGTGTCCCCTGATTTAGACAAGCTCATTAGGGCAGTTGGGGACAGCCTCACAGGGACAGTCATAACCGATGACTCCCGAATAGTCCGCATCTCAGCTAGGAAGCTCTACGCCGAGGGCATCGAGCCAGGGGCCACAATCAGCGTCAAAACCCTCAACTAGCCCTTTATTCCGACACGCCGAAAAAGACCTAAATTTGGCAAAATTGCCAGAAAAAGGCAAAAACTGTGCTATTCTCTACTTATGACCAGATAGGTCAGAAAGGGAGTAACAAAATGAACGTAAAACTAACAGCCAAAGAGCTAGAAAAAATTCTTAGTGCTTTGAACTACCAGTCTGAATACTTCTACACACAAGAGGAAGTTGAAACTTACGGCTGGGAAAAGGATTTACAGGCAGTTGAAAATCTTATTGAGAAGCTAGAAAAGGTAGGTGCATAATGCGAAAGTTCAAAGTCACTTACTTATCCGGTCAGTCACTCATCATGCTTAGTGATTCACTAGAGCAGGCAAAAGAGTTAGCAGAGCGAGGTATCGCCTGGTTCAAGATTGGCAGACCTCATGTTGGCATCGCATCAGTTACCGAGGTGAAGTAATGGCTAAGTTATTTGTTTACTCACTCTCACTCGTAGTCATCATGCTATCCAGCTTTATTGTGCAGCTCATAGATTCCACACTCGGCCTGATCGTGGGCATAGTTGGTGTCTTGGTTGCCTTCCTAATCACAGTTCAATCGTTCGTAAACGACCTAACAAAGTAAGGAAAAGAAAATGCTGAAATTCTATTTATTCATAATCGCTATGGCAGTAGTCGTATGGGCAAGCTGGAAAATCCAAGAGTTCCATGTCGGACTCGGTTACGGCATCGGAGTAATCGCCATGCTTATTGTTTTCTTTGCCACCATCAACGAGTTCACAAAGGAAAGCAGATGAACGAACAACAACTAGCCGAACGCATAATCGCCGAGGCTCAACGCTGGACTGAGAACCAGTTCACGCTCCAAGCCGGTATTCCTGGCATGGACTCAGTTAGCCGCAACGAGGCTAAGGCTCGCATTGAGCTAGTAGAACACATCAAGTCAACCTATAAAGAAATGAGAGCAAATGCCTAACTATAACCCTCAAGAGATTGAGTTCGCAGTAACCGACTTCCAGCCTCACCAATACAACTTTGGTGTTGCCAAGTCAGACGGAATCTACATGGGCAGGATGCTAATGAAAAACGAGGTGCTACAACTCATCAAGGCTGCCTACCCAACACCGACCAAAGCAATCGCCAGGGTTATCGAGATCGTGGACAACATCGAAATCTATGTTGACCCTCAATACAACATCTCATCGAGGTAATCATGCAGACACTTTACACAGAGGGATTCAAAGCTGGCGTTAGATACCAGAGAGAGTCAGTCCTTGACTTTATCCGCATCCACCAAGAGCAGAATGTAGCCATCACAGTCCAAGACATCGCTGAGGAAATAGAAGGTCAGTATCGAATTGACATGGAAGCAAACCTAGCCGAAAGGAAAACACAATGGGGCCAAAAGAAATAGACATCAAGCTGCTTGAGTTTGAGGCACGCTTGGCAATGATAAACAAAGAGCTTGCCGAGCTTGTCAAGACAGCCAAAGACATCGAGTACCGAGCTAAGGCAATCCTTGGTGAGGTAGAGAAATGACCGGATTCGATTGGGCGTTACGCATCCGCAGAGGCAGAGAGAGGGCCTTTGCTAAGGGATACGAACAAGGCGCAAAAGACATGGCTGAGTATTTCAGCGAGCAAGTGATCTACTCACTACACAAAGACGGAGTTCTAAGCACCACCATAGACATTGACACTCTTGAGCGAGTAGTCGAAGTGATTGAGGCGGTGAGGGACATTGGCAAAGCACAGAGCTGAAAGGCAACCTATCAACTGGCGTATCGTTCGAGTTCATTGGGCATACAAAAGGATGCAACTGAAAAGTTTAGTTGTAGCCTTCTTTACTAGGGGAATCAAATGACACACTTCACAAACGCCGATGAGCGTGAAATCTTTGAGGCAATCAACCTGCTAAAGGATGAGAACCTGGTTTGGTCAAGTGACCTAGAAGCAATTAGGCGCAACCTTGCCTTGCTACTTGAAAGAATCATGCAAGTCGAGTGGCACTATCTTGAGCCAGAAATCGGGGACTTAGCCCTAAACTTGATAAGAGAAACTGAAAGGGAAACTAATGCTAGAAGGAATGACACCGACACAGAGGAAAGCACCTTGCAAGGTAAGGTCAGTCTTGGAATCGTTGGACAGCAAGGATCAAGTAATACTTGTCAATGCTGTAAGTAATGAGTCTTGGAAAGCACCAGCACTAGCTAGAGAACTAACAGCTAGGGGAATCCCAATCAGCGAGAAGCCTATTCTTGCTCATAGAAGGAAAGAGTGCAGTTGTGCTAGATAACTTGGAACCAGCACCAAAGGTAACACCACCTAAAGATTGGCGGCCAGCAGTCGAGTTTGATGGCACACTAGGTGAGGCAACAACCCCACCGACTACCGGCAACCAACCTAACTTTGATGAGTTCCTAATCGAGCAAGGTTTCGACCCTGACAAGATTGAGATTTACGGCCCAATACGCACTAGCCGATGGCAACAGCGTGAGGGTGGCGATTGGTTAGTTAGCTGGCGATTCAACTTCAGAACACGCTCTGAAGTCGAAATTGACCTGCCAACCCTTTATGCCAATACTCGCAAGGGAATCAAAGTTGCAAAGCCAAAAGAAACACTTGAGAAGGCTGTTGTTGTCTGCTGGTCAGATACTCAGACAGGCAAGGCAGGTGACATCCGAGGTGGCACACCTGAGCTGATTGAACGCATCGCAGAGAAGCAAGCCAACCTTGCCAGCTATCTAAAAAAGGAAAAGCCAGATGTTATCTACTTCCTAAATGTCGGTGACAGCATCGAGGGCTTTGAGTCAGGTGGCAACCCAATGCGAACCAACGATCTAAGCCTCATGCAACAAGTTGACCTAGAGGCAACCTTTGAGTGGGAAACCCTAAAGCTAATGGCTAACTATGCTCCAATAGTTGCTGCCTCAGTCGGCTCTAATCATTGTGCTTGGAGATCAGGCAGACAGAAACTAGGCACAGCAACCGATGATTGGGGTATCCACATTCAACGCCAGCTTGCCAGGCTCGCACAGGAAACAGACCTGCCAGTCAAGTTCTATGAGCCACAAGCTAACGATGAGTCACTTGCCCTAGATGTTTGGGGTGACAACGAGATGATTCTCGGCCTAGTGCATGGACACCAAGCTTCAAGACCTGACGGCATAGTCCAATGGTGGCGCAATCAGTCGCATGGCAACCAGCCAGTAAAAGATGCTGACATTCTCATTCATGGACACTTCCATCACCTAACAGTCAAAGAGTCAGGCAGACGAAACAACCACAGCCGATGGGTGATTCAATGCCCAACCCTTGATGCTGGCTCTAGCTGGTATCGAACCGGCATGGGTGGAGATGACAGCGACCCAGGCTTGCTAGTGTTCCCACTTACAAAGGGTGAGAACTTTCAGGGAACTGTTTACAAACTTTAGTTACAAGAAAAGAGAGAGGGAAAACAATGAAGGTAAAAGCAGAGCTAATAATCGGTGACAACCGGCAAGCCCTAAAGGAACTACCAGATGCCTCAGTCCAAACAGTTGTGACATCGCCACCTTACTGGGGACTTAGGGATTACGGACATGACAATCAAATTGGACTTGAACAATCACCTGATGACTTTATAGAACAGTTGTGTGTTGTCTTTGACGAGGTGTGGCGTGTGCTAAAAGATGATGGAACTATCTGGGTCAATCTAGGTGACAGCTACTCAGCAATGCGAGATAGTAAAGCATCGCCGGACAGTCTGAGAACAGGGGAAGGAACTAGAGTTGGCTCGGCTGCCAATCGCAATCCTGAGAACTTACGCAAGGCAGGGCTAAAACACAAAGACTTAGTTGGAATACCCTGGCGCTTTGCCTTTGCCATGCAAGCTAGAGGCTGGTACTTGCGCTCTGACATCATCTGGCACAAGCCAAACCCAATGCCTGAGAGTGTAACAGATAGACCAACCAAATCACATGAGTATATATTCTTGATGACCAAATCACCACGCTATTACTATGACCACGAAGCAATCAAAGAGGATGCTATCTGGGCTGAGGAAAAGCGAGCTGGCAAAGGTCGCTTACACTATGACGGAAAACGACAAGGCGAAAAGGGTACAGGTCAAGAAAACTTTGTGTCAATAGTGGACAAAAGAAACAAACGCTCAGTTTGGCAGGTCAATGTAAAGGGATACAAGGAAGCTCACTTTGCTACCTATCCGACAGAGCTGATAGAGCCATGCATACTTGCAGGAAGCAAAGAAGGCGATACAGTCCTAGACCCATTCAGCGGATCAGGTACGACAGGCGAGGTAGCACTCAAGCATGGCAGGAACTATGTTGGCTTAGAACTAAACCCTGAGTATGCTGCTATTTCAGAAAAGCGCATAACAGATGCAGTTGGTATGTTTGCAGACTTAGAGATAAGGAACGCAACATTGTTGGAAAGAAAAGAAACCTAATGCCTACTTACGATTACAAGTGCAAGACCTGTGAACTCAAGATGTCAGTCATCAGAAAAATAGATGAGCCAGAGAGAACACCACTCTGCACCAACTGTGCCAAAGACTTAGTGAGAGTGTACGACCCACCAGCAGTAACCTTCATGGGTATCGGTTGGGGGAAAGACGCTTGATCCTATTCCCTAAGCCCTGCCTCAAGTGCAAGGCACTATTCAAGGCTAGGTCTGAGTATTGCGATAGTTGCAGGCTGGAAAGAAAACCAAGAGAGCAGGCCCCCAGAGTTTATTCGGCGGAAAGAAAAATAAGGAAGGGACTTTTATACGGGGGGGATTATCGGCAGAGGGCTAAGGTAGTCAGGGAAACTGCTACTCATTGTCACATCTGTAAACAAATCTTTACTGACCGCACCCAGATACAGGCAGACCACCTGATACCAGGCAATCCACAAAGTCCATTAGCACCTGCCCACCGCCGCTGTAACGCTCAGAAGGGAAACAAATACATTGGTTGATGAGAATTGACTTATTGACCTCAAAACCTGCCTACAAGCCACCTATGACCCCTACCGCCGTTATTTAGGGGGGGTGGGGCTTTTCTTTGCTAACTCGCAACCTTACAC
>Ga0164292_10001073_pt1 | contig 21813 bp, 13 predicted proteins | sample GEODES117metaG_FD_111486 | JGI IMG/M metagenome (GOLD analysis project Ga0164292, IMG submission 111486) | Eutrophic lake water microbial communities from Lake Mendota, Wisconsin, USA - GEODES117 metaG | ecosystem: Environmental > Aquatic > Freshwater > Lake | place: USA: Lake Mendota...
ATACTAAAAAAATTTACTTTTAATATTAACCGTGTACATTTATAGTGTATACGGTTTTTTGTGCGATAATAAATTAAAAAAAAATATAAAAAAATGGATCAAGATGCGGCTGCATATGGGCAAATGGATTTTAACTTACCACATGATGTGGTAACACTACCTTCAGGTGGTATATTCTACAAATCAAAAAAGAAAAGTGTTAAGGTTGGTTACTTAACTGCTAGTGATGAAAATATTTTAGTAAATATTGATTCTCGTAGATCAATTAATGAAAGTGTTGTATTACCTTTATTAAGAAATAAACTTTATGAAAGAGACATTAGACCTGAAGAATTGTTGGAAAGTGATATTGAGGCAATCCTTTTGTTTTTACGTAATACATCTTTCGGTCCTGAATATAGAATTGCAACAGTTGACCCTACTAACGGACAATCATTTGAGACATCTATAATGTTAGATGAGTTAAATCTTACAAAACCTAAAGTCCAACCTGATGAAGATGGAACATTTACGGTTAAACTACCACAATCAAAACAAGATGTTAAACTTAAAATGTTGAGTTTATATGACACGATTGAAATTGCTAAAATAATTGACTCATACCCTGCAGGTTATACTGTTCCTACAATAACAACAAGATTAAATAAAACTGTTTTAGAGGTAAACGGTAATCCTGATAGAAATGAAATAAGCGTATTTTGTCAAAATATGCCAATTGGTGATTCTAAGTTCATAAGAAATTTCCTTAAAGAAAACGAACCGAGATTGGATTTAAGGAAAACAGTTTACGCCCCATCAGGAGAAAAAGTCGATGTTGTCATCAACTTTGGGGTGGAGTTTTTTCGGCCTTTCTTCTAATCATTCAAAATTTTTATTAGACGAATTTTATTACTTGGCTAAATTTTTAAGGACATCATATAATGAGTTCTTAAAACTCCCAACTTATATAAGGAAATATCTTTTAGATAAGATAATAGAGGAAAATACGCCCAAAACTTAATACTTAATATTTATATTAAAAACTATTAATGGCAAAAATTGATTTTAAAACCGCATCTAATGAAGAGATAGAAAAGTATATAACTGAACAATCTCAAAATGCTTTTGATAAAGGTAAATCTGAAGGAAGTAAATCAAGTAAGTCTGATTATAAATCTTCTCTTTCGGAGGGAAGTTTAAGTACTAATAAAGAATATATAAGTAATTTTAATGCCGATTTAAGTGAAACGGGAATCGCATTAACGGGAATACTAACGGATTTTAAAGATGCTGCCGACCCGACTAATTTTTCTGGAGCTGATTTTTTAAGAGAGTCAGCACAAAAAATGGCTAATGAATTTGGACTTGGTCAAGCAAGAATGTCCGAATTAAAAACTACCATTGCGGATACTTTACCTGAAATGTTAAAATTGGGTATAAGTGAAAGTGAATCATTAAACTTAATGACAAATATACCTAAAGAATTAGGTGTTAATACAACTTTAGGGAAAGAGGCTCTTGTTGAAATGGCGGCTGCGGCTAAAGTGGCTGGTGTTGAAGGTGGTAAATTAGCAAATGACTTTAAAAATGTTGGTGTATCATTATATGATGTTGGAAATAGAATGGCAGAAGTTGCAAATTACGCAAAAAGTGTTGGTGTCAATGTTCAGGCGGTATCAGGGTTAGTTGTTGGTAATTTAAAACAATTAAATTTATTCAATTTTGATAGTGGAGTTAAAGGTTTAGCTAAGATGGCATCACAGGCATCTATGTTAGGTTTTGACATGAGAAATACATTTAGAATAGCTGAAGATTTATTGTCACCTGAAAAGGCAATTGATTTAGCGGCATCACTACAACGTTTAGGTGTTTCAAGTAGTGCATTATTAGATCCATTGAAAGCGATGGATTTAGCTCAAAATGATCCTGAGGCATTACAAAAAGAAATGATTAATGTTTCTAAAGAATTCACTAAGTTAAAGGCAGATGGTTCAGGTTTTGAAATTTTACCAGGAGCTAAACGTAGATTAAGAGAAGTTGCCCAAGCTTTAGGTATGGATGCTGATGAATTAGCAAATTTGTCTATTAAAACCGCTGATTTGGATATGAAAATGTCTAAAATTAAATTCCCAAGTTTGGCAGCATCTGAGGAAGATAAGATGTTAATTGCCAATATGTCACAAATGAAAGGTGGTGAAGCCGTTGTTCAAATTAAAAACGAGTTGACGGGTAAAATGGATGAGGTTAACGTTAAAGATTTAAGTGCGGAACAAATTGAAAAATTAAAAGAACAACAGGCAAATCAAGATAAAAAGATTGAAGATATCGCTTTAGATCAATTAGATGTGTTAGAAAGAATTAATACATCTTTAAATGCGGGTAAAACGGCAGTAAGTCTTGGTAAAGCGACAACACCTACTATGGATAGGTTTTATAATGTGATAAGTAAAACTGCAGCAATAACTACAACAAATTTAACAAAGGATATTACAACCGAAAATGTAAGAGGTGCAGCAACAGGAGTTGTTGGTCCATTAGAACAAGAAATGGTTAGGTTCCTTCAAGGTAAGAGTACTTGGGAAACAGTTGAATCATCGTTAACTTCGGTTAAAGATAGTCTTGTAATACTTGCTGGTGATTTTGTTAAAGGTGCCGGAAACGCAGGATTAAAAATAGGAGCAGATGTAACAAATATGTTCACTAATGAATATAAGGCTCTTGGTGTGCAACCAACTCAAATAGTATTGGATCCAAATTCACCATTGATAAAACAGTTAGAATCGTTTTTAACACAAGCAAAAACAGGTAGTCCTACCGAAACAAAAACACAAGTTAGTGGTGAGGTTAACCATACTCTTACTATTAAGGGAGACGGGGGAGCATTACTTAGTAATAGTGAATTTGGTAAACAAATGGTAGAATCAATGGCAGACCCAAATATTAAATCACAATTTACTAAAACATTTATGACTCCAAACGTAGGGCTTGGAGGAAAACAATAGAAAATTCTTAAAATTATGTTTTCTATAAAAAAATTCTCAAGGTATTTATTAATAAAAAAGTATGTCGGATAGTACATTATCATTTGCATCTTCTTCTAATTTTAGGGATATATTATTAGCCCGTAATTTACAACCATATTCGGTACCAGGATCTTATTCACCTAGTAGTAATAGTGTTAATTACGAAACTAATTTATCTGTGAATAGTGTAATTGACTCTCCTGACTCTTTAATTTCAACAAACCAACTTGCAAATAGTTTATATTCTCTCAATGAATATGGACCTGAAGGTGGTTATGATGGAAAATACTCAGTACCTGGAGCACCATTACCTGTGGACTCAAACTCAGGACCATACGCACCTACCGACACAGTATTAGATTTAGTTAATGAATTTTATATTGATGCAGCATATGTTCAAAACATATATGGACCTGAGGGTGGTTATAAGGATTTAGTTATTATAACTGACGTTGTTGGTAATGCAAAATTTTATTCACCATATTGGGATCCTTCAACATTTGTAACCTCATCGTATACTCCATATGAAATAATATTTGCGGACAATCCAAATGGAACAAATGGTCCATTATCTCAAGATACTTATTTAGCAAGAATTGGAGCTGCTCAACTTAAAGGTTTATTTGAGGAAAGAATTGCGGCTGAATTATTACAATCAACTCTTGGTCGTGTTAATTTAGATTCATTGCAAGATCCGTTTAGTGCAAGTATGATTGCGACGGGTCAACAACCCTTTTTTACAAAAAATTGGAAAATTACCGTACCTGAGAATCCTATCAGTGCGTCTGTAAGTTTAGCTAATAGATTAACGGGAACTTACTTCCCTGTATCTTTTATTCCTGGTGATTATTTTGATGAATCGTTTATTGATAACCCACAAACTGAAGCGGCATTAAATGTTGCAAATACCCTAACGGGTGGATTCTTAGGTCCAATATTAAATAAGTTTAAAAATCCTTCAGAGATATTTGTTGCAAATACAGGGTTTGGTCAAAGATCGGTATTGTTCTCAAGTTTAGATTATAACAAATATAGACCTGCTTACAATAGAGGTATTATACAAGGAGCCACAAGTGCAATTGACAGATTGTTTGATAAAGATAAGTCACAAACGGGTGGTTATTATGTTGGTAGTTCTAATTCGGAACCTTCGCAAATTGACTCTCCTGCAAATCAAGTTCCTATTGGAAAAAATGGTAGACAAGTACAAACCATTGTATATGGTCCGCAAGAACTTGGTATTTTATATGAAGGTAATGACGCTCAATTACAGTTTGGTTTAAAAGGTAAATCATATAGTGATGGTGGTGGTATTAGTGGCCAATTTGTTTGGACATCACCAAAATATAAAGATAATGCAGGATTTAAAGTCGGACCTGGTGGGGTACCAACAAGGTTGGACAACGAGTTTGAAGCAATTAAAAGTGATTATGGTAGATACCAATCTACTGATATTGATTTCAAAGGAGACTCAATATTAGATAAGACACAAAGACTTATTGAATCTGCCGATCAAGTACAAGGTCAAGCAAGGTTAAAACACGTAGGTAATGCAATTAACCAAGTATCTAAGGTATTCAATGATGGATACAAAGAGATGACAAAGGGTTCTATGGTATTATCATATACGGATCAGACCGATGGGTCTCAAGCGGGTATTGAGTATTGTAGAGTGTTCCAAAAGGATACTCCTTACTTTACGTATGCTGACTTACAAAAGAGTGATGGTATTACAACTGAAGGTAGGAAATTCTCGTATTCAGTTTTGGATAAGACATATAATCTTAACATTGCTCCACTTAAGAATCCGGGATCAACAAACATTGTAGACAACAAAGTTAAAAAATATATGTTCTCTATTGAGAATTTAGCGTGGAGAACTTCAGACAGACCTGGGTTTACTTACGATGATTTACCTGTTTGTGAAAAAGGACCAAACGGTGGTAGAGTCATGTGGTTTCCGCCTTATGACATTTCATTTAGTGATGATAGCACACCTGATTTTTCGTCTACCAATTTCTTGGGTAGACCTGAACCAATTTACACATATAAAAATACTTCAAGAAAAGGTAGTATAAGTTGGAAGATTGTTGTTGACCACCCTGCAATTATGAATACGATTATTCAGAAACAATTAGCGGGGGTTGCAAAACAAAGAGTTGATTCAATTGTTGATTCATTCTTTGCGGGATGTACAAAATATGATATGTATGAATTGGGTATTAAATTTAATACGATACCAACAAGAGACTTATTCACATACCAACAGATTTTAAATAATCCAAGGTTAACCAACGAAGAATTGGGGCAAGTGGCGTTTGAGATACCTGCAGACGCTGGCGTAGTTACCAAAGGTAATACTGAGGGCGCTGATGGATCAAAAGATAGTGTGGGAGCAACTAGTACTACAAAAGATGGAACAACAACATTAGAAGATTCTGATATTTTAAAAGAATTTTTAAATTATGGATTTTATTTTGAAAATGATTGTCCTGAATGTTATGGTACATATGCAACAACTTCATCAAAACCATTTGATAGTTGGTATGATTCATATATCCCTAAACAAAGTACAACATATGTAACAAAAGCACCTGCAAAAGTATATGTTGGGGATAAAGAATTTACAAAAGAAGGTGTACAAACATTTTTTAATAATGTTATTAAGGATAATTTTAATAAATTAAAAACTGATTTTTTAGCAAAGTTAAAAGAAGTGATAATAGATAAAGGTGGTACTGTTGAATTAACATTAAGAGGTTCCGCATCGGCACCTGCAACAGTAGGATATAACTTGAATTTATCTAAAAGAAGAGTTGACACTGTACAAAAATGGTTTAAAAATCAAAAACTTGGGGATAAACTTATAAGTGAATTACCTTCAGACAAATTTAAAATTACAGTTCAAACACAAGGAGAAACTGAAGTTGTAACTGTTGGTACCGCTAATGGTGGTAATGGAGAACCAATTAATTGTACTACAAATATAACTTTAACATCGGGATCCCCAATTACAAGTGGTAGTACTGCCGGAACATCAGCTAATAGTGCGGCACAATGGTGGTCAGTTCCTGCCATGGCTTGTAGAAGAGTTGCGTTATCAGAAATTAAAGTTAAAGTTCCACCTGAACCAAAACCTGTGGATACACCACCTACTGAAATAGTAACACCACCAAATGAGAATCCTACTAACACATATATACCTGGAAATCCATCTAGTACAATCAAACCTACGCCTAATTTAAGAATTGAACAAAAAATTAAAGAAGGTATATCTAAAAAAATATTAAGATTCTTATTCTCAGAATGTGATTACTTTGAGGTTATTAAGGAAACTGATCCTATGGTATATGATAGCATCAAACAAAAGATTAAGTACTTCAACCCTGCGTTCCACTCAACAACACCTGAGGGATTAAATGCGAGATTAACATTCTTAAATCAATGTATGAGACCGGGACAAACAATTCCTGTGATTGGACCTGATGGTAGACCAAAATATAATGATGCGTTAAACACATCATTTGGGGCACCACCAATCTTAATTTTAAGAATGGGTGACTTTTATAATAGTAAGATTGTACCAACGTCATTAAGTATCACATATGATCCTATTACATTTGACTTAAATCCTGAAGGTATTGGTGTACAACCAATGATTGCTAAAGTAACAATGGCATTTAACTTTATTGGTGGTCATGGACTTAAAGAACCTGTTGAAGAATTACAAAACGCATTATCGTTTAACTATTATGCGAATACTGAGATTTACGACGAAAGAGCAACGGCAACAGAAAGTACTGAGGCAAGAGACAAATACATGGTTGAGAAGATATTATCTAACCAACCAAAGGTAACGACTGCTGATGTTGTTAATCAACAACCAAAAAGAGGTGGAGAAGCAATTGGAACAATATCAGGAGAATCGGATATAGATTATACTAAATTTGTTAATGATTATTGGAATAGTACTAAAGAATATTTTGACGCTTATATCAATACAAATGCGGCAATTGGTAAAAATTATAACATAGGTATTCTTGATTTATTATATACTGATAGAGATTATTCTAAAGGTACTGCCGAATTTACTCCTGAAATAGAAGTGCCAATTTATGGTAAACCAAGTAATGTTGAAGACAAGTTAGAAAAATTATTTGATAAAGTTAATGGGGATATTTCAGGTAGAAACGATCCATTTATGCAAATAGTAGTATCTAATGATCAGTCTATAAACAATAGTGACAAAAGAGAAATTGAAAATAAATTAAAGGAATATGTAACAGGACTTAAACCCGACTTTATTACTAACGTGAGTAATAGTGTTAAGGATTTAGTTTTATTACAACAGGACTATATTCAATATATACGAAAGGCTAATTTGGTATTATCAAAAACGGATGGTATAATGAATTCAAATAATGAACCTCAGGTATATGATATTTCGGGGGATACTTTTACTCAATTAGAAGATTATTTGAAAAAAATAACAGACAAACATATTGAATTTAACGACGCTAAGGGTGTTGTAAAGTTTGATGAATGTTTATATTTAAACGAAGATAATTATAAAAAGTCATCTTCTACGTTTATAGATGGTAATACGTCTACCGCCGATTTGATAACGTCAAGAAATCAGAGTGGTTTAATGGCTAATGAACCGGCTAATAGATTTTATCAAGTTATGGCAAATGTATTAAATGATGAAAATAGTAAAAATGAGTTAAAAACTTTTATTCTTAATAGTCAAAATTATAGTAATATACAATTTGTGACTGAAGTAGTTGATAAAGCCACTACTGGTTGTTCGGATAGATTTAAATCTTATACTGAAATAAATAAAAAGAGATATGATGGTATTAAAACTAACGAAAGATATTTAACATTAATAAAAAGTCCGATTGAGGATAATGTTAAATTTGGGTTAAAGTACGCAAAAGTTAGTGGGACATCACAACAAAAAAAGGAAATAAAAGATTTATATTCAAATGTGAATGTGAATAATAAAGAAAAAACCTTTGATGGTAAAATTAAATTTAATTAAAAATGAATTTACAATATTATAACAGATATAATGAGTTTTTAATAAATGGACAACAAACCGTTACTCCATATATAAATTTACCTGCAAAAACAACTGATAAGAATTTTATTTATAAAGTTGGACAATCAAGGTTGGATAAGATATCATTTCAATTCTATAACACACCTTATTTTGGGTGGTTAGTACAAATGGCAAACCCACAGTATAGTGGATTGGAATCAAACATACCCGATGGGGCAATTTTAACAATACCATTCCCCCTTGTTAAATCATTACAGGATTATAAAAACGAATTAGATAATTATTTCTTCTATTATGGTAGATAAAGGTGAAAACATATTAGTGGAATTTGATTATGACAACATTACCTTAATAGATCCAAACAAAATTGTAGACAATGAAGGTAAAGTTAGTGATAGATTAGTTAAACATGAGAACCTTGTGTTCTATGCAAATCTTGAGTGTAACGTATTACCAAGAACTAAATTGGCGTTAGGGTCGGCATTAAACGATTCTATTAGAACAGTTTCCGTTGGTAAGATCAATTTCTTAAATCCGGGTAATAAAACCTTTTTAGATAATAGATATACCGATGAGATTACGGGTAAAGGATCCGTACAGGGTAAAGGTGTAAACCAACCTAAATTAAATGCGGTTCAAAACCCAAACAAATCTGATGATTTTTATCTTACACAGAGTACATATTCAAACGGAACTCCTGGTGCGGTTGATAATGGTTTATTAGGTATAACCGATATACAGGTTGCAATTGACACAAGTTTCTTACCTACGGTGACAGTTAACTTAACCGATGTTAAGGGTAGAGCGTTGTTTGAAGGTGGTAATAATTCACCATATTCTGCGTTTTTCCAATTACCATACCCAATGTTTTATTTAACATTAAAGGGGTATTATGGTAAGGCGGTTAGATTGCCATTAATGTTACAATCGTTTACATCAAACTTTGACAATACGACTGGTAACTTTAAGATTGTATTGAAATTTTTTGGATACAAATATACGGTAATGTCATATGTTAATTGGGGGGCAATGATGGCGGTCCCACATATGTACAATAATTTTGTGTCAACCGTACAATCAATTACAAATACTCCGGCAGCAACAAACCTTGAGGTAGTAACTGCAAAACCTGTGAGTAGAGGATTTCAAAAAATGAAAGAATTATATTCTGAATATAAAGCCAAAGGTTTGGTTGATGATGATTTCCCTGAGATTACAATCACACAATTAAAGGCTCGTTTAGATAGATTTATAAAAAACATATTAGAAAAATTCACTAAAGAAAATTTGGGAGTTTTAACTGAGTTGGATAATTTCCAAACACAATTAACCGAGTTTCAAAAAAAGGTATTCTTTTATGGAGATTCATGGTTTGAAACATATATGGATAAAACCAATTCATATAGTTTAAAGGATACTAAGGAGGTTGTTTACACTTTCAAAAAAGAATATTCTGATCCTAATAAACAAGCTGAGGCTCAAACCAAATTAAGTGGGATATTCACTGAATATCAAAAACTTTTTGAAAGTAATAGTGTTGCGGGTAAAAATGGTAGTTATACCGTTGGTGGTAAAACAACAAAAAGTGAGGTACCTGTAAATGCAACCGTGGAAAAATGTGAAGCAAAAATTAATCCACTTACGGATATTGATTACGCAAAAACATATGAAGAAAGAAATGGTAAACCCGCAAAAACACAAATAGAATTAGATACATTCATTGCATCTAATGGGGTTCCACCTAATACTAAATTTTTTGTATTTGAGGGTGTGGATCACTTTATTGACATTACTGAAAAATCTGCAAAAGACTCATCAACTCTTAGAAGACAAATTGAAGAAAAAATATCTGAAAATCTTAACGAACAATTAAGTAATAAAGAAACGGGTGTTGGATTTAAACCTTCAATTAGAAATATATTGGCAGTTTTCTTTGCTCAAGGAGAGGCGTTCATCCGATTAATGGATGATGTACACTCAAAGGCTTGGGATATAAGGGAAAATAAATATAGACAACAAGCAATATTTGGAAGTAACAGTAGTGCTCAAAGTGTTGATGTTAAATCTTCCACTCAAAATAATGAACCAATATATCCATGGCCTCAAGTCATAAGAGAAACATTAGGTGATGACAAACAAGAAAAGTTTGAAATTGTTTACCCTGGTGATAAATCAATTGCTACTATGACAAAGGCTTATATACCTGAGATATGGCCTGAGGTTGAATTTGTGGAAGAGTTTATTAAAGGTTATGTGGATAGAGAGCCTAAAAATCCTGACTACGGTGATGAATCAAATGTATTAACAAAACCTAGTAGGTTAAGTTTAAATGCTCTTGATTTTCCTGTAACAAACGAAATATTCCAAAACAAAGAAGAGATTAAATTCTTTTATGAAATATATGAAAGAGTTATGGTTAATACCTATTACTCTAAATTAAATAGACAATCAGGGTATGATGCTAGTATATTCATGGTTGAGGCTGAGGACGAAAAAATCAATATATTAAAAAGTTTGGGTAATGATAATCCATTTTTAACTCAAAAATTAAAACAATATTTAATTGATCAAAATAATTTCTTAACATTCTTAAGACATATTTCAAATCAAGGTGAGGGTGAAAGTTGGCAAAAATTCATAAGAGATGAGTTTACAATTAATTATATTAAGAACAAAACCAATACACCATTTGAGTTATTTAATCAGGAAATTCTAACAAATGAAAGATCACAACCTGATGTTTCATTAACCGATGAATCTAAAATAATTGATTATATTGGGAACCAAACATCAAGTAATGAATTTGATTTTTCCGATATGTACCCGATTACTAATTTTGATTGGTGTAAAAATTATCTTGCGGATGGAAAAGCATTACAAAATGTAAATTTGGCTTACAACACTAAAGATGTATTATCTTACAATACGACTCATAAGACTATATGTAATTTTAAAAACGACGACACTAACGATAAGAAAAGACCTATAACTAATTTTAATTATAAAGCGGATGTGTTTAGTCAAAATATTGATACATCTAATTTCAAAACATTCTATAATAATAGAAAAATTGAAGAACAATTTACAACTGAAGGTAATTTAAATTACTCTAACTATGATGGTTTTGTAACGGATACTCAAACGACCTCAATATTGAATACTCCTTATTTTATAAACGCAATACAAAGTGGTGTATATAATTTTAGATATAAATCTGATGATTTAGCATCGTATAAACAGGCGGCATATCTATTCTTGAATAGTTTACCATTAGCGAGTCTTAGAGAAAAATATAGGTCATACAATGAACCTAATGATTTAAGTTATATACTATCAACAATTAAGAAATTCGGGGCGGTACATAAATTACCATACGCTTGGATTGTTAAATACGGATCAATTTGGCATAGATACAAAACTTGGAATGAAAAAGGTATTGATATGTTGGATGAGGTTTGGACTGATTTTAATTATTTAGGTAATTATGATCCTGTTACTTCAGCGTCTACAAAGGTATATAGTTTAAACATTGAAGGATTCCAAAATAATATTGTCTTGGAAGACACGGTAACTGCAACACCAAATTTGGTCACATATAATTCAACAACAATGAACACAGGGTTCTACCCTAAGTTGTATGATGATATGAATGTATTTCTACAAGGATTACAACTATTTTCAGGTGTCACACAATTAAATGGTACTTGTACTATTACAGGTACAACAATGGATGTTTTAACTATTAACGATAATAATTTGGCACCTGGTTTAGTATTAGCGGGACCAAACATTGAAGTTGGAACAACAATAGTGTCACAAGTTACCGGTAATACAGGAGGTATTGGACAATATATTGTTGATATATCACAAGATTCCCTAAGTAATGTGTTTTATGTTACCAACTCGGCAACAGGTGGGTATTCACAAACTGAAATACAAGGGTTAATTAATGATGGTAAGTTAGTGATGACCACAAATTCATTGGGTAAGATTATTGAAATAAGTGGTTTTGATCCTAACGATAATGATAGGTCGTTAAAAATAACCCCTTGGTCAACAATTGTTAAAACAACTGAAGGTGATAAATATTTTGTAATGCCGTCTTTTGGTTATACAAAAAATCAAACAAGAGATGAGTGTTTTAAGAATAACAAATTAAAAGTTGAGGTTTCAAGTAACCCTGCGGTGTTTAACGGATCGGTTAGATTATTTTGGGGAGCACCTAATTACGGGTATTTTGATAATACAAAAATTTCAAAACCAAATCCTGATTCATACTTAAAAGAAATATTGTCAGATAAGAAAATACAACAGAACTTTTCATTAAATGGGGATAACACAAAATACAATAAGATATCTGAAATGTTCACAACATTTGATACGGAAGTATTAGATTACTTTGAACAAGAGTTCTTGAATTTTAGTAGATCAATTTACGATTATAATACATTAGTTCCAAGTGATAAAGATGTTGAAACAGAATCTGAAAGATCATATAAGAACTTCCAATTGTTAATGAGAGAATTATTGGTTGTTGAAAAACCGTCAACTCTTAATTCTGAGGGGATGATTAATTCGGTAATTGAAAAACAAAAATCAACTTTCCAAGGAATATTAACTAATTTCTTAGAGTATAATGTTGTATTAAAGATGGGTAATCCTTCTATGTTTGATAGAAGAACATTCTTAACCTTCTCAACTAAATTCTTAATTGATCCTGTATCATACCAAGGATATAATCAAGGGACAACAGGTGGTTTACCGTCAAATGGTGGGACAATTACATTGGCCCAATCAAAAAGTGAAAACCCTGAAACATGGAAAGCGTTAGAGAAATATGTAGGGTTTTCTGAAATACCAGAATTAGTGTATTCAGACAATGGATCATATATTACTGACTTCTTTATTGATTTGAATGTTCAGTTTACTGAGAAAAATGTTAAAGATTTTGCTCCGTTGATTATGTTATATGCAACACAAAAACTTAATAATTTTGAAATCCCAACAAATAATGTTGTTATTCCAAACCCTGTTCCGACACCTGCACCAAGTCCTCAAACACCTGGTGATTTATTAACGGTTGTAACACTTAAAGATACTAAAACAATTTCGGTATATAAATTTGGGACACAAAAATATGGTGTTTATAAAGACGCAACAGGAACAATTATTTATACTGGGCCGACACAAAATGCGTTTCAATATCCTTTAAATAGTACAATAGTTGATCAAATTATTATAATTCAATATGATGCTTTAGCAACAACTCCTAATGATAATCAATTTATTATTAGTACTGTTAATATAACACCTTCACAAGTTACAACAACCACAACTACCCTTCCTATTGTTCAAAATTTAGGTAATAGTGTTGATGGTGTTAAGTTTTATGGTCTTATGGATCAATACCTTGATAAATCTGAAACTTATCTTAAAAATGTTATTTCTAATTTAATGACAGGTGTGAGAGCCGGATTACCAAGTATTACAATTGAAGGAGATAAAGGTAATAGAGCTCAACTTGAGGGAGAACAAACACGAGTTGAAATATGGGAAACATTTAAAGCATTCAATGACACATGGGTTGCAGGCGGAGACTTTAAATCAAAAACATTATTTGAAGATGTTCTATTATTTGATAGAGCAAGTAGAGATGTTGGTCAAAAAGTATATGTAGATATCTTTAAGGTTAAGGATTTAATTGAGGGATCTCTAACAAAGAATAATATGTTAGACATTATCTCAACAATACTTACGGAAAATAATTTTACTTACTTCCCATTACCCGCTTACGCTAATTTTTATAACGCACAAGATGCCGAAAAGAATCCTGTACCAAGAAGTGAAGGGTCAACTGAGTTCGCAAATTCATTTTGGGGAACGTTCTTAAATGTGGATTACAGAAACACATCACCTAAGTTCTTATGTTACTACGCAAACAAACCTAGTCAGTATGTGGACATGAAAGATAATGTTGATTATAGATTTAGAGATGACGCTTTTGATCTTAGGAGAGCAAGTGACAATCCATTAGTTGAAAACCAATCAAATAAAAAGAATTGGGATAAATCAAATAAAGTGGTTGGTTTTAATATTGATATTAGTAATCAAAATCAGCAAATATTTAAAAACTTTAGTGTTGGTCAAGATGTTGGTAAACCTACTGCGGAATCTTTGGAAATGTTAAATCAAATGGCTAACCAAAGTAGAAATAGAAGTACAGGTTCTCAAAACGTATCGTTATATAACCTTTATAGAAATAGAAGTTACGAATGTTCTGTTGATATGTTAGGTAATGCTTTAATACAACCAATGATGTATTTTAATGTGAGAAACATACCTATGTTCTCAGGACCATATATGATTACATCTGTAACACATCAAATTAGTGACGGAGATTTCAGTACAACATTTAAAGGTACAAGACAACCTTTTTATAGTTTACCTAAAATTGATAATTTTATTCAATCATTAAGTTTAAATATTATTTCTAAATTACAAGAACAAATTAAATCAAATGAAGAAAAGACAAAATTATCAAGTGATAATGTGATATTCCAAAAAAACAATGTAATTTCAAATGTAACTGGTACTGATACAATAACTAAGAATCAAGATTGTTCAGATAAAATTAATAGTGGTTATGTTGGATATACACCTTTAGATAATCCGGCAATAACACAACTTTCATATAAAGATTTTAAAAAATTACTTGAGGATAGGATTGTTGCTAGTGGTATACCAAAAGAAACTACAAGTAATGGCGTAACAACCATAAGTGATACTTTCTTAAAATTATCGGGATTTTTATTCTCGTTTATATATTTAGATTCGGCATCATCAAGTGGTTTAAAAGCGTATGAGAATAATTATAGTACAATAAATTTAACTGAAACTTATGGGGCAATACTATCAACTACTGCTAATAAAAAATTCTATTGTGTATCAAGAGGTACTAATTTGAATATACCTGTGGTGTCATTTATATCTGCAGAAAAATTTGTGGATTTTGCTATTGCTAAATTTAAAGATAAACTATCTTTAATAAAAACGGCTAGCGATGAAGAGATTGTCCAATTATATGTTACTAAGTATCCTAACACCCAACCTGATAATGTTTATACTGAAATGACAGAACAAGATAAAAATACATTAAAAAATAAAGTAAAACAGTCGGTAGATATATATAACTCATTAAATTAATTTTATTGAATAACCAGATATTTATAAATAAAACTATTATGAACACAAAATTAATATTAGACAACTACTTGGGTAAAAACACAAGAGTGTCAGAAAAAGATAAAGGTAATGGTTACAAAGAAGTTTGTGACTTAGATACTGGAGATTGTTATACACTAAGAATAAAAGACGGATTAATTGAAAGAGTTGATAACACTATGAACACATTCAAAAAAATCCAAGTTGAGACTAAATCAGGAATTAAACAATTATTAAACGGATAACCATGGCTATAGATCAAAAAATTTTAAATGAAATAAGTAGATTTAATTCTATTAACAAATACATAATGGAACAAGGTGATCCAGCTTTGGACCCTACAATTGCGCCACCTGTTGACCCCGCTGCGGCACCACCTGTTGACCCTGCTGCGGCACCTGTTGATCCTGCTGCGGCACCCGCAGACCCTAATGCAGTTGCACCGATTCCACCAGCAGCACCTATTGATATCTCAAACGATCCTGAGGTTGAAGAACTTGGTGATGAAGGTGAGGAAGAAGGAAACAAAGAGGAATTAGATGTTACTGATTTGGTTGCAAGTCAAAAAAACATGGAACAAAAACAAGAAGAATATTTTGATAACTTGTTTAGTCAATTAAAAACTCTTGAGGAAAAATTAGGTGAGATGGATAATTTAGTTACTACTATTAACAACTTAGAGGCTAAGTTTGATAAATTTAGACCAAAAACCCCACAAGAAAAATTAGAATTGAGAAGTTTGGACTCAGGGCCATTTAATCAAAAACTATCTGATTTCTTTGAAGATAAAGAACCTGATATGGAAAAATCAGGTAAAAATGAATATGTTTTAACAACTGATGATGCTACTAATTACTCTACAAATGATATTGAAACATCATTTAACAACTACGACGACGAGAACACAAATATGATGTAATACTATGAGGGGGACATCTTTGTCCCTCTCTACTTTTTTTAAAAACCTTATTGACTACACTACTTTTTATAACTATATTTTCTACGTAAACCTTTAATAAATATATATACAATGGCGACAAACAATGTTTTAGATGCGGTTTTGGCTCAGTATGAGAGTTCAAAACAAAGTGGTTCTTCTTCCACTTCAAAATTCACACAAGAAGAAAGAATGAAAAAGTATTTCGCAGCAATTCTTAAAGATAGCGAAAAACAAGGACAAAGAAAAATCCGTATTTTACCAACCACTGATGGATCATCTCCTTTTAAGGAAGTTTGGTTCCACGAAATCAATGTTGATGGTAAATGGCAGAAGTTCTATGATCCAGGAAAAAATGACAACGAACGTTCACCTTTAAATGAGGTATACGATGAGTTAATGTCAACAGGTCGTGAATCTGACAAACAATTGGCGACACAATATAAAGCTCGTAAGTTTTATATCGTAAAAGTAATTGACCGTGACCATGAAGAAGACGGAGTTAAGTTTTGGAGATTCAAACACAATTATAAACAAGAAGGAATTCTTGATAAAGTTATTCCAATTTGGAAGGCAAAAGGTGATGTGACTGACTCTGATAAAGGTCGTGACTTGATCCTTGAACTTACAAAGGCAAAGACACCAAAAGGTGCAACATATACGGTTATTCAAACTGTTATGTATGACGATCCAACACCTACACATGAAGACGCTGAACAGGCATCTACTTGGATCAACGATGAGTTGACTTGGGAGGACGTGTATTCTAAAAAACCTGTTGAATATCTTGAAGCGATTGCAAGAGGTGAAACTCCACGTTGGGACACTGACGCAGGAAAATACATTTACTCAAATAACCAAGAAGAAGAGATTTCTATGGGTGGAAGTGTAAAGTCTGAAAGTAAAAAATCTGATCCTCAATCTAACGATGAGGTGGACGAAGATTTACCATTCTAATTAAACTTTAACATAGGCACTTGGTATGACTGAGTGTCTATGTTTTTTAAAATCAAAACAAATGAGTAAAATTGCAGAAAAAATGTATGAGGCATTGTCCTTAAAATATCGCAGTGAAATTGCGGAATCCGAAGCAACATTGTTAATTTATTTAACTACACCTGTTGGTATTGGTGAACACCCACAACATCTTGAAGAGATGGATAAATTAGTAGAAAAATTCGCAAATGCTCAAGATAAACTTGAGTCATTGGAAAAAATTCGTAAGTATAATTCAACAATAACACAATAATATGGCACTTAAAAAGAATGACTTTAGTTCAGTAAAGAAGAAATTCTCAACTTCAGCAAAGTACAAACCACAGAGATTTTTTGATTTAGGTGAACCATTCTTAGATGCCGTTGGTCTACCTGGTCCTGCAATGGGACACATTAATATGTTCTTGGGTCACTCAGATACGGGAAAAACAACTGCATTGGTAAAGACTGCGGTTGATGCTCAGAAAAAAGGTATTTTACCTGTGTTTATTATCACAGAACAAAAATGGTCTTTTGATCACGCAAAACTAATGGGGTTTGAATGTGATGAGGTAGTTGATACGGAAACAGGAGAATTGGAATGGGATGGTTTTTATATCTTTAACAATAACTTTGACTACATTGAACAAATAACTGACTATATTAATAGTTTATTAGATGCACAAGAAAAAGGTGAATTAGATTATTCATTATGTATCATGTGGGATTCAGTTGGTTCTGTTCCTTGTAAGATGACTTATGAAGGTAAAGGTGGTAAACAACACAACGCATCCGTATTGGCGGATAAAATTGGAATGGGAATAAATCAACGTATTTCAGGATCTCGTAAATCAGATTCAAAATTTGAAAATACGTTAATCATTGTTAATCAACCTTGGGTTGAGTTACCTGACAATCCATTCGGACAACCTAAGATTAAAGCAAAAGGTGGTGAGGCAATTTGGTTAAACTCTTCATTGGTATTCTTATTTGGAAACCAAAAGGGAGCGGGAACAACTAAGATCACTGCAACCAAAGATAAGAGAACGGTTAAGTTCGCATCAAGAACAAAAGTATCCGTTATGAAAAATCACATTAATGGACTTGGGTTTGAAGATGGTAAGATTATCGTAACTCCACATGGATTTTTACCAGGTAAAGACACAACTGAAGAGAAGGCATCTATTGAACAATACAAAAAAGAATATGCTGAGTATTGGAAAGATGTGATTGGAGTTGATGGTGAGTTTGATTTAAGAGCGGAAAGAGAAGAAGCAGAGTAAGAACCTTTGGTAAAAAATATAATGACCAAAACACTTTTAGTTGACGGTAACAACTTATTAAAAATCGGATTTCACGGAGTTAAGGACTTCTACAATAAAGGAGAACACGTAGGTGGTATTTGGCACTTTCTAAATACCCTACGTCGTTTTTTAGAGGATTCTAACTATAATAAAGTAGTTGTATTTTGGGATAGTAAAACTAGTTCATCTGAACGAAGATTATTATACCCAAAATATAAACTAAATCGTAAACCTTCGGCAACCGAACAAAAGGAAGAATCTTTCTCAACTCAAAAACAAAGGGTTAAACAATACCTTGAGGAGATGTTTGTAAGACAATTAGAGCTAGATCAGGCGGAAGCTGATGATCTTATTGCCTACTATTGTCAAATATCATTAGATGAAGAGAAAACGATATTTTCAGGTGACAGAGACCTTACACAATTAATATCTGATAAAGTAACAATTTATTCCCCAAACACAAAACAATACTATAAGTTAGGTGATAAGATTAAGATAGATAATATTGAAATCCCACACTATAATATTAAAACTTATAAGATATTAGCCGGTGATGGTGGGGATAACATTGATGGTATCTATTATTTAGGGGAGAAGACATTTGTAAAATTATTTCCTGAAATACTTGATTCAGAGGTTTCTTTTACCGATATTTTAACAAAGGGTGAGGAATTACTAAAAGAACAAAAAGAGAATGTTGTTTTAAAAAATTTACTCAGTGGAAAGACCAAAGAAGGTATTTTCGGTGATGAATTTTTTGTGATCAATAAAAAACTCGTAGATCTATCAGAACCTTTGATTAACGAAGAAGGTAAAGAGACGGTTAGATTATACTACTCAGAGTCAATGGACCCTGATGGTAGAGGACATAGGAATCTAATTAGGATGATGATGGACGACGGGTTTTTCAAGTATCTACCAAAAGGGGACGAAGCTTGGGTCAATTTTTTAAAACCATTCTTAAAATTATCAAGAAAAGAAAAAACAAAGTTTAGAAACAAAAAGTAAAAACAAAAACAAGATGAGAGATCAAGATGTAACGAAAGTTGAATTTCTATTAATGTGTAACGATAACATTGTAGTACAACGTTTTTTTAATGTTAAGGGATTCAACAAAAACGCCCATAAATCTGAAGAGTTTTACGACCATATGAATAGTCTATGTCGTGAATTTCAATATGATTTGAAAATGCGTTCAGTAGTCTATATGTTAGACAACAAATACGAAATTTCTGAGAATCCAGAGATTTTAAACACGTCAATTACTGACGGGGAAGAGAATTTTAACATTTTTATTAAGCTTGGGGACATGACAATTTGTCATAGAAGGTTTGATGCTAAGGTGTACCCACCAAAGGTAAGATACACCGTAGACCTACGTCCGAAGTTAAAAGGTATCCTAAACGGCCTGACTGACATTTTTTCAGGTAAAAATTTTAATTATTTCCGTCCCGAATTTATCCAAAACTAATAGTATTTATCTTTACTAACAGAAGGAAAATTATGGCGACAAACAAAAATTTTGAGTATCTAGGAAACACATTCCAATTACAATTACTTAATCAAATTATATTAGATAAAGAATTTTCACATTCAATTATTGATGTGATTGAGAACAATTATTTTGAAAACAAATACTTCAAAATAATAATTCAAATGATAAGAGAGTATTATACAAAATACGATCACACACCATCATTTGAGACATTAGAACAGATCACTAAATCTGAACTACAACAAGAGATTGCATCCAAAATAGTGTTGGATACAATTAAGAAAATTAAAGACGCACCTGTTGATGGCGTAGGTTTCGTACAGGAAAAAGCGTTAAAGTTCTGTAAACAACAAGAACTACAAAAGGTTATGGGTAAGGCTCAAAAAATCATTGATGGAGGTGAATTTGAGAACTATGATGCTCTTGAAGAGATGGTTAGAGGAGCATTACAAGTCGGAGCAAAAGATACAAGTGCGATGGATGTATTCTCTAACATGGATCAAGTCCTTGACGATGATTACAGACACCCTATTCCAATGGGAATACCTGGTATTGATAAACTACTAAAGGGTGGTTTGGCTAAAGGTGAAATTGGTGTTATATTAGCACCAACGGGGGTTGGTAAGTCTACAATCTTAACTAAAATTGCTAACCACGCATTCAACTTAGGAAATAACGTACTTCAGATCTTTTTTGAGGACAATCCTAAGGTAATTCAAAGAAAACACTACACACTTTGGACTAAGATTCATCCTGACGAATTGTCAGAAAAAAGAGAAGAAGTTATTCAAAAAGTTAGGGAAATTGAGGATTCAATGCCTAACAAGTTAATTATGAATAAATTACCGTCTGATACTGTAACCATGTCACAAATTAAGAATCAAATTAGAAAGATGGTTGCTGATGGTAATAAGATTGATATGGTATTACTTGATTACATTGACTGTGTGGTTCCTGACAAGAATTTAGGTGATGAATGGAAGAGTGAGGGGTCTGTAATGAGAGCATTTGAGGCTATGTGTCACGAAATGGATTTAGTTGGGTGGACTGCAACACAGGGTAATAGAAACTCTATTTCTTCTGAGGTTGTAACAACTGATCAAATGGGAGGATCTATTAAAAAGGCTCAAGTTGGTCACGTTATCATTACGGTAGCGAAAACACTACAACAAAAAGAGATGAAATTGGCGACAATCGCAATCACAAAATCAAGGGTCGGTGATGACGGAGTTGTATTTGAGAATTGTAAATTTGATAATGCAATGTTGGACATTGACACCGAGAGTTCTATGACTTTCTTAGGTATTGAAGAACAAAAAGAAGAAAGACAACGACTAAGAGTCAAAGAGTTGTTACAGAAAAGACAAGAAAGACAAAAAGAAGAAACAAACAATAATTAATTTAAAAAGAAAGATGGAAAAGATATTACAGGAAAACCCTAATAGGTTTGTTATTTTCCCGATTGAGCACAACGACATTTGGGAATATTATAAAATGCATCAGGCGGCGTTTTGGACGGCTGAAGAAGTAGATTTAACTAATGACATTCGTGATTGGGAGAAATTAACAGATAATGAAAAGTTCTTTGTTAAGAACGTATTATCATTTTTTGCCGCTTCTGATGGAATCGTAAATGAAAATTTAGCGGAAAACTTCTATCGTGAAGTACAATATCCTGAGGCTAAGTTTTTCTACGGATTCCAGTTAGCAATGGAGAATATCCACTCATTGATGTATTCGTTATTAATAGATACGTATATCAGTAATCCTAAAGAGAAAGATGAGTGTTTTAACGCTATTGAAAACTTACCAGC
>Ga0164292_10001074_pt1 | contig 21806 bp, 3 predicted proteins | sample GEODES117metaG_FD_111486 | JGI IMG/M metagenome (GOLD analysis project Ga0164292, IMG submission 111486) | Eutrophic lake water microbial communities from Lake Mendota, Wisconsin, USA - GEODES117 metaG | ecosystem: Environmental > Aquatic > Freshwater > Lake | place: USA: Lake Mendota, Wisconsin...
AAATCCATATATTACTCCAACAAGTATAAAACCTATTGCAGCTGCTCCTAACAATAAAGGAAGACAAACTGAAGAGTTTTGTTATGGTAACTCATGTTTTGAAATGCCAGAACAACAGTCTAATGAATATGGTTTATTTGATGATACACCTAGATTACTTAAAGTTTATGCTTCAAAAAATAATTTAGATTGGTATAATCCTAAAACAGATGAATTAGATTTATCTAAAGTTGATCAAGCAACATTACAAGAAGCTCTTAAAGAAAGTTCAAATAGTCCTGCTCTTAGAAATAAAAATTTAGGTAATCTTAAAGCATATGGTAAGGAATGGTTAAAATATCAACAGGATAATCAAAAAGCTTATGGTACTTTATCTGCTAAAGCACTTAGTAGAGATGCCTCTGCATTAGAAGGATTTGATAGTCCAGAAAAATATGCAGACTTTTTAAATGCTACAGGTAAAACAGCAGAAGGTAAACCTAATTCAATTTGGGATACAAAAGGGCCTTTACAATTTACTAATGCTGAAACACCGTCTTTAGAAGAAGGTGGTAACATTTTAGATTACATGGCTTATGGTGGAAATGTAATGTATCCTGATGGAGGTTTTGTTTATAACAATCCTGTAGACAATAGAACTAATCCTGTAATGGCAGATAAAGATTTTTTTAGTATAAATACAAATAATAATAGCATTCCAGATTATCTTGAATGGCAATCTACTCCAGATCAAGAAGTTGATGTTGAATATAAACAAAAGAATCAAGTTAAATTTCAACCACAAGGACTTATGCCTTTTTTAGGAGATACTGTAGCTAACAATAGAGGAAGACAAGAAGGTATTGTTATAGATAAGTTTAACAATCAAAATGCTGGAAACTCCGGTGGTAGAGAACAAGCTGATGAATTAATTTCTCAAGGTATGTTTGATATTAATTCAGGTAAAGAAATTATATCTGGCTTTGAAGGAATTGTTGGTGCAGGAAAAGGTGTTGGTCAACAATACTTTTCTAAGTTTGGTGGACAACTAGATTTTGAAGAAGGTGGCGAGTATGATTTATCAGAAGAAGAAATTCAAGCACTTATAGATGCAGGAGTAGATTTAACTTTATTAGAAGACTATGAAGATTAAAATTAATAAATTACCTAAACAACTTGTCAAGGCACAAGTAGGTAGACAGATTCAAGGATCACTTGCAATTACACCAACCAAAATGGGTGGTGGTAACTATAGTAATAGTTTAGCAAATAAGAAAACTGTTATTAAACAGACTCTTCAACCAGAAAAGGTAGAAGATTCTAACTTAGAAGCAGAACTTGGTGAAGTAGCTTATGGCGGTATTAGTGGAGATAACATTCCTGATACATTTAAGATTGGTGGTAAGAGACACTCTGAAGGAGGTACTCCATTAAATCTTCCATATGGATCATTTATTTATTCTGACACAGCTTCAATGAAGATTAAAGATCCAGCTGTTTTAAAAATGTTTGATCTTAAACCTAAGAAAGCTGGATACACTCCTGCAGAAATTGCTAAAAAATATGATATTAATTCATATAAGAAAATACTCTATGATCCAAATTCAGATGAAGTAAGCAGAAGAACAGCAACTTTAATGATAAAGAATTATGTAATAAAGCTTGGGTATCTTGCATTGATTCAAGAAGCTACAAAAGGATTCCCTCAAGGAATGCCTGAAGCTGCTGAACCAGTATTAGAGACTATGGGTTATTCTATGGAAGACTTTATTCCTGAACCGGTTATGGCTGGCCAACAAGAAATAATGGCTCAAGAACAATCACAAAATGGTGCACCTATGCAAATGCCAGATGGTGCTCCTATAGCTACAGAAGAATCTATATACGGTGATGATGCCGATGCTCAACAAATGCCTGTTAATCCTCCTATGCCTATGGCACAGTATGGTATGACTATGGGTGGTTATGATATGCCAATGTATCCAGATGGTGGTGTTACTGTAGGAGGTATTCCTGCACAACCTGCAACAGGAGGTAAATTACCAGTGGGTGGAGGTTATCAACCCGGAACTGTAACTGGCGGTAAAGCTGGTGCTACAGGTGTATATAGAACAGTTCCTGGTGCTAAAAAAACTTATAAACAAGGACCTTATCAACCTAGAGTAGCTAATGCAAAACCATATAATGCTGCAGGTAAAAAATCTTTATGTGATAGATTAATGCAAGGAGCTACTATTGCTGATCTTGTTGCAGAAAATAAAGGTACTACTGCTGGATTAACAAAACTATTAGCAGATTGTATTCCTCAAGCTGAAGAAAAATTTAAAGAAACACAAGAAGCTTATTATATAGATCCAATTGAAGAAGTAAAAATTGATACTACTCCGGTTGATGAAATAATTAAAACTACTGAAGATGAGGAAATTATAAGTACTGAAGATGATAAAACTGTTATTCCTTCAGTAATTCCTTTCCAAGATAGGCCTATGTATTCAGATGTAGCAGCTAGAAACATACTTACTCAAGCTACTATGAACCCTAATGTACCAAGAACTAATTTTGCTGTACCGTATCGTGCAGAAATGGCTGGTACTTATAAAGACTTCTTAGCTGGAATTCAGGGTAATCAAAGAGCAGAAGCAAATACAGCAAATTTAATTGCTGGAACTGCAGGTGGTTCTGGAGAAGACTTTGCTAAAAATATGGCATTATCTGGACAAACAGCAGCTGCTAATGAGGCTACTATTAGTAATACTCAAAATGCAAACATACAAACTGGTTTAGATGTTAATCAATTTAATGCACAAACTAAAAATTTAAACAATGCTCAAAGAGCAGAAGTTTGGAATAACATGTTTGGTACTACATCTGAGGCTAAACTTGCAGAAAATACAGGACGCAATCAGATAAAACAAAATAAGCAAATGGCAATTGCAGATGCTGAGGCTGAACTTCAAAATAGGGCATTATCTAATTATCAGAATAAACAATTTGGTACAACATATAGAAGAGGTTTACCTTACTTTAAATCTGGTAAACCACAAGTACCTCAAAAGTCTGATGATGTAAATGTAGCAATGAAAGAATTACAAGCTATATATGGTAAGGATGCTAAGTTAGGTGATTTATTACAGATATATAAAATGCAACAGGGACAGAAACAAGTTAAAAAAGGTGGTCAAAATAACATGGGTGGTTATGTATTAGGTGATAATATATTCCCATTTATGTTCTACTAAACTTTATAGGTTTAATAAACTTATAAAATTTTAGTATTTTTATAATGTAAAGAATTCAATATGGCAAAGTACCCACAAGGTGTTTCAAGTTTTATTCCACAATATCAACCATACCAGGTTGATTTTAATTATGTGAATAATGTTTTGGCAACAAAGCAAGATCAGTATGATAAAAACTGGCAGGCTATTAATAAAGTATATGGTCAACTTTACTATGCAGATCTTACACACGCAGAAAGTATAAAGAAGAAAGATCAAATAGAAAAACAAATTGATTTTAATCTTAAAAGAGTTGCTGGACTTGATTTGTCTTTAGATCAAAATGCTACTCAAGCTTTACAAATCTTCAAACCTTTCTATGAAGATACTGATCTAATGTATGATATGGCATATACCAAAAATGCTAAGATGCAAAAGTTAACTGGACAATCTTATAGTACAGCTACTGATGAAAAACTAAGAGAGCAAGCTTCTAGTACTAGTATGAAAGCTATTGATTATAGAATTGAAGAGTTTAAGAATTCACCTTATGATCAAATTACTTCTGTTCCAGCTCCTAAGTTTGTACCATATCAGAATGTAAATAAGAAAGCTATAGCTTATGCTAAAGAATTAGGAGTATCTGTAAAAGACTTTTCATTTACTAAAGATGGTAGATTCATTATTGAACAAAAGAATGGTCAACCTTTAGTTGGTCCATTATATAAGATGTTTATGTCTGCCTTTGGCAATGATGAATCTATTAAAGATGTATATAGAACACAAGCTTATGTAGATAGAAAGGATTATGGTTATGCTAATAAAGAAAGATTAGGTAGTGTTGAGGCTGCAGAAACAGAATATGTTAATACTAAACTAACTGAGTATAAAGCTATTACCCAGTCACAGTTAGCTTTATTTAAAAACCAAGATGATACATATACAAAAAATATCAAAAATTTAGAGTCTCAGATTCAAGCTGGAAGCAAAGATCCTAAAGTGGTAGCTCAATTAGAAAACATTAGAGAAGCACAAAAACAAAATGCTACTTTATTAACATCATATCAAAAGTCTGTTGAAGTACTAGATGATGGTATATCAAGAACTGCAAATACTCAAGGTGGTGCTAAAACTGATAACATCAATGATCTTAAGTATAAAGTAGATGCTATTCAACCTAACATGATGTTAGAAAATGATTTAAAAGCAGCTGCTGCAGGTTATGCAAGTACTGTTGGTTATGAAAGAAATATTAAGATTAATCAGTTTCAACTTCAACAAGAAAGAGCTTCTCAAGCAAGAAGTTTGGCAGATTATAAAGATAAGTTAGAAACTAATAGAATTATTTTAAAAGCAAAACTAGATTCTGGTGAATATGATTTAGTAGAAAGTAATGGTCAAAAAAGATTAGTTCCTAAAAAAGAACTTAATAATGTTGAACCAATTAAAAGTCCTCAGAGTGTTTCAAAAACAGAAATGCAACAAAAAGGACAAAAGGTACAAGAAGATGTAGAAGCGTCAAAGACACAACAGACTGTTAGTAGTATGTTAAATTTTATTCTGAAAGCTCATGAGAATGGAGACATGTCAGATGAAGAGTTATTTACTATAACACAAGACATGGGAATGTCTGAAAGATCTATTAGAAAAGATGTAACAAACTATAAAAAGTTTGGATATCCATCTGATAAAGATTCACCACAAGAAAGAAGAAAAAAGTTACAAAACTTTTCTTCAATTGATATTAATGAAATGAATCCTGGTTCTATAACTGAGATAACTGCAGGTTTTAAAAATTGGTTAACTACTAAAAATAAACTTAAAGGCTATGAAAGAGATGGGGACTTTATTAATGTTGTAAATAACTTTAATAATCTAGAAGATATTGGAGAATCTCAATTTGTTAAGAGAGACTTAAAAATAAAAAGAGCAGAAGAAACAGCAAGATTACTTAATAAAAAATATGATTCCCAAATGGGTGAATACATGTTTGATAGTGATGGTAATATGCGTGATGATGCTACTGTAATTCAGTTACTAGTCAATGATAGAAAAATACTTGATGTAAATGGTAATGTAGTACAGCCAGGAAAATTTCAAGAAGAAACAAAAGATTATTTTAATTACACTCCTGAAGGATTAGCTGCTTCAACATTAGCTGGTGCAGGTATTGGAGCTGCTGCTGGTGGTATTGGATCTGTTCCTGGAGCTGCAGCCGGAGCTGCCTATTATATGATGTATAAACCTGTATCAAATATAATTGATGGGTTTATCCGTGGGACTGGTCCTGAAAGTAATACTGGTGTCAAAGGTGAAAAAGATAATACTGGTTTGACTAAATCAACAAAAAATGCTATAGAAGATGCAAAAAATTATATGCTGAATCTACAAGAAGATAATTTGATTAAGACACCATTATATGGTTATGGCGGTAATGGTGCTGGTAAGTTTACAATGAATGCTGCAAGAATTACAGTTCAGCCAGGAGCATTTGGTACTGATAATTTTACAAGATACGCACAATTAAATCAAGTTATTAAAAACTTACCTTTTACAAAAGATGAAACAAGAGCTAGTGTTGAAGGAGTAACAGCTAATGATTGGAATAATGCAAGTAATGAAAAACTTAATGAAGTTTCTAAAAATATTTTAGAAGATCTTTATGAATATGCTAAAAGTAAAAAAAATAAAGATGGTAAGTTTAATGTTGATTTCCATCCTATTACTAATGCTTCATTAGATTTTGCAGGTATGACTGTTAAGGTACCAGAAAAAGTTGCTGAAAAATACAAAATGAAAAATGAAGGCAAAGTAAATCAGACAGGATACTTAAGTGCTGAAGTATATAATAAGCTAATTGCTAATGGATTAAGTATAATGAGTAAAAGTTCTAATTTTGTAGGAACGGATCTTTATAATAATGCTTTTATGGATCCTGTAGAAAGTAGAGTGAGAGCACAATATGATCTTGATAAGTCTGGTGTTACTTATACTAATCCATATTATGATGGTTATTCTATTGGCTTTAATCAATTGCCTAGTGGACAAATAGAATATCAACAAACAGTTCCTATGTGGGATCCAAATAAAAATGCATACGTAAGTGTAACATCAACTGATTTACTATCTGGTCAAGGATTGCAACTTCAACAATTTAGAAATAATTTTTGGTCAAAAGTTGCCTCAATGAACGAACAAAATAATAAGTAATGGAAGAAATGGATTTAAATGAATCATTAGCTCAACAAACTGATGATTTATATTCTGGCACAACAGAGTTTAATGAATACTTTCCAACAACATTAAATGAACCACCTACTGTTACTAACATGGGTGTAAAAAACTATGTTACAGGTTCTGCACCAGGTAATCTACCATCACAAGTTCCAAAAAATGCTGCTTATAATTTTGAAGATCATAAAAAATCTATGCAAAATTATTTAAGAAATTTTGGTCAAGAGAATGCTTATAATCCAAATGGTTATGCTAAAATTGAATCTTATGATTCAGGTCCTAATGGTAATTCTTTTTATGATAGATATGCTGCTACTGGTTTAGATACAATGGATGAGTTAGGATTTCATCCTACTAAAGATAATGAAACAGTTTGGAATGATAATACTGATTGGACTAGTGACTTTTCTAGAATGATTAATAATTCATTTATGCCATTAGCATATGAAGGTGTAGTATCTGGACCTAAATCCTTGTTAAGATTTGCAAATGGTGATGACTTTTTTAGTGCTGATAAAGAAGGAGCAAGAAACTATGAAAGAGCTTCGGCTATAGGTTATAGTTCAAGAAAAGGAGCAGGAGCATTTGCTAGTAATCTTGTAATGAACTTTGGTTATACTGCAGGTATAATTGGTGAGATCATGTTAGAAGAATTTGCTGGTGCTGTGTTAGCTCCATTTACTGGAGGAGGATCTACAGCTGCTGTAACAGCAAATGCAGCTAGAAGACTTAATACTATTGGTGATATAAATAAGAGTAGCTTAAAAGTAGCTAAAGGCTTTGATACAGCAATGGATGGCGCACGTCAATTTACTAGTGTACTAGATGAGTTAAATGATATTAACAATGCTAGAAAAACTCATGCTGCTGTAGAAAATTCTAATAAACTACTAAGAGGAGAAAAGTTTTTTTCCAATGCTGCTACTAAAAATCTAAATCCCTTATCTAATACTGTAGGTGAACTATATGATATCTATCGTGCACAAGATAATATTGCTGGTCTAGCTTCTGTATCTAGAACTGCGGGAGCATTCTATAGAGACCTTAGAACTATAAACATGGCAAGATCAGAGTCATCTCTTGAAGCTGGGATGGTTCAGAATAAAGTATTTAATGAATTATACAATCAATACTATGCAGAGAATGGAGAAGCTGCTGATGATAAAGAAATGTATAATATGATGAAGCAAGCTAAGGCTGCTGGAGTAGAGACATCACTGTATAACTTTCCATTAATCTATGCTACAAATAAAATTACTTTTTCTAATCTACTCAGTAAGGGTAAAATAAACAATTATCTTAATCAAACAATTAGAGAACTGGGAGAAGTTAAAGCAGGTAAATTTGGTAAATTAGGTAGAACTGTTTACAATCAATCTACAAGAGAATTTGAATTCTGGAAATCAGGTTTGAAAAGCTGGTGGAAAGGTTGGAGAAAAGATCCTATATATAAATCAGTAGGTAATTCTATCGGTTATCTTAAAGCTAATATATCAGAAGGTATCCAAGAAACTTATCAAGAAGTAATAGCAAATGCTGCTGAGAAGTATTATGTAGAAAGTTATGATAGTGATACTGTTGCTAAACAACTTTACAAAAATGCTCAGTTACCAATGCTTAGTATACCTGGTTCATACTTTGCTGAGTCTGCAAAAAAGTATAATCCTTTAACTAGTGCTGAAGGAGCTGATGTATTTGCATCAGGTTTCTTTATGGGATTCTTAGGTGGAGGAGCAGATAAAGTTGTAAACTATACTTTTGTACAAGCAAATAGATTAACACAACCTGAAAAATTTAAAAAGTATAAAGAAAAAAAATTAGAAATTGAAAGAGATCTAATCAATAATCTTAATGCTCAAGGACCAAGTGGATTTATTAATTCAAAACTTTGGGATGCTGGTGTTCAATCTAAACTTGCTGCAGCTAAAAGAAATGGTAATAGAAATGAAGTAGAGGATGCAGAAAATGAAGCTTTCATAGCTCATTTTACTACACTATCTGAGAATGGTGTAATGGGTGAATACCTGGATGGATTACTGTCTATGAATAATCTTAATGATGCTGAGTTTATAGATGCTATGGATAATAGTATAACAGCAGATCAGATTCCAAAAACTAAAGAAAAAATTACTGGCATAGTTGAGAGAGCTAAAAAATTAGAAAGTAAATATAACTTCTATAAACAAAGGTATCCAAATCCTGTTGACATGACTCTTTTTGAAAAAGGAGTAAGTGAGGATTATACTGAAGCAGTAATAATGCATAATGCTTGGGAGTATGCAATTAAGTCAGCAGTGTTCTTTGATCAATCATTTGAAAATACAATGCAAAGAATGACTGATATTGTAAATCTACAATATGCAGAACGTCCTATTAGCAAAATGACCAAGAGACAATCAGATGTATTGTTTACTCCTAAACAGTTAGCTAATGAGATTGGTTTATTACAAAATGAAATTGATGCTTTATCTGAATTAAAAGATCCAGCTTCTAAAGAAATGCTAACGCAAAAGAAAAAAGCTTTAGCAGATCTAACACAGTATAAAGAAAAGTTTGATGCTTTTGATAGATATTATCATAGAAATAGATATGTTGCAGGAGTAAAAGAAAAACTATCTAAAGAAAGAGGTGGTATTGCAATTACAGATGAAGAAGCTTCTGCATATATCCTTGAACAACTAGGAGTAGATGAAGCTACTGAAGAAAAAGAATTAAAACTTATTAGTGAATTAGAAGGTAGTTATAAAGATTATCTAAAAGGCATTGCTAATACAGAAGATGATTATCTTTTTACAGAAGGTATTGATACTTCATTTGAAAGACTATTAGACTATTATAAACTAGATAATGAGTCTAGATCATTAGCTGAAGCTATAAACTTAATTAATGACCCTGTAAGTTATGTCAATCTTGTAGAAAGAAATAAGAAATGGATGACAGATCTTTATGCAAGAAGATCTGAATACTATACAAAGATAGTAAAAAGTCAGTTAGAAAAAATGGAGAACAATGCTCTATTGAATGCTCTTGCTGATAAAGGTATTTTTGTAAGCATAGATGATTTTAAAAAGTGGATGGACTTTAGAATCCCACCTAAAGAATTTTTTGATGAAGCCAGAGGAATTGTTATTCCAGAAGGAAGCCCTACATATGATGACTACTATGTCCTATTTGATAGGTTAGCTGAGTTTGCTGAAGATAACTCTACTGAAATTCTAGAAGATACAATGGATGTTTCATTAAGAAATGAATTAGCCAAGTTAGATGCAGAAAAAGAAGCTAAGATAAATAGTTTACCAAAAACAACAGAGAGAGAAACTTTATCTGAGATTTTACCAAACCGTGGTAAAACCATGGGTATCAGAAGAATTAATGGTCAAATGCTTACCAATACATATGGTGATGCTTATTACAAAGATCAAGATGTAGAAGAGATACTTACTTTTTATAAAGATGAGAATGGCAATCTATTTAATGTTGTAGATGGTCAGATTACAACACCGGTTGAATCAAACTTAAGTTACAAGTTTACCAAAGTAGATGCTTATAAGTTTTCTGAGCAAGCAGATTCTGTAATAGTAGAACAACTTGAAAAAGATTATGCAGATCTAAAGAATAAAGTAAAAGAAAGATATGCTTCAGCTAAACAGAATATAAAACAAGAAGCTGATAAAGAAGTAGTTTACACACCAGATACAGATTTGGATGAAATGCCGAATGCTTTAAAGAAAGAACTGTATGATTTGTTTCAAGCAGAAGAATTTAGTAAACTTTCTGAAGAAGTCCGTGTAAATATGAAATATAATCAAGAACAAAATTTATTTGTAAAGTTTGTACAAAGCAATCTTGCAGCTAAATCTGTTATTGACAACTATAATAAAAAACAAAAGGCTACAAAAGCTACTGCTCCAACCGGAGAAAAGAATGACTTTACATTTAAGTTCTTAGGTAAAGAAGTTAATACTAAAGACTTAACTGCTGTTGAACTTAGATCTTATCAGAGAAGACTAAAAGAAACAATCAAAGGTCTTAATGAAAAACAAAAGGATAACACTATTACACCAGAAGAAAAAACTGAGTTAGCTAATGCTAAAGTAGTAAGTGTAGACATAGAAAAGTTAATTAAGACTAGATCTAAAAATGAATTGAGTCCTGAGCTCCAGGATGCAGTTAAAAAAGTTGAAGAGGTAGAAGCTAAACAAGAAGATATCTTAACAACAGAATTAGGAGTAGTTGTAGATAATATTGTACATAGACCGGTTACACAAGTTACCGTTGACAGTGCAGAAGATCAGCAAATAGAAAAGTTAAGAGCAGACGAACAAGCAGATCTTGTTAAAGCTATACCTAATATAGCTGACTTCCCAGATACATATGGAGAAAAACAAGGTAATATGCCTGATGATCTATATGCTATCTACAAACCTATCTATGATGAGTATAATGCAAAAATAACTGCGGTATCATCTGTTCCCACTACGGGAACACTTTCTGATATAGAAGCTAAGAAAGCTGAAGGAACTAATGCAAGAGGTACCACTTATAAAGGAGAAACTACTGAAAAAGATGGATTAAAAGTTACTAAATATTCTGAGTTTAACTCTGATGGAAAAAGAATTTCTAAAGGTGGTAGAATAATGACACCTGCTGACTTTATAAAAGAATACAATATAACTGACCAAGATTATTTAGAAATGCTTGAAGGAGCTACAGAAATAAGAATATATGAAGTAAGAGAAGGTAAAGATACTACGAGTATAAGTATACAAGGAACTTTTCCAGAAGGAAATATTGAAATGGACGTTGCTGGTGCAGAATTAGCTAGTTTACAACAACCTGTATCTAATAAAGCAATAGGAAATGAAAGTATTGCTTTTATAAATGAACAGTTAGATAATCTATTTACTAAAGAGATAACTCCAACATTTGATTCAACTAAGATAAGTCAAGAAGCTTTTGATAGTTTATTTGGTCAGAATGGTATCTTCACTACTCTTAAAAAGAGAGAAGAGAACGGAGAGATTTATATTACAAGCAGAAATCTTAAAGTTTATGATACTGATTTAAGACTAGCTAGTCAAATTGATCTACTAGTAGCTGATACTAAGAAGAACTTAACTATTGTAAAAATAGATTTAAGAACTAAAGAACAGTGGAAGGCATTTGATAAAAAGAATAATGATCAGTTATTACCACAAACATTAAATGCAAATTTATTACAAAGAATGGTAGGAGTTTCTCCTAAGATTGCATTAATGCCTATTGAAATTGTAGCAGATAAGTCTGGTAAAATTACTTCAGCTACAACTCCTACTAGAGAGAATCTTTTAAATACTGAGTTCTTAATCACATTAGATAAAAACTTAGTTAAAGATCAAGCTGAAGCAATAGTACCTGCAGTTAAACAAGCTTCAGAAATTCAAGAGACAGTGGAGATGCCAAGCAATGTTGAAAGTAGTACAGATCAAGTGTCTCCTACTATATCTGCAGAAGGTCAAGCTGTTGATCCAGGTATGGCTTATGCTCCTGTTGCAGAAAGAGTAACTTTAAAAAGTATTGAAGACAAGTTAAATTCAATAACTACTGAACCTCAATTACTTAAATTAAAAATACAAGTTAATCTAGATATTGCACAAGGTAAAATTGTGCCTGAGGATATAGATAGAATTACTGAGTTGTTAGATAATAAAGATCTTACTTTAGCAGAAGAAACTGAACCTAAAATTTCTCCAGATAACATGGTAAAAGGTACTCAGCTTGTTGCTAAAAGTCTTATATTTACTGATAAAAATCAAACTGAAATTTTTGCAGAAGAAGATGATACTGTAGTAATTACTTCTACTAATAAAAAAGAAGGAACTGTTACAGTTAAAGCTCTTGGTAAAAAAGCAACTTTGAAACTTAAGAGAGATGAGTTAAATAATTTATTTAGTGAAAAAGAAGCAGTAATGGAAGCAAAAGAAAAAACCGCAACTAAAATAGATAAAGAATCTAAAGCTAATGTAGTTGAAACATTAGACTCTGTAGATTTATTTGTAGCTGATGAAGAAAACGCTCTTCCTGCAATTGAAAAAGCAGCAGAAAAGAAATCTTTGACAGACTTAGATGAAGACTTATTAAATGATCTAGATTGTTAGTATTATGAAAATTAATTGTGCACTAAGCCCAGACCAGATTAAGAATCTATATAGTAATGTATATGGTAACATGATGGATGCATTGAATAATGATGTTCCTTTTGATATTAATACCTATATGTCAAGTGTATTTGATAAGATTAGTAAAAAGTCTAATCCAGATACAGCATCTAAATTTGTACAACAAATACCTAAAATGGTATCTGCAGCTGCAAACCGTGGAAGTCTATTTGAATTAGATGTTGATCTTAACTCTATTAGAAAAATTATAAAAGAATTTGGTAATGAGACTACAGGTATTGAAGCTGTAATGAAAAGATTTGCTCCTACTAAATCTACTAATACTAAAAAAGATTTGGTTAATCAAAAAGCTAATGAAGCTTTTAATCCAGTGCAAACAGATGATAAACCTGCAGAAGCTAGACCTTTATCATTAAAACCTTTCTCAATTTTCAATACAAGTTATCAGGAGTTTGAAGCAATTGATCCTAAAGCTAAAGAAGAAGGATATCAAGAAATAGCAGATGAGACTAAAGAGTTTATATATACTGCTCTTGGAAAAATTTCTGAAGCAAACCCTAGTCTTGATAATGCTATGGATACTGTAGAGTACCAAGATAAAAAGCTTTATCTTAAACCTATAGTTTTATCCTCAGCTCCAGTTGAGGTGCTTGATAAGTATTCTACAAGAATTAAAAATGTATCTACATTCTTTAGAAACTCAAACAAGAAAAATAAAAATGTTATTCAAGCTACTGAGATTATCTTAATGGCTATTTCAGATGAGCAAGGTAACCTATTATATTTTGACAATGAAGGTAACATTGTAGAGACTCCAGAACAAGGAAGAGTTGTGTATCAATTCTTAAGAAATGTGATTGTAGAAGATGGTAAATTTAAAGATGTAAATATCTATGGTTACTCTAATCAAATTGCATCACCAACAGAAATATCTAAAGCAACTGGTATTACAGTAGAAGAAGCAACTCAAAATCAACAAGCAGATTTTAAATCACTACATGAGTATAAGAAATCAGTCTTAGATGGTAATGTTGCATTAGCTTCAATGACAGGAATTAGTGCAGGAGTTTCTCCAAAACAAAGTAAACAAATAGTTAATCTATCTAATCTTAATGAGTTTCCTTTTGGTAGTGATTCAGTCTTTAGAACTATAGATATTGTAAGAACTCCTAGAGGAGTATTTGCTAAAGGAGATGCTGTAATCAGTATAGAGGATACTGAATATAAAATTGATAGACCAAATGCTACAGAGGATGTAATTCAAAAAGTTGCTGCTGTATTTAGTAATTCTAATATTTCTAATCAAGAAAAATATAATTTCTATCTACAATTCTTTTCAAAGAATGCTTCATTTAGTACAAGAAAACATTCTGTAGAATATTCACCAGCAACAGATGAGTTAATATTCCGCTATTCTCCTACTACTTATGCTGAAAAGTATTCTAAGTTTGAATCTATTACAAATTTAAATACTCCTGAAGCTAAACAGTTAATCATAGATACATTAACAAATGCTTCCGGTACAACCGGAAAGTACTTCTCAGCTAAGATGAACTATGATTCAACAGCTCTTTCTAAAAATGGTTATCAAGACTATAATTTAGAAACAAACACATTGAATGAAGAGTTTAGTAGTTACATTGAGTTATTAAAAACATTACCAAGAACTACAATTGATTTTTCATCATCAAGTGATCCTAAAAAGTTTAACTCTTATATCAGCTTCAGAGTACCAACTGAGTTTATTAAAGCTGTAGAAAAAGCTAAAAAGAATCCGGTATCTGTAGAACCTTCACCAACAAGAAAACAAAAGAATATTCTTGTTGATTATGTAAAAGGTCAAACAGAAGCTGTAGACACTACAATCTCTCAACAAGGAAAAGTAAATGTTTCTGGTACAGGAAATGAGTTTGGAATATTTTCAATTACTTCTCCTGCAACGGGGGAACCATTAGTAGTTTCTTTAGATAAAAAGTTATTTAAATCTGCTGCTGAATTAGTAATAGGAACCACTGTTTCATTACAAGTAATTACTGAGGAAACAGATGACATGTATATTCCTAATGTTATTCAAGTAAAGAATGCAGAAGGAAAGGTTCTTGGCCGTGTAATGGAAACAAATTATGCTATTGGAGAAAGTGATTTAAATGATTACTATAAGCAACTAAAAAAACAAAGAAGTACTACACTTGAAGAGAAGATTGAAGAATCTACTAATACAAAAGGTACTGCTAATCCTAAAGATGGTTTAGCGGGTAAATTCTTTTTAAGAGATGGTCACTTACAATATGATGCTACTCCTGAACAAATTAAGGTTGCAGATGCTTGGTGGAAAAAAAGTGATTTATTTAAATACTTAGATTTTGAACAAGGCGTAGCTATTGCTAACTCAGATGCATTTGCAAGATTTATTTCTTATGGTGCTGTCTTAAATGGTAAGTTAGGTATGCTCCAGATTGGAAACAAAGGTTCTATGGTAGATGTCTATCATGAAGCTTGGCATGGTTTCAGTCAGTTATTTCTTACTCCACAAGAAAAAACAGCTCTTTATAAAGAAGTACAAAAAAAGTTAGGTACTAAAAAGAATTTATCATTCTTTGAAATAGAAGAAATGCTTGCAGAAGAGTTCAGAACTTATGCTAAGAACCCTAAAGCAGCTAAAGATAGTCCTGTAAAAAATAGTATATTCAGAAGAATCCTTAATTTCTTAAGAGAGTTAATTGGTTTAGGGTCAGTTAGTACTGTGACTAATATTAAAAAAGTTCAGGAATACTATGAGAATCTTTATTTTAATAAGAATCTTAATCAGTATACACCAAGCATTGACAATGTAATGTTTGATTTGCTTAATAGAAACTCTGGAGTTCAAAGTTTAGCTAATGCTGAAGAACAAGTATTGAACAGACAAGACGCAACAGTTTTAAAAAATTCAATGGATGCTATTATTTCTAAGTTAGGTGATGAACTTTATTCAGAAAGAAAACAAGATACTGCTGAACTTGGGCAAAATAAATCTGCTACTACTAAGTTATTAGAAGATCCTAGAAATAGGAATGCAATGTATTCTTATATCTTTGATCAACTTGATACAAGAAGAATTGAGTTACAAGAAGATCTTGAAAAGCTTGAGGACATCCCAAAAAACTTCTTAGAAAAACAAAAGATAGAGAATAACATTAGAATTATTACTAGTGCATTAGATAATTGGGGTAATCAATCTAATGGTATGATTCAATACCATATTGAAAATTCAGACTATAATCTGTTAAGAGAGAAGTTTGTGACAATAGATGAGCTCAAAGAAGCAAATGAAGATGAAGAAATAAAAGATGAAACTGATGATGCTACAGATCCTCAAAATGTAGAGGCAAGTGAGAGATTTGGAGATACAAAAATTGGAGATAGATCATTACTTGAATTAGCAGATAAAGAAGTAGTTTATATATTAAAGAGTCTATTTAAAGTAGACAGGTCTGGTAAAGTTATATTAAATCAATTAGGGTTTCCAGAACTTGTAGATTTTAGAAGTACTTGGAATAATACAGTAAGAACTATCCGTGGAGAACAAGACCCTGCAATACAGTATGAATTACTAAAAGCTGCTATTCCTATTCATCCGGAGTTTGAGCAATTAGTAAACTTTAAATTAGCAGATCCTACTAAAAGTAATGATTTATATGAGGCTAAAGCTACTACAGCTTTCTGGCAAACTTTTAGTAAACCAAGAGTACCTTTATTACAAAGTACCATATATACAAATGGTATAACACAAATTACACAAGCTTCATTAGAGAGTGTAGATATTCTTAAATCTTTTGAATATAAGTTTAAAGCAGATACTAGTAATCCATTTATTGTAAGAGGAACTGAAGATAATGTTCCTATGCTTAACATAGCAGCTTTAATAGATGAGTTCTCTGATAAGAATGGAAACTTAGACTCCGCCAGGTACTTTGAATTTGCAGGAAGAGTAGGTATTTATCTTGATAATTTAACGGTTATTAAGAAAGAACTTGGTAAGAATCAAAAATCTATAGAAGAGTATGGGCTTCCTTATATTTTTAATACAGTAAAACAACTTGCTGAACTAGAAAATAGTAATGCAGCTACTCCAAAACAATTAGGTTTTATAAAAGAATTCAAAAAGAATCCTATTTATTACTTAAGAACTGAAATACCTGAAGGAATTATCTCAGATAAAGCAGAGACTCAAAAATATGTTCTTAGAAAACTAGCTGATTTACAAGCACGTTATGGTTTAGATACTTCTAATTTTGGAGTACTTAATGCTGAAGGTAATACTGTATTTGAGTTAATTGAAAAGAGTACGGCAAGTAAAATTGCATATGCTATTAATAAAGCTGAAAAACTAGCTGATCTATGGACTTCAGATGCTCTTAAGTATATGAGTTATCTAAATCCTGCTATCAATACATTTACTAATAATTCTACAATCTTAAAAACAATCTTTGACTTTAATGATCCAGAGTTTGTTAAGAGAGATGGTAAGGAGTTAGAATTATTTATGTCTTCCGGTACACAACAGATAATTGATGAAGACAATGCTATCAAAGAAGGATTAAATACTACTTCCTTAGATGTATTTAGTAAGTTTCTACAGGAGACTAACTCTATGCTTAAAGGAGGTATACAAGAATTTATTAGACACGCTTCTAAAAGTTCTGCTTTTGGTTTGAGACTTAATGGAGGAATTATTGGAGGACCAAATAAGCTAGACAGTAATCCAAGACTCTATGTTGATATAGATATGTTTGGAAATGGTACTGCAGAATCATATGCATTAAGAACACATATTGTTCCTTACATTGCAACTGAAGCAAATAGAATTTATAAATTCAAACAAAATCAAACTGAGTTTGAAACCTATGCCGGTTATAATAATATCACTGCTAATGGCAAAATGGCCGGAGAAGTGTTTACTGCATTTGATAATGCATTAAGGCCTTCTACTAAAACTGCAATCTATGATGCAATTGATCAAGCTATTGCAAACAAAGAATACTTTGACTTCATATCATTTATTAAAGCTGATAAATCTGGATTAGCAGAAAAAATTAAAACTGATATAACTGATTATTTTAATGAGTTATCAGAGGAGAACTATAATCAATTACAGCAAACTAATTATATAAGTCCAGACTTATCAAGTTCACTTAAAGTTTTTAACTTATCAAAAACAGAAGAAGAAAAGTTGTTAAGTAAAGCTTACACATATAATTCTTGGATACATAATTTTGAAACAATCAATCTTATGTATGGAGATATGGCTCAATATAACCATGTTAAAGAAGAAATGCATAAAAGAAATACTGGTCTTACTTCTACAGGTAGAACCTTTAGAACAGACTTAGCTGCTCAGAACTTGGTTAATGGTTATTTACGTGATACATCTTATGCTGCACAAAAAGGATACAATACTATATCTTATAATGGTACATTGAATACTGCTATTATACAAGATGTAGAAAGAAGTTCTGTATATCTTCCAATAATTACAAAAGCTTTAACTGAAGATTATACTAATAAGCTTAAAGAATCTATAAAAGATCCCGCTAAACTTAAAGAAGCTGTAGAGTATAGAGTTAATAATGATATTAATGCTTATAAAAAAATGACTGAAGGGGACGGTCAAGGTTGGATTACTTTTGATACATACAGAGTTCTTAAAAATTTAGAGAATTCTTGGTCATATGAGCAAGATCAATTATTTCAAAAAATAACTAGAGGAGAATTTGTTTCTCCAAAAGATATTCTTGAAATGTTCCCAGTATATAAAGTACAGAATTTTGGTCACTTAGCAAATACAGGTATGCCTGTAAATGCAATGCATAAGTTTGCATTAGCTCCATTGATTCCATCAATGATTGCTGGATCAGATTTACAGTCTCTACATGAGCAAATGATGGAAAAGAACATTCAGTATGTTACATTCCAATCGGGTTCTAAAGTAGGTTCTGTAACTTCAGCTAAAGATAGCAAGGGTAAAGCAGCAGCAGATCCTATCTATTCAGATTCTGAAATGAAGACTCTTAATAAAGACATTAAGTTTACAGAAAATACTATCTATGTTGACTATCTTAAAAATGTAACCAATGTAAATACTGCATTTAAAAATAAGTCTATCTTCTCTACACAGTTAAGAAAACTTATTTTAGGAGCTATGTACCGTGAAGGTAAAATCATTAATCCTAATAATGCGGCTACAGTAAAGAAATATGAGCAAACTGTTGATGAGTATACCAAATTATTGAAGTTTGAGTTACTTAATGAGATTGGTTATGAAGAAGTTGATGGTAAATACATTGGTAATCTTACAAATTTCTTAGATCTTATCCAAAGAGAATTAGGTAGAAGAAACTTACCAGAACATCATATTGACTTTGTTGGTCAAAATCCGGATACTACTTTAAAGACTGATTTGTCTTTACATTTAAGAGCTGATGATATAGAAAAAATATTAGTTAGTCTTATAGAGAAAAGATTTATTAAACAAAAAGTAAAAGGTGAACCATTAGTTCAGGTAGCTAGTACTATGACAAATGGTATGTGGCAACAACCTACTTTTGAAAAAGCTACAGATGAAGAAGTAAGAAAATTCTTAGGTACAAATAATCTTCCTTTCTATGATCAAACTGCAGATGGCACTTCTGCTATGAAAGTTGCTATTGCTCTACAAGGTGATTTCTTTAATTTATTAAAAAGATCTGATGTTGCAATCTATGATACAATTGATGGTAAAAAGGTTTTAAATCAAAAAGCTAGTCTTGCTAAGCTTAATCAACTAATTAAAGATGAAGATTGGCTTAAAGAAAATAGAAATGTTATCAGACTATCCGCTGTAAGAATTCCAGTACAGGGTCTTAACTCTATGGAGTTTATGGAAGTCTATGAGTTCTTAGATCCATCTGCAGGAAACATTATTATTCCTCCAACTGAGATTGTTGCTAAATCAGGATCTGACTTTGACGTTGATAAGTTGATTACATTTATGCCTAATCTAGATAACAGAGGTAAATTTATAGAGTCAGGCTTATCAGAAGAACAGTTTCAGAACTTTGTAAAAAGAAATAAGTCTAATCCAGAAAGAGTAACTCAAACAATTAAAACTCAAAAGGCTGCTCTTGAGAATAGATTAATCAGTAGCATTAATGATATCCTTGCTTTACCTGATAACTATGCTAACTTGGTAAGACCAAATGCTACATACCTTCTTAAAGACATTGCAGATAGATTACAAGATTTTGTTTCTGATTATGATAGATTTAAGAACAAACTAGGTGAAGATTACTATACTAAGAATACAGATGGTAAAGTAACTAAACTAATAAGTCCTACAAGAATTCTTGAAACAGGATACAATTTACATAAACATGAAGTAAATCTAACTGGTAAGACTGTATTAGGTATTACAGCTATTGAAAATGCTTTACACCCAATTTTTAATTCATTGGGAGCAGCAATGCCTAAAACATATAAATGGTCTTACTATGATGATACTACAAAGAAGTATGTAGAAACAGATATAAACTATAATACAAATCTTTATTTACCACATAGAAAAACCAAACAAGGTAGAATTTCTCTTTCACATACTGAATCAGTAGATGGTGATTCTATTTCAGAATTGTTCTCACAAATGATGAATGGTTTAGTGGATGTTGAAAAAGATGCTTGGATCTTCTTTATTCAAGGTAACTTGGAAGTTGCTCCTACACTTTTATATTTGCTTAAGGCTGGTGTTCCAAAAGAAGATGCAATTATGTTTGTATCTAATCCTTTAGTAAGAGAGTATGCAAAGAACCAAAGACTATATAAAAGTTCTTATGCTAATGTAGCTGGTAAAGTATTAGATAATAAAGCATTTGCTCAATATAAAGCAGCAACAGATGTTATCTATAGTCAGTTACCAAGTGTTATAGAAGATCAACTTTCTTCATTTAGAGACAACACTGTTTTTTCTGTAAAAACAGGAAAGTTTAATGATGATAAACAAGAAATGGAATATTTTAATATACCAATGACTAAGTTACAATTAATTGAAAGAACTAAAACTGATAATAAGTTTAATGATGAGTTCTTAGATGTAAGAATTAATGCAAAAGATAAGGCACCAATATTTATTAAACCTTCAGTAAGTAATAAAAAGTATTATCAAAATGCTTTTAACTACTCTCAATCTTTTTTAAATAAAAATAAAGAGTTTGATTTGGATCTTATGAAAAGAGTAATCTTAAATCCAAAATCTACAAAGTATAGAGGTGCTGCTTTAGGTATGTTTATGCACTTTATTGAAGTTGAAAAACAAATTAAGGGTTTACAAACATTAAAAAGACTTTCTAATCCAGATACTAAGTCTTCTAAAACATTAGAAGAGGGAATGCGAAGAGGTATATCATTAGAAGAACTTAAGGACTTATCTAAAGTAGACCCAGAGCTTGTAAGAAAAATGATTGAAGAATCTATTCTTGGGACATTCTTTGATAATAAAATTGTTACAGAACTAATAAAACCTTTGTTTCCATTAAGAAATTCAGAAAAGGTTACTAGTTATGTACTATTATTACTAGAAAGAAGAGCAGGAGACATTATAAAAAAATACGGTCCAGGAGCGGATGGTACAAGAGCATTTATTTCAGACTATAAAAACTCTGTAGTAAATTATGTATTCCAAAATTATATGTCAAACTTTACTGACATTAATGGTAACATAGTAAATGTACCTACGGCATATAAAGAAATGCAAGTTAAAAATAAAAAGGGTATTGCTAATGGTGCAGAAGTAATTGACAATGTAATTTATGTTGATGAGGCTAGAATCAGTAAAGATTATAATGAAAAGTTATTTTCTGCAGACTCTCAATCAGCTGATAGTTATAGAGCCCGTGGTTTAAGACCATTTAGAGCAGTAGAGAATGCTTTTCCAACTGAATCAAGCTTCTTTAAGTATGTAGTGGAAAGAGAGTATCAAAGATCTACTTTTCCTTTTGATAAAGCTACAACAAATAAAACATTTAGAAAACTAAGAGGTGTTTTAGCTAACTCAATACAAGATGAGAATACTCTAAATCAACAAACATATGAGGCATTTTTAAATCAAAGAGCTTTAATCTTTGCATTTAATAGAGAAGCTTTAATGAAAACAGTTAATTACTCTTACTCAGATCAATTAATGAGTATGATTGCTGAGTTTTCAGAG
>Ga0164292_10001075_pt1 | contig 21797 bp, 20 predicted proteins | sample GEODES117metaG_FD_111486 | JGI IMG/M metagenome (GOLD analysis project Ga0164292, IMG submission 111486) | Eutrophic lake water microbial communities from Lake Mendota, Wisconsin, USA - GEODES117 metaG | ecosystem: Environmental > Aquatic > Freshwater > Lake | place: USA: Lake Mendota...
ATTGGGCAACGTTAGGGCATTCTTCCACCAGGAGACGATTCCTTAGAAGCGGCTAGCCCAAACAACAGTTTAACCGAAACGCCCTTCAACGTCCTTGGGTGGGGGCTCTTGGGGAGAGCGCTAACGGTCGTTCGGCCGCCTCACAAAGAGTGCTGCTCTGTGAAAATTCCGGGAACGATGTGTCCTAGCGATGCTGATCGAACAGGACTGGGTTACCGTCCGGGTCGAGCAAAAGAAAACTGGCTGGCCCCTGTCCGCCTTCCTCAGCTTCCTGAATGAAGACTATTCCGCGGTCCTTTAAAGTTCGCTGCAGTTCGCGAATGTCGGTAAAGGTCGCCGTTGGTTGAGCCGCTTGGTCCCACCCCGGATTGAAAGTCAGCATGTTTCGCTCGAACATTCCCTGGAACAATCCAAGGACGCAAGTTCCATTGCGCATTATCACCCAATGCTGGCCGGGGTCTCCATGAAAAACGCGAAACCCAAGCTGCTCATAAAACGCTTGTGACGCCACCAGGTCTTTGACCGACAAGCTGACAGAAAATGCCCCCAATTCCATCTCGCGGCCTCATATTCTTTCGTCTTCTGGACCATCTGCTGGCGCGGCCCACGGCGCCGCGCGACCTCAATTCTAATTGAGATCAATCCCTGGAGCAGCCAGCTTGGCAATCAGCTCACCGGATTCGGCCCAGCCCGCCCCAGGCGAACCGGCAACAGTCAGAAGCCCCCACTCGCCGCGGCAAAAGCCACAAGACGGGAGCGGTGAAGTGAGCAAAATCAGTGAGAGCCCTGCTTGCGGGCGAATACATAGATGGCAGGTGCGGCGAACCACTGGACCGCCGGATGCGTGACCAACGGCAACACGCCCTTGACCCGGCTCTGGCCATATTTGAACCGCAAGTAATCCTCCGTCACCCAATCACGGCGGGAAAAATGAACTGCCAATAGCTGGTCGAGCTCGGCGCGACTGAATCCAGCGTGCGCTCCCAGCTCATTCCGAAACTGACCGGTGAGCCGGTCCTTCCAGTCTCGCAGGTTGTCACCCAGCTTGTTCCGCCAAGTCGCCTCCCACTCAGACTGCTGGTGAGCGCCGATCGAGCTCACCAGCCGCTGGCGATTGGGCGTTCCAACAAACAACCAGCCGCCTGGACGCAAAACCCGATGCAACTCCGCCAGGCTCGCGGCGGGGCGATCGACATGCTCGATCACATGATGATAAAAGATGGCGTCAAAGGCAGAGCTGGGAAAAGGCAGTTCGCAAACACTGGCAACTTGAAAACCCACCGGCGAGCTCTGCTTCAATTCCGCGCTAACAAAGTCTTCGACGTCAACCGCATCAACCTGCGCCTGAAACTGATGCTGGATCGCCACTGCCTCGTGGCCAGCTCCACAACCGGCGATGAGGATGTTCCAGGGAGCTGGCACGGAATCCATCCGCGCGACAAGCTGCTCACAAAAAAAACCGGCTCCTGCATGACTCGCAATCGAAGCCGTCGACGAAACTTCAGCTTCGCCGCCGGAACGGATTACCGGTACACTGGCCTCACCTGAAAAATGACTGGAAACCTCAGTGACTGGGTGGTCGAGTGACATACAACAGGGTCCGGAGATGACGATTCGGCTAGAGTAATAAGGGCCAACTCTCCTAATCTAGGTCACATTGGTTAGCGATCGCGGCAGACGCCCCAACCCCGTAACTGCCCGCACTCGGTCCGAGTTCGAATCTGACGATTTTCCCGATTCTTCGGGAGATACCGCTAGGATCAAGCCCTTACCCCGCCTCGATAATCACACTCGATTCTGTCTTTACCCGTTGCCATTGGTCGCTGCTGCCTGTCTTCCGGTCAGGAGGCTGGGACTGCAACCTACCTGCTCCCATCCTCAAATTCCCTTGCCTGCTTATGACGCCAACGAAGTTCCCCCGGATCGTCATTTTGACTGGTGCGGGAGTCTCTGCGGAATCTGGACTTCCTACATTCCGCGGTGCCGGCGGGTTATGGGAGGGACATCGCATCGAAGAGGTGGCTAGCCCTGCCGCTTTCCGCAACCAGCCAGAGTTAGTGCATGACTTTTACAATTGGCGGCGGAAGTCACTGTTGGACCCAGCCATTAAGCCCAATCCGGCTCATCATGCGCTCGCGGAGTTGGAACAAGTTGTCGGTCCAAATCACCTTTATCTGATCACGCAGAACGTCGACGACTTGCATGAAAGGGCCGGTTCGAACCAAGTCCATCATTTGCACGGCGAGTTGCTCAAAGTACGCTGCACGGAGACAGGCGAAGTCTGGCCGTGGCTCGGAGACTTGCAGGTGGATACTCCCCATCCCAGTCGTCTTGATTTGCGGGGAACACTGAGGCCGCATATCGTCTGGTTTGGGGAACAGCCGTTCCGTCTCCCGGACGTTTACAATCGCCTTCGCCATTGCACTCTGTTTATCGCAATCGGGACCTCCGGACAGGTCTACCCCGCAGCCGGCTTCGTCCAGGCGACGCCCGCTAGTTGCCATCGGATCGAGTTGAATCTCGACGACACGCCAACCTCGCCGGCATTTCAGGAACATCGACGCGGGCCAGCGAGCGAATTGGTTCCAACTCTGGTTCGGGAGTTAAAGCAACTCTGGGCGGCAAGCCTCCTCAGTAGCTAGCAATTTATTTTCATTTTCTTTGAGAATCAGCCTCAACTGGTATTGCCACGTTTCGGTCCGACTCCTAAACGTACGCCCATCCAATCGCGAGCCGGCAAGCAGCTGGAGAAACGCGTTGGGCGACGAAATGAACCATGTTGAAAGCTCAGCCGTCTGTGAGTTTGGGAAGCGGGAAACAACCCGAACTCACGCCCCCCCTCCTGGGTCCGAGCTGTTTTTTATTGTTGTGGCGCTGGTTTCTGGGTCAACCTGCCGCAACAATTGCTCACGGCTGAGCTTAGACTGGGCACTGTTGCGGCCCTGTTCGCAACAGTGCCCAGGGAAACACCCCCCGAGACCGGCGAGGCCACTGTGCCTCGCCGGTCTTTTTTTGTTCCTTTGGGGCTCGAGGTATGAAAAAGCAGTCGTTCGGAAGCTGATTCCTCAATCAGCTCGCCTTGTGAACCAAAGCCGCAGCTTCGGAACCAACCAATGAATTGTTTCCGCGAGAAACGCGTTGATTCGGAATTGTCGTTGCAGCGCGAGGACCGCTAGAATGCGGCCTGCCACCGCGACTCGGAGTCGCGGTCTGATCCCCTATTTTCCGAGACAACCATGCCCCGCTGGAATCGCCTGGCTCTCCCTGCTTACCTTATTGCCATTGCGCTGTTCGGCCTGAGTTCCGAGCCATCCAATCCACTCTGCGGCCAAGAGTGGGCGCGCAAGATGTTCAAGGAATTTGAGCATGACTTTGGGACGGTTGTCCGCGGCGCTGCCCCCGAACACCGATTTGTGATCGAAAACGTCTTTAAAGAAGACATCCGAATTGAGTCGGTCAATTCCAGCTGCGGTTGCACGAGCGTCTCTTTAGAGAAACGCCAACTTAAAACCTGGGAAAAGGCGGAACTGGTTGCCCGATTCAATACGGTGGGTTTTTCCGGCCAACGGCAAGCAACGGTTACTGTCAGGTTTTCAGCGCCCTATACGGGGGAAGTTCAGTTGCAGATCCGGGGCAATATTCGCACGGACGTGCAAATCGCTCCGGGGGATATCAACTTCGGCACGGTCAACCCCGCCAGCAGTCCGCGGCAGACAGTCGAAGTTCGCAAATTTGGCAGTGCCAATTGGCGGATCGTCGACGTCCGCAGCACATTCCCCCATATCGGCGTCTCACTTTCGGAAACGCAGCGCGACCAAAATCGGGTCAACTACCTGCTTTCGGCGGCAATCAAGCCGACCGCTCCCGCCGGTCAGCTTCAAGGTGAATTGGTCGTTGTAGCGACTGATGGCAACCAGGAAATCAAATTGCCAATTCAGTTCACAGGCAAAGTAGTCGCGACGCTGCAAGTCAGCCCACCGGTGCTCGACTTAGCCAACGTCAAGCCAGGCGAGACGGTAACTAAAAAAGTAATCCTCAAGGCGGAACAACCTTTTCGGGTCAAGGATGTTACCTGCGAGAATGCCGCGTTCTCGGTGCAGGCGGACGGCGAAAGCCGTACGACTCACTTTGTCGAAGTGAGTTACAAGGGCACTGCCAACGCGGGCAAGCAACAAGCCGAACTTCACTTCTTGACCGACCTCGCCGACCAGCCCACCGCGGTGTTACCGGCGATTGTGAACGTGGTTCCCGGCGACCAATAGCTCGTTGGTGCAGGGACTGCTCGGCCATCTTTTCTGGGCGAAAATTACTCGCCGACAGAATGATTCGACCAGCGACTTCTCACAAAGAATGACTTTTCTTGCTGCCAGGAAACATACCATGCAATCAATTGCCATCCGCCTCGGGTACTGCTTCGGACTTTGTTGCTGGATGTGGGGATGCCCTACCGACTACGTCTGGGGTCAGGGACCAGCGGCATCGCAATCGCCTTCCGCTGCCGCGAATGTCGAAATCGTCAAAGTCTTGGAGTTGCAGACAGCAGCCTGGAATCGCGGCGACATTCTGGAGTTCATGGAAACGTACTGGAAAGATGATCGGCTGACTTTTTCCGGCGGCGGGACGACAATGAGAGGCTGGCAGGCGACCTTGGAGCGGTACCAGAAAAGTTATCCGCGGGAGAAAATGGGGCAGCTGCGGTTTGATCAAATTGAATGCGAGTTACTCGCTCCGAACGCCGCCTTGGTATTGGGTTCCTGGCACCTCGATATTCAAGGCGAGCGGAAAAACGGCAACTTCTCCCTTGTTCTGAGGAAGTTTGACGGACGGTGGCTGATTATCCACGACCATTCCTCGACTCTGGTTGAAAAAGAGTGATCTCGCGGGGAATGCCGCAGTCCATCGACTCGTCTGCTTAGTGGCGAGGAAACCACCCTCCTCGTGAACGGGTAAGCTATATTTGGACGGGCTAACCGGCAGGGCGTCGCCGGAGTGGTTCCCGAATTCTTTCCGCCGCACAGGTTGCAGGCATGCTTAAGGCAGTCGCAGGTCTCATATTTTGGCTGGCATTGTTTCTCGGCGCTGCCACATGGCTCAGCAATGGCGGAGATGGCGATCGCGAACGGATGGGACGACTCTGGGAATTCGTCAGCGGCAGTCGCCGCAAAGTGGTTTTGAAACTGGCTCAGCCAGATTTGATTAAGGTCGGCGATCAGATTTTTCTAGCCGGGCGAACGGGCGGGCCGGCCGTCGGCCGCGTCACGCGGGTTGAAAGCCCAACCAGTGCGGAGCAACAACTCGTCTGGGCCGACTATGCCGAAGCAGAGTTTTACAGTTCAGCTCCAGCTCTCAAAGCGGGAGCCCGACTGACACTGCACCAGAACCCGCAGTCGCTTGACTGGGTGATTGAGACCATGCTCTCGCCGCAAATCCGCAGTGAGATTATTGAGCTGCTGACAGTTGCATTCAATGAGCATCAGGCCGAGATTGCCCAGCGACTGCAACCGCTGCTGCTGGAGTCCCTCCGCCGCAGCAGCGAAGTCTTGCGCGACGACTTCCGCAGGGCAGTGCTTGAGCGTCGCGAAGAGTTAAGAGCCATCTCGTCCCGATATCAACAGGAGTTTATTAACCCTCAGTTGACACCGCTGCTTCGCGATGAGGTTTGGCCGATCATTCAGCGGGAGTCTCGCCCGCTGGCGAATCTGATTGGCCAACAGCTTTGGGAGCAGGCCTCGCTCTGGCGTTTGACTTGGCGGCTGGTTTACGACGCCTCTCCTCTGCCCCAGAGAGATCTGACCCGCAAGGAATTCAACCGTTTCGTCTCCGACCATGTTGTGCCGACGCTGGAGGACCACCTCGGCGACTTCGTCGACCTGCAGAAACGAATCATCTCGGAGGTTATCGCCAACGAGCGGGTTCGAACGGTGGCCGGCGAGGGATTCGATCAATTGACCAACGATGTCGAATTGCAACGAGTGCTCCTTGGCATTCTCAACGATGTCTTGACGGATAACCCTCGTCTCAAGTCCGTCTGGCAAGATGTCTGGTCGACGCCCGAAGCCCAATCCGCCCTGGCCGATGCCAACGAACGGCTGGAACCCACGATCACCGCAATTGGTGAAGCGATGTTCGGCAACCCTCGCAAACAAATCACGCCCGAATTCTCCAAAGTGCTGCGCAACAAGGTGTTGTTCAAGGACCAACGCTGGTTGGTGCTATATCCGGCCGCCAATGAGGCTACTGATTCTGACTTGCCTCCGGAGGCAACCTTGCCCGTCGAGAGCGGAGATCCATTGGCTCCTAATCCATTCCATGTTCCGGCAAGGAGCCGCGAGTGACCCTATCGGCTCAGCAGTCAGTCTCGATTCGATTACAAGACCTGGCGGTCACGGCGGGCGAGCGCACACTTCTGGACGCGGTCAACGCCGAGTTTCCTGCCGAGAAAATCTCGCTGATTATCGGCCCCAGCGGTGTGGGCAAAAGCATTTTGCTCAAGATCATTGCGGGACTCTTGCCCCGCGAAGCTGATGGAATCCGTTTCCAGGGCGATGTTTGGTTGGGCGAACAACCGGCCGCTGCGGGCCGAGCCGGTGTCGTGTTTCAAAGCTTCGCCTTGCTGGATGAACTTAGTCCCGAGGAAAATGTCGACTTTGCGCGCGAAGCCGGCGCTCGGAACCGGTTCTCCGAGAGATCCCCCGGACCGTCCTCGCGACAGTGGCTGGAGGAGTTGCAGGTGCCCGGCGGCGTCCCCACCTCCCGACTCAGCGGCGGACAACGCCAGCGACTGGCTCTCGCCCGTACCTTGGCCAACGATCCGCCCGTTTTGCTCTACGACGAGCCAACCTCGGGGCTCGATCCGTCGACCGCCAAGCGCGTTACTGAGTTAATTCGCGAAACTCATCTTCGACATCAGAAGACCTCGATCGTCGTCACCCATGACTACCTGTCCCTTTTGCCAATTGCAGATCATATTTTCCTGTTTGACCCGCGATTAAAACGGCTCGTGGAGATCCCCCGCACGAGTTGGAGTAACCTGACCGAACAACTGGAACCTGTGGTGGTTGCCAGTAGCGACTCAACCATGGCTTCTGCGGCAACGGAGGCAGAACGCTCAAGCTTCCTGCGCAATTGCTGGACAGCGACCAAGCAGTCTTTGCTTGGTTTTTTTCAAGGAACCAGCGATACGCTGCTTGCCGCCGCTGCTGCCGTTGCAAGCCTGGTCCCGTTGTGGAAAAGCTTCAAATGGGGCTGTCGATTTTGTTGGCATTATCTGCTGTTGGTCTGCGGACCAACGGCCATTGCCTATCTCTTCATGGCTGGGCTGATCAATGGTTTCGTAACTACCTACTTCACCTTCGAGTTCTTCCCCTTCGCGGTCTATACCGAACCGCTGCTCATCGAAGAACTGCTGAAGGCGATTGGCTTTGCAATCTACCGTATCTTCTCCCCAATTCTCGCCTGTATCCTGATTGCGGCCCGCTGTGGCGCGGCGGTCACGGCGGATGTGGGAGGTCGACAATACGGCAATCAAATTGAAGCGATGCAGACTCTGGGGGCAAGTCCGCGGAGCTATCTGCTGACGCCAATCATGTGGTCGTTCCTGCTCGGTACACCACTCCTGGTCTACGTCTGCTTTTATGCTTCTACCTTGGCGAGCCTGCTTTCCTTTTCCTGGTCTCACCCGGAGCGCGGTCCCGATTTCTGGGACCACTATTACCACATTCGGCTACGCCAGATTGACCAGCCCATCTTTGACGGATTTGGCTGGATGATTTCCAAAATCCTGACCAGCGCGCTCGGCATCGGGGCGATTTCCTATTTTCGCGGGCGAACTACCAAACTTTCATCCAGCGATGTCTCGCGCAGTGTTACTTCAACGATTCTTTGGGCCACACTGTACGTACTGGCTGTGCACTACGTTTTTGCACTGTTCGAGTTTGAACACCTGCGACCGCCTCCCCCGACGGAATAGTTTCAAATCTGACGGCCGAACCGGGAGTAGACCTCGCGAATCCAGGTCTTGACTGGCCCGGGCGAAAAACGACCAACTGTCTGCTCGATGGCCTGTGCCGCCAATTGTGCAGCCCGCTGCGGCTCTTCGAGGAAGAACTTCGACCAGCGCGCGTATTGATACCGAGCTGAAGTATCAGCCACCCAAGCCGTCTGCTGAGGCAAAACCACGGAACTGGTATTGGGGCCATAAGCCGAAACAACCGGCACGCCGGCGGCGAGGGCGAGCAGTAACCCTTCCGGCAAGTAGTTGGTCAAATCGGCTTGCCAAAAAATATCGGCGGCTGCCACGATCTCCGGACCATCAGGACGATCTCCGAGAAAGTGGGTTCTTGATTCCGCTTCCGTCAGGCTCAAGAAACGCTCAAGTTGATTCCTCTGCCGACCACTGCCGAGCAATAACAAATGGATGTCATCGCGAATAATCTTCAGCTGATCAATTCCCCAAACGAGATCTTTGCAGTGCGTCTCAGGTTTAAACTCAGCAGCGGCAACGACCAGCTTCACGTCAGGTGGCAGCGCCAACTCTTCGCGCAGACGGGCGCGGGTCAATTCCCGCCGTTCAAGGGTTCGTGGAATTGCCTTGGGCGCCAGCACAGCCGAAAGAGCAGTGGACACGGAATCAGAACTCCAGGTTGGATTGACTTCCGCCTCGGCTGCAAGCTGAGGGTCAAAAACCAAGTCAACTTGGGGAAGGTGCCTACTCCCGCCTGTTCGTGACAAAAGTTCCAGTCGGTGATTCAACCTCCGATCGAAAGACGTCGTCGCCCACAGCCCGGCCCGGCGTCCCAACCACCAACAGATTTGAGCGGGGCAATCCCAAAAATGCAGGACGTCCACGGGCCTTTCGGTCACCAAGGCTTTGAGTTCCCCCCAGCGGCTCCATTCGCGTGGCTTCAGGGCCAAGCAATGTAGTTCAACTCCCGGGTAGCGAGGCGCATAGTTGCTCCCCACCGGATCCCGCAACGAGAATACGGTCACGCCCCAGCCTGACTCTTGAAGTGTCTCGCACCAGAGAGGGAGCTGGCCGGCATTTCCCAGAGGATTCAGACTGGGCGTCACGAAGGTTACTTGGTTGCTCAAGAGTTGGCTCCCGCGCGTTCAGCAACGGGCGTTGCAGTTTTGACCGACAACCAATCCGAAAACGGCTGGGTGCGGGCCATTGCCTGTTTGACGGCGGCCATCCCGGCAAGGCCAACGGCTTGGCGAAGGCTGAATTCAGCTGCCGCTTTTCGCAAACACTCCAGCAGGGCAGGCGAACTGCCAGCCGGATAAATCCAGGCATCGCGATCGGCAACCAGCTCAACTGACCAGGGGCTCGCGTCGCTGAGCAGACAAGGCGTTCCCAACTGCAGAGCCAATGACAGGAACGGGCAACTCCGATCGCTGCGCAGGGGGTGAAGATACAAATCAGCCGCCCGCAGAAGCTCCTGATAATCGTCAAAACACCCCGGCATGACCACATTGCCTTGAAGATGCCAATCGTGGATACGGCTCCATACGGACCGAGCCTGCGGGCCATCTCCGACGATGATCAACTGCGCACGAGGTTCGTCGCGTCGCAGCTGCCGCCATGCATTCAGCAGATCATTAATGCCGGGATCTCCGTCTAATTCACTTGAGCAGACGGCCAACAACTGGTGCCGCTCAAAATTGAGTAACGGATGGATTTCAGCCAACGTTTTGCGGGCAGCGTCGCGGGCAGGCAGGGGCGGTCCAGCAGTTGGAACCACGCAATTGCCCTGCGACCCGCTGAGGTTCGCGTAGTCCGCCAGACCATCTGGAATCCAAACGACGCCACAAGCCGACTCACACACGCCGGTAACCCATTCAGCTGCCCGTGGGTGTGGGCTGAGCAAGCCGTGGCAAGCGCTCAGGCCGCTTCGCCAGGCACGACTGGTGCTCCCGTTGCCTCGTGCTTCCGACGGAAGTGGACGATCAAACCAGAAGAGTAACTGGGAACTGATCCGGCTCGCCTCTCCCTCCAGCGCGAACAAGGCTTCGGGCCAGTCGCAGACAATCACTGCATCCCAGCGACTGGTCCCGCCCTGTTCGGCGACTACCCCGGCAGCATCGAAAGACTTGCGAGTCAATTCATCGTTCAGGGCTCTTACCAATGCCTTGCTGAAGCGGCCTCGGCCCCAAGGCCGAGAAGCGGGACGCTCAATCCGGACCACATTGCAGTCGCGAAAGCGGAAGCGACTGGCCCAGTCCGGCTCAAGCTTTTCTGTAAACAGAGTGACCTGTGCGCCGGCCAGTTGGCATCTCTCAGCCAGCCCTCGCACTGCAACCAAAAGGCGGTTAGCGACTGGCCAGAAGGTCGGTGTCAGCAGGGCAACACGCAGCGGGCTCATGTTTCAGCTTGGGGAAGGTCGGAGGGTTCGAGGGCAGCGAGATAGGGAAGATTCCGGAACTCGTCATTGTAATCCAGCCCGTAGCCAACGACGAATTCATCCGGAATCTCAAAGCCAACAAAATCAGGCTGATAACTGACTTCTTGCCGTCCGCTCTTCCGCAGCAACACTGCCGAACGGAGCGTCGCAGGCCCGAACTCTTCCAACAACTTCAAGACTCGTTGCAAGGTGTGCCCAGTATCGAAAATGTCATCGATTACCAACACTTCCCGACCGGCAATATCGAGCATCATCTCGGAGTTGATCGATAACTCCCCGCGTTCGGTGCCACGGTAGCTGCTGGTCTGCACGACTCCGACCCGCAGCGGCATTTCCAGCAAGCGGATCAAGTCCGCCATCAAGACCACACTGCCGGTCATGATGCCGACAATCGTCAGGGGACGGTCGCCATAAGTCGCGCGAATGGCACTCGCCATCTGCCGCACTCCATTGGCCAACTCAACTTCCTTCAGGAGCACTTTCACGCTCAAACTTCCTTCACCGAAACCATTTGAGACCAACCACTCCCGCCCAGAGGCGGAATGCACATTCTAAAACGAGTCCAGCCAATCCGGAATTCAAAGCCTGCCAACTGCGGCAGCATTATCCGGGGTGCTTGCTCAAGCCCCCGGTTGGCCTTAGAAGATGCCCAACTGATCGCGGGCCGCTTCGGTCATCATGTCTTGCGTCCAGGGTGGATCCATGACCACTTTGACGTTTACTTCCTTGACGCCGGGCAATTCCCCGGCGAACTCTTTGCTTTGGCCGACCAGCTGCGGCCCGGCTGGGCACATGGGGCTGGTCATCGTCATTTCGATATTAATCGTGTACTCCTCCGGCTGTGCCGGGTTCTCCACGACGTCGACGACATACACCAAACCGAGGTCGACAATATTAACGAACAGTTCGGGATCGATCACCTTTTTCAGCTGTTCGCGAACCGTATCTTCATGCAATGGCATGGGAATTCCTCGCTTCCAAAAGAGCGCCGGCCGAAATCGCGCCGGCTGAAAATCAAAGTGCGGAGAGCTTTACGTAGATCTTACCCGCCTCCACCAAACATTCGTGAACTCGCGTCGGCTGGGTCGCCGGCATGCACAATGCAGCGCCTGTTCGCAGATCGAACCGCGCCCCGTGACGTGGGCAGGTAATCTGATGATCCACTAGTTCGCCGTCTGACAGAGGTCCGCCATCATGTGTGCAAACATCGGATAAGCAAAAGTACTGCTCGCCGATTCTGATAATCAAAACCAGCTCATTCCCGATCTCGCACACTTCCCGCCCTCCATCTGGGAGCGAGGCAGCATCACAAGCGTATTCAAATCCGGTTTCGGGCATGGTTGGAATCCTTCGTCAATCGCGAGCAGTTTGGTCTTGGGTACCGCAAAACGAATTCGCGATTCACCACTCCTGATCGGAGTCGGCTTCCCAATCAACGACCTCGTCAGCCAAACCGGATGCCGAACGGGATGTGTCCGAATCGGCAGGAAAATCCCCGGCGGCGAACTCTGCGACCTCGGTTGCGGAAGCTGAATCACGCCTCGTCGACCCGCCTTCCGAGTCTCGTTCCCCCGCTTCGGCTTTTCCTTCCAGAAAGAGGCGAATCGGGACCTCTCCGAATTTCAAACCGTCCCGAAGGGTCGTCAGCAAGTATCGGCGGTAGGTCGGGGTGACATTGGCCGGATCGTTGCACTTCAAAACGATCGTTGGTGGTTGCTCGCCAATCTGAGTGGCATAAAACACCTTCAATCGACGAGTCCCAATCGTGGGTGGCGGCTGGATCTCCAACGCCCTTTTGACCAATCGATTCAACTCCGGAGTCGGGACCCGGGCCCGCGACTGCTTGTACAGCATTTGTGCGTGGTTGAGCAGTTTCTTGATATTTTTACCTTCCTGGCCGGTGATGAAGGCAATTGGGACATAGGCCATGGAGGAGAATTGCTCGCGAAGGTAGTCCGCCCAGCGCTCGGTCGGCATGTGAGGGGCCATCAAGTCCCATTTGTTGACCACAAACAGACATGGCTTGTATTCCGATTCAATGTAGTTCACCAGCTGTTTATCAACCTTGCCCACGCGTTGGCTGCAATCGAAAAACATCAACACTACATCGGCGTGACGAATGCTCCGCTTGGCCCGATGGTCGCTGTAAAAGTCGATATCGGAACGGATGCTTTTTCCTTTTTTCAACCCCGGCGTGTCAATTGCAACAAAGGTTTTGCCGTCGAGTTCGAAGCGCACGTCAACGCTGTCCCGGGTCGTCCCGGGGACTTCGCTGACGATCATCCGCTCACTGCCCGCCAGAGTGTTGACAAAAGTGCTCTTGCCAACATTCCGCCGACCGACAATGGCCAGCTTCATCTCAGGCTCAGCCAATTCACCCGGATCGGGCTGCTCGTCCGGGAGCCGTTCCATCAAGGCTTCAATGAGTTCCGTGCGGCGGCGATTGTTTTTGGCACTACACTTGACTACATCGCCAAGCCCCAGGCGAAAAAAGTCGTTGGCGTAGGACTCCCAATTTTCGCCATCACACTTGTTGGCTACCAACAGAATCGGCTTGCCGATTCCCCGCAGGCGCTCGGCAATCGACTGGTCGAGCACCGTCAGTCCGTCGCGGGCATCGACAACGAACATCAGCAAATTTGCTTCGCGAATTCCGGCCTCGATCTGCTGTTCAATTTCCTCGTCCAGCTGGTCGACGTCGTTGATCCCGATCCCGCCGGTGTCGATGATTTCGAAATAGCGACCTCCGTGCTCCAGCACGTAGCCCATTCGGTCGCGGGTTACCCCCGCCACTTCGTCGACGATTGCCAGCCGTAATCCGGCGAGCCAATTGAAAATGCTCGACTTGCCGACATTCGGCCGGCCGACGATGGAAACCTTGGGGAGCGACATTGCAATAATCAGGGGAAAGCAGAGCAGGGAAAGCAGTGGTCCGGAAACCGTTTCCTGCGAACAGTTCCAGATCGAGCCGGGCCAATTCCGGGCCCGGCCAGAAGCGACTCGCGTCGCTTCCCGCCCCCCACCGGCTGGTCAATTGAACCCCGATTGTTTCAAATCAGCCCCGAATGGTCAAATTGCCTGCTCAAAGCCCCGTGATTTCGATGATCGACGCCGAACAACTCCGCAAAGCTCTCCTGGAACAACTCCAGGCACTGCGCGACAGTGGGGTGACGCATTTGGCCTGTCAGGATTGGAACGGCCTGCTTACCGATCCCCAACTCAACCAGACTCCACCCTCCGCCGGTCGCATGGACGGGCCCGGCGACTCTTCCCTCGAACGCCAGGCTTACCGCCCCTCAGGCAGCGGCGATTCAAACCCGAGCACGCTCGGAGGAACCGCCTCACCGCCGGCGCGACCCACAGCTTATCCGCCGACGCAGGCTGGGACCCCTCCGACGCAGGCCAGCCACTATTCAGCGAGCTGCCGGGCGGAAAGTCGCAGTTTGGGCAATGCTGCTTCGGCCCAACCTGACTTGACACCGTTTGAGTTGCGACTTGCCCCAACGGAACGATCGGCAGTACTGCAGGTTTTACAGGCCGAGGTTGCCGCATGCCGCTGCTGCCCTGAACTTGTCCGGCACCGCCGGCAGACTGTCTTCGGGGTCGGAAATGCACAAGCCCGCCTCTGTTTTTTGGGCGAAGCACCGGGGCAGGAAGAAGACGCCCAAGGCGAGCCATTCGTCGGCGCCGCAGGTCAACTCCTCGACAAGATCATTACGGCCTGCAAGCTGACCCGCGAAGAGGTGTTTATTCTGAATACCATCAAGTGCCGCCCCCCGATGAATCGCACACCCAGCGACATTGAGGTGCAGAATTGCTGGCAATTCGCCCATCGCCAATTGGAGATCATCCAACCCGAATTCATCTGCTGCCTCGGCTCAGTCGCCGCCAAATCACTGCTCCAGACTGGCAAGTCGATTTCCCAACTGCGTGGAGTGTTTCATCAGTACCGCGGCAGTCGGGTCATGGTAACCTATCACCCGGCTTATCTCCTCCGCACTCCCTCTGCCAAGCGACACGTTTGGGACGACATGAAGATGTTGATGCGCGAGCTCGGCGTCGAACTCTAAAAGTCGCGTCAGGGGAGCTACTCCGCCTTTCGTTGCGCATGGGCTCGTGGATGAGCCTGTTCGTAAACTTGCCGCAGGTTGGCTGTGCTGACGTGAGTATAGATTTGCGTCGTGACCAGGCTTTTGTGCCCCAGCAGTTCCTGGACACTGCGAATATCGGCGCCCCGATCAAGCAAATGAGTTGCAAAACTGTGGCGGAGTGTGTGCGGGCTGGTTCGCAAATCGAGCCCGGTTTGCAACAGATACTTCTCCAGCATGCGGGCTACGCTCCGCGTCGTCAGTCGGGTGCCAAACTTGTTGGTAAAGACTGGGTTGCCGCGTTGGTTGCGACTGGCAAGGTTGCGCACCCGCAACCAGTTCTGCACCGCCTTGATCGCAAAACTTCCCAACGGAGCGAGGCGTTCCTTTTTCCCCTTTCCGCGAACCCGCACCAGCCCATCCTCAAGGTCAAGGTCATCATCATTGATCCCAACCAATTCGCTGACACGCAGCCCGGCCGAATACATCGTTTCCAGAATTGCCCGATCGCGCAGGCCCTGAGACTCACTGCTGCGGGGCGCTGATAACAGCTGGCCGATTTCATCGGTTGAAAGAAAGTGCGGGAGTTTGCGTTCGCGACGGGGATTGCGCAGCGGCTTGGCCGGATTCTGATCGCTCAATCCTTCCCGCTGAGCAAAGCGAAAAAAGCTCCGCAGCGAAGCAAGGCGACGCGACACCGAGCTCTTGGCATATCCCGCTTCGTGGAGTGCTACCACGTAAGCTCGCAGATCCTGTGGAGTCAACCCGCCCGCCTCGGGCTGTCTGCCCAAGGTTTGTTCGAGATACTCATTCAGACTCACCAGATCCTCACGATAGGATTTGATGGTCAGCTCGGAGCAGTTCCGCTCAAGTTGAAGATAGCGAAGGAAGCGTTCAATCGCGGGCAGCAGGCTCATGCTGGATCACTTCGCCTTGAATTGATTCGAACACCGTCTACCTTGCTGTCAATCTGCCGGCGCTAACTGCAGCACGGCCGTGGCAAAGTGCGGGCTCACTCCGCCGGGAACAAATCCGACACGGGCGGCAACTCGAATCGTCCAACGGCAATCGGCGGGATCGGTGCGGCAGCTTGCTTGTTCGCCCTGACCTTCTGCCCCAAAACGGCAGCGTCATACCAGTTAAAACTCAACTCGACGTTGGAGGCGAACCGGCCAAGGGTTCGCAGGACTTCAGCCTTGGTCGCGTCGTTGTAGAGAAACAAGTAGCGTTCCTCACCCTTGACCAACGCGAGTACATGAATGTCCTTCGACAAATCCCACCCCCTTGCTTCAACGAGTCGATGCGTGACGACAGTTGGCAACCGCAGAGCAATCCGCCAGCGGCTTTCGGGACCAGCCTCATTCCTGTCGGGCACTCGGACCGGCAGGAGTTGACTCCGTCCGGTTGTGAGGGTTATCGGTAAATCAGAGCAGTGCCAACAGATTCGGAATCCAGTTCGGCAAAGCAGCCCAAATTTCGGCCTTCCTACCCAGAATAACCGGCCAAAACTGACAGAAATGCCAGCATCGGTTGTGGTAGCACCGACCCCAAACTGAACATTGGGCACCCAACCAGGCAGCGGATACCGAGCCGCAACTGAGGTCTATCCCAGGCCCAACAGGTCGGGCTCGAACGTTGCTGGGCGGGCCTCGCCAGCGGCGGATAAAGTTTACGACCGGGCAAAAAAGGGAATTCGCCTCAGATGCTTTGGAATGGCTCTGCTGACGCCGACCGGCAGGCCGATTGGCCAACCGGTCAGGTCATTTTTCGCAGCGAACCATTACTGTAAATGTCGCGACAAAGCTTCGGCCGGTATGGGAATCACTTTGGTCGTGGCCGAGAGGTCGGTGCGCAGAATATCGAGCTCACCTTTTTGTCCGCCGGTCAAGCCAAACCGAATGATAAACAGGCCCGCCTGAATTCCTTGACCACAGTAGGTGGGCGGCCAAAAGTCCTGGGCATAAGTTGCCAGCGTCCGGGCCAACAGCCGAGTGGCTCGGCCTGAGAAACCGCCCATGACCATTTCCAAACGTCCCTGAGACTCACGATGAAGATAGAACAGAAAGGCGGTTTCTTCTTTCTGGTTAGTGGCTGAGACGTGCTGCCACTTGCCGTTTTCACCGATGTAGTACAAACCTGGCTCCGGACTTGGAACCGACTTGCTCAGATTCACGCCGCCAACACATGACGGAGGATGCGGGTCGCTGTCGCGATACCGAATGAAAAACGGAATCTTTCGTTCATCAGGCGTGGCATAGCCATCCTGCGACACAAAGGGCTCGCAATTGAACGCATTGGCAAGAATGATCTCGACGACCGGATTGCTTTTCGTGCTGCCAATCCCCACCAACGCCTTGTCTGCTTTGGTATCGCAAAATTCGCGATAAACATAATCGGCCCGCTCGCGAACCTCTGACTCAGACGCTTGGCCGGGACTCCAGACGAGACTTTGCTTCAGCGTTTCCGGATGGGGCACTGACTGCCCCATCATCGCTTCGTGCGTCCCATCCCGTTTGTGATGTTTGGCAGTCCCGCCCAAAGTAGTCACCCCGTTGAGCAATTCGCCCAACAACACGGAATCGGAAGCGACCACATAGGAAACTTCAGGGCTGTCAGCTTCGACATCGCGACGAACACCCACACAGAGTTCCAACCGACTGCGGCGGGCCAAGAGCTCCCAAAAGTTCTCCGGCTCAATCGCGAACAAGGCTCCAGGCAGTTGACTTGCCGTCGCGTGTCCGTGCTCAATCAAATAGTCGCACAGACGAGAGAGCGCTTTGAGTGGAATGTATTTCACTTCATTTTTCAGCAACGCCGCAACTTGGTGGCGATCAAGACCTGTGTACTCGACAATCGCTTTAATGGTCCCAGGTCGCTTCCGAGGGTCCGGAATGTGGCCCAACAATTCGGCCAGACGAAAACTGTATTGCATGACTTTTCCATCCTCAATTCGATTCTGAATCCTGCTTGGAGGACCGAATCCAAACACTGCTTTGCACGCCGCCGGCCTCAAACCGGATGGCAGCCCACAAACCTGGCTGCGTCAACGGACCAGGCGAGCGTTCTGCTCGCCCCGGAAAACCCGCGATTCAATTGGTCAAGAACCACCGCGGCCGACCCAAGCGCCGGTAGACGATTTGCCTCAACGATTGCCGAATCAAACCAGCCGCGAATTCATCTAAGGTATTTTCGCCCCCCTTAAGGGCATTTGCAAGCAGGTTAATGGAGTTTCAAACAACATTTTAAATCAAGCCCATGACTTCAAAAGCGGGCTGGCTTCAGCGGTTTGAACTTGCTAACGTCCCCGCACATTTCCAACCCATCGGGCCGTTTGCGAAATGCAGTAACTCGCCACTATTCCGGAACCCCGGAAGCAGACCAAGACATGAGCCAGTCCATGAATCGCGTTCTTGAACTCAACCGGTGGAATCGTTGGACGCTTTCCGCCCTCACGCTGCTCGCTCTCACCGGATTGCTTCCGGATTCAGCTCGCGCTCAGTTCAAGCGACTTCCATTCGGGGGCAAAAGCCAACCAGCGGCTCCTGCCAACGACGATTACACCCTGCAGCAGAATTCGGGCCCCTGGCTGATCATGGCCGCGTCCTTCGTGGGCGAAGATGGCGAGGTACAAGCCCGGTTACTTTGCGACGAACTGAGCCAAAAGCATCGCCTCAAGTGCTACCTTCATCGTCAGGCATTCGACTTCTCCAAGACATTTACCGGCCTGGATTACGATAAGAATCAGTCGGTCGACGAGAACGGCAATGTGACGGTCCAACGACGCAAGATGAAAGCTGCCCACGACAATAAATTTGACGAGATTGCCGTGTTGATTGGGGATTTTCCCACAATTGAGGATGGCCGCGCCCAACAAACCCTCAATCAAATCAAGCGATTGCAGCCAGAAGCGCTGGGCCAATTGCACAGCGGGGAGGCGAGCAGCCAGCGAATGCGGGTCTGGCGCGAAGCAGCCAAGATGATGAATACCAAGGGAGACATCAAAGAATTGGGACCGATGCGAATGGCATTCCTGATTCCGAATCCGATTTTGCCGGAAGAGTACTTTGCCGCACAAAAAGTTGACAAGTTCGTGATTGACCTCAATCGTCAAGCCAAGCACAGCCTGCTCGAGTGCCCGGGGACGTACTCCGTGAAAGTCGCCACATTTCGCGGCGACATCACATTTGACTTGAACAAAATCCAACAGCAGGAAGCAGCTCCGCGAAATCGCCTGGGGGCCGGAGCGACCGCATCCAAACTGACCGAAGCCGCCGAAAAAGCTCACATCATGGCCGAAGAAATGCGACGCCTCGGCGTCCAGGCATTTGAATTCCACGACCGGCACGAAAGTTACGTTTGCGTCGGCTCTTTCGATTGGGCTTCGAAAAAAGACGCCGAGGGGAACATCACCCACAATCCCGAAGTCGTCAAGACAATCGACATGTTTCGAGGTGACAAGGAAGACTTGCCAAACCAGCCCAACGCGGTTGTCCCCCGCTCCATCCCCAAACTACGAAAGCTGGGGATCGTGTTTGACATCCAACCGGTTCCGGTCCTGGTACCAAAGGCCCAGGAAACCCAAACCATGTGGCGGAAGTAAAGCTGCTCCGGGGCCTATGGTGCTCCTCGCGGCCGCTCCGCCAGAAAACACGCACCTGACGTTCCCGCCAGTAAGCAGCCCAACCTCGGCAGTCGGCGAAGGTCCGTCGCCACTGATTCGATCGGCAGCCGGCTCAGGCTTGCGGTCGAGTCATGCTCATAGGGTCGAGGGCCTCGTTGAGTTGCTCGACCGGCAACAACTTCTGCTCAAGGCATAACTGCCGAATGGTCTTGCCACTGGCGAATGCGTCCTTAACGAGCTTGGCTGCCTTCTCATAACCAATCAGCGGGTTGAGGCTGGTGGCCATTGAGAGGCTTTTCTCCACGAACGATTCGCAAACTTCCGGGTTGGGAAGCAAACCGTCCAGGCAGAACTCACAGAAGGCGTTCACGCCATTGGCCATCAGCTGAATACTCTCCAGCGTGGTCGCGCCCATCACGGGCATCATGATGTTCAACTGGAATTGACCACCAGCGGCGCCCGAAACGGTGATTGTCTGATCGTTGCCAATCACGCGTGCGGAGAGTTGCATCAGGCTTTCACAAAGTACCGGGTTGACCTTGCCCGGCATGATTGAGCTGCCGGGCTGGCGGTCAGGCAAGAGCACTTCGAAAAACCCACAGCGGGGGCCAGAACCGAGCCAGCGGATGTTGTTGGCAACATTAAACAGTGTGGTTGCGATTGTCTTGAGCTGAGCATGGCACTCGACCAGTCCATCCCGTTGTGCATTCGCCTCGAAGTGATTAGCTGCCTCGACGAACGGAACTCCACTGACCGCAGCAATTGCCTCAGCTACCCGCTGCCCGAATTCGGGGTGCGTATTGATCCCCGAGCCGACGGCTGTTCCGCCCACCGGCAACTCCAACACTGCTCGCAAGGCAACTTCAGCTCTTCCCAATGACAGCTCCAATTGACGGGCAAACCCGCCAAACTCCTGTCCCAAGGTTAATGGCGTGGCATCCATCAAGTGGGTGCGGCCAATTTTGATGATCTCGGCCCAGTCCGCAGCTTGTTTGGCGAGCACCTGATGGCAACGCCGCAAGGCTGGCAATAGTTGGTTGTGGATTTCCATCCCGACGGCCACGTGAATCGCAGTCGGAAAGGTGTCGTTAGTGCTCTGCCCCATGTTGACGTGGTCATTGGGGTGCACCGGTTTCTCCGCCGAGAAGCGATCGCCACCCAGCAGCTCAATCGCCCGGTTGGCGATTACCTCGTTGACGTTCATGTTGCTGCTCGTTCCCGATCCAGTCTGAAAGATATCGATGGGGAACTGGTCGGCCAGCTGGCCAGCGGCGACCTCTTGGGCGGCAGCCAGAAGTGCGGAAATCTGCTGGGCATTGAGCCGGTTCTTGCCGGTTTTTTCCAGCTTCCCCAAGTCGCGGTTGGCGATCCCGCAGGCGTACTTCACCAACCCCATCGCCCGAATCAGTTGCGGGGGCAGACGCCAGCCGGAGACGGGAAAATTCTCCACGGCCCGTTGGGTCTGCGAGCTGTAATAGGCATCCGCAGGGACGGCCACTTCACCCATGGAATCGCGCTCGATGCGCATTTTCGTCCCGGTCGTCGAACTGGTCATTGAGTTTCTGCTCCTGGTCCGTATGCTGACAGCCGAGCGGCTGAAGCGGATTAAAAGTTTTGCCTTGATTCAGACTTGAGCGGAGAAGAGGTCTTTGGGTCGGACCCTCGCTCCGCAGAACTCGCTGCCGCATTTTAACGCCTCGCTGCGACCGCGCCAGTGGGCTCCTGCCTCGACTTATCCGTCTACGGCATTCACAGACAGTTTCCCCAGGGTCACGCCATCATGGATTTTGCTGCACTCCGCAAAGAATACGAAGACCATGGATTGGTTCCCGAGCAAATGGACGCCGATCCGCTGGCCGAATTCCAGCATTGGCTGAAAATCGCAATCGACAACTCACCGGGTGACTGGTTTGAGCCCAACGCGTTTACATTGGCGACTGCTTCGGCGGAACTTGACGTCACCGCTCGAATTGTGCTGCTGAAGGGAGTGCGACACGGGCACCTGTTTTTCTATACCAACTATGAATCGGACAAGGGCCGGCAGATTGCATCCAATCCATTGGTTGCAGCCTGCTTCCATTGGCCGTACCTCGATCGCCAAGTGCGAATCTGTGGACTGGCCGCAAAGACATCGGCCGAAGATTCATTGACCTATTTCCATAGCCGCCCTCGGGGCGCGCAAATCGGTGCTTGGGCATCGGCTCAGTCAGAACCGCTCGCCACTCGCGAAACATTGGAACTGCGGGCCGAAGAATTGAATCAACGCTTTGCCGGTCAACCCGTGCCGCTACCGCCGCATTGGGGAGGCTACCAAATCACGCCCAACCGCTTTGAATTTTGGCAAGGTCGAACCGACCGCTTGCATGACCGCCTTGTCTATCGCTGGCAACAAGCCGATCAAACCTGGCTGCGGACTCGGCTCTCACCTTGAACTCGACGCGCACAAGGAACTCGACGCGCACAAGGAACTCGACGCGCACAAGGAACTCGACGCGCACAAGGAACTCGACGCGCACAAGTCGCGAGAAAGACGGCCAAACAGCTCCGCGTCAGAGCCTGTCTCGTTGCCTGTGGGGAACAGACTCCAGCACTTACCGCCGCCGATCGGCAGTTGGATTTTCGCGCATCGCGTTTCGCTTAACTGAAAAGGGAGACGCTACCTCAGGCCGGGTTGCTGCATCAGGCCGG
>Ga0164292_10001076_pt1 | contig 21781 bp, 24 predicted proteins | sample GEODES117metaG_FD_111486 | JGI IMG/M metagenome (GOLD analysis project Ga0164292, IMG submission 111486) | Eutrophic lake water microbial communities from Lake Mendota, Wisconsin, USA - GEODES117 metaG | ecosystem: Environmental > Aquatic > Freshwater > Lake | place: USA: Lake Mendota...
AGAGCCAGACAGCCTGCTCGATGACGTCCGCCGGGAACCGGTCGCCGCGATAAATGGATGTCGCGGTAGTGAGCCTGAGAGCCGGATCGAGTTTGTGGTCAGCCTCTGAATGGGTTGATGAGTTTCAGACCGAGGGTATCGAAGTCCTTCACGTTACGGGTGACGAGGGTGAGATCCCGAACCACGGCAGTGGCAGCCATCATGGAGTCGGCGACGGTGAGGATGCGACCATTGGCTTTTTTGAAGGCCCGCAAGCGTCCCGCAGTTTCCACGATCTCGAGTTCGATCGGGATTGCAGACTTTCCGAAGCGTTCCCGAAGCCCTGCGAGAAAGATCGTGAGACGCGGCTTTTGGTCCGGATTGGCTGTTTCGAGACCGTATGTCAGCTCATGGAACAGGATCGTGCTGACCTGAAGTCTGGGTTGTTCGGCGATGAACGCGACGACACCCGGATCCGGGCTCTTCCTGGCGAGTTCCGAGACGATGTTGGTGTCGAGCAGGTGATGCGTATCCATGCTCACTCGCCAAGCACTGGATCAGCACGATCCTCCTTCCGCAATGGCAAGGGGATGTCGAGGCCGAGCCGCGAGGTCATGTCGATCAGCCATTTGCCGTCGTGATCGGCCTCGGCAAGCCGGTTCTGATAGGTCTCAAGGGATACGACGACGCAAGGATCCTGCGTGCCGATCACCTGAGGCGATCCACCGCGTGCCTTGCGCAGGACTTCAGAGAGTTGAGCTTTGGCTTCAGCGACTGAATACATCACAGGATCTCTATGTATACTAGTATATTCTATACTACTTTCTCCAATCTGGTGCAAAATGCTTCACGACAGCTGCTTCACGAGAGACCCGCGAACGCCCGATCGGCATAGTACCGGAGCTTTAGTTCGACAATCCGCCATGATACCGCGCGGAAGGGCAGCTCGGTCTCGGCAGAAAAGTTCCTGACTTCATCAGGAGTAAGGAGCCGCCGCCCGGCCTGGTGGGTCACGCAAGTGATGCCGGTTTCCTGGGCCCCGAGGGTGCGGGACAGGGTTTGGCATTGGATTGTTTCATTGCCCTGTGAAGCGGCTTCATTGCACCGCCATTGACAAAAGGTTAAAGCTATTGATGTTCCTTTATCACATCCAGACTGCGTTCAGTCTCTTGCTTTTTTGGACGGCTCGGTACGTCTGACTTATTTTTTGTTCTTCGCCCCTGTTTCGCATGGATGGCCAATTACGAGCTCGGCGGTCATGGCAGCTTGGGGAATCTATAAGCTCCGAAGCGTCACCAGGCGAGACCAGGCCATTAGCCCAGAATCGTATCCAGGTAGATCCTGTAACCCGCGGCAGGGTGAACCGCAGAGTGACTTGGTGCAGACACGGTGATGAGGGTCGGTGGCGGCGCCTGCACCCGTTCCGCGGCTTGTTCGACAGCTTTTTCCAGCACGGCGGGATCGATGCGGCGCGGCGCACTTTCGCCATTCGCCAGTTTTTCGAGACACACCGCAAGTTGCTCTCGCTTGCGGTCGGTGGCCTGAATGCTAAGCGCAAACCCATCCGGCTTGAGCCGGGCGACGCTGCCCTCGATGCGCCCGAAAGCGGACAGATAGACTACCACGATCTGGCCGGGATAGGGCCGCGCCTGCGCGCGCAGCAGGACACCGGTTGGTGACATGTCGACGGTCTGGCAGACCCATTCGGTGCGATCGGCCAGCAGATAGCGCCCGGCGAGGCTGACCTGATGCCGCTTCGCGCGCCTCTTGTCTGCATTGGTTTGAACAACTGAACTCAGCATGGTGCTATAAATCCCAGCGCGGCTTTCAAACGCGTTAATGCAATATCCCGGATTACCCCTGATCGCGGCGAAACTGCGCGTCGTCGGCAAATGGGCCACCCGGCGCCGCCGGGCTGAGAAGGCTGATACATCAAGCCTGCAGCGTGTTCCCTCGGCGCGCACAATTGCCAGGTTGATGACAGCACGGCGTGATCACCTGTCCAAAGCAGAAACCGTCACCATCGCGGCGATCGAACAGGGTGTGCCAACGCTGGTCACCGCCAGGTCGCTGATCACGGACTTCCAGACCATTATCCGCACAAAGGCAATATCCTAACTGCCTGCCTGGCTCGGCAAAGCAGGCACCAGCCTCGAGGCGTCCTTCGCACGCGGCGTCATCCATGACGAGAAAGCCGTCCGTGCGGCAATGACCTCATCCTGGTCCAACGGCCAGACCGAAGGCCAGATCGGAGGGCTCAAGCTTGTCGAACGAAAGATGTAAGGGCGTGGAAAGATCGACCTGCTGCAAGCCGGAATGATCGGTGAGCCATGACCAAACACCTGCACCAAGATTGCGTCAGAGACGACCTTCGAAGCCGAACGGGGGGTTGAATGGCGCGCGGGTTCACACGGCTGCTTGCGGATTACAGCTGTCTCGGGATTTTGGAAGGCGCTAGCAACCGTCTTCCAACCAGCTGTGTCCGGCCCGGAAAGCCCAATCGCGCGGCGTCGGGCTTCTTCTCGAGCATCATCCGCGAGCCGCTGGCAGGTGAGGAAGCAGTCTTGCCGGTGGACGACAACGTGCGGCACTGGTTCGCCAGTCCCCGGGCGGCCGTCGGGTTTGCGCGTCATTCGGCAGCGCTGCCCCATGCGGCTCTCGGCTCACGGCCCAATCTGGTTATGCCAGGTGTTTCGGCAACGGTTGGCGAACAGATTGACGCATTGCGACGGATTGCCAGGGACAAGGTGGCCAACCGGATCGTCCGGGTGCGGGATTCCGGGATCGCCACGATCATTGGAGGCTGGCCGCAATCGTTCACAGCGGAACGCGCTGTGATGCTGGGCTTTCGCACTGATCCGGATTTTGACGCCATCGTCAAAGCGCATATCAATAACGAGCGCGGCGGCATGTTCGTGGCGTAAGGCTTTCGTAGCGTGAGGGATAACGAACATGATACTGGGCTGCATCGCCGACGACTTCACCGGCGCCAGCGACCTCGGCAACACGCTGTCTAAGGGCGGCATGGCGGTGACGCAGTTCGTGGGTGTTCCGGCCGGCAGGGCGCCCGAAGCCTGCGAGGCGGGAATCGTCTCACTGAAGACCCGCACCATACCCGCGGGCGAGGCGGTGGCGCAATCGCTCGCCGCGCTCGACTGGCTCAAGGCGCAGGGCTGCCAGCAGATCCTGTTCAAGTACTGCTCCACCTTCGATTCCACGCCGGAGGGCAATATCGGGCCGGTGGCCGAGGCGCTACTGGCGCGGCTGGGCGGCATCGCGGTGGTCTGCCCGGTGTTTCCCGCAACCGGCCGCACGCTGTTCAACGGCCATCTCTTCGTCGGGGACAGGCTGCTGGCGGAGAGCGGCATGCAGAACCACCCGCTGACGCCGATGACAGATCCGGACATTCGCCGCTGGCTGCGCAGACAGATGACGGGGGAGGTGGGGCATGTGGGCCTCGCCATCGTGCGCGAGGGCGCGGAGGCGATCCGCACCGCACTCGGACGCCTTGCCGGCAGCGGCATCGGCCTGGCGGTGGTCGATGCGACCTCCGACGACGACCTCCTCGCCATCGGCAGCGCGGTTGATGGCCATGCCCTTGTCACGGGAGGTTCGGGCATCGCGCTCGGCCTGCCGGCCAACTTCCGCGCCGCCGGCCTGATCGGCGCGGGAGGCAGCGCCTTCAGCGGCCAGCGCGGCCCGGCAGTGGCCCTGTCAGGGTCATGTTCGGCCCAGTCGCTCCGGCAGGTCGAGGCCCACGCGGCAGATCATCCGGCCCTCGCCATCGAACCCGGCGCCGTGCTGGCCGGCGTGGTGACGCCGGCCATGGCGACAGGCTTTGCGATGAAGCATGAAGGTGAACTGCCGATCATCCACTCTACCGCGACGCCGGAGGCGGTCAGTGCGGCGCAGCAGCGCTTCGGCAAGGATGCGGTTGCGGCTGGTATCGAGCGCTTCTTCGCGGAGCTGGCTGTCGGGCTCGTGAACGCCGGCTTCACGCGGCTCGCGGTCGGCGGCGGCGAAACCTCGGGCGCCATCGTGACGGCGCTCGGCATCGGGGCCTTCGCCATCGGGCCGGAGATCGACCCTGGCGTTCCGGCGCTGGCGATCGAGGGCAGGCCCCTCGCCATGGCGCTCAAATCCGGCAATTTCGGCGGGCTCGACTTCTACGAGAAGGCCTGCGCCATGCTGGAGGGCACGCAGCCATGACCGAAGCATCGCTGCGCGCGGGGATGGTCCGCTGGGGAGCCTCGCTGTTCGGGCGCGGCCTGACGCCCGGCTCGTCCGGCAACATCTCGGTCAGGCTCGAGGACGGATATCTTGTAACGCCGACCAATGCCTGCCTCGGCTTTCTCGAGGCGGACCGGATCGCGAAGCTCGACGCAGTTGGCCGCCATAGCTCCGGAGATGCGCCGACCAAGGAGTTGCAGCTGCATCTCGCCTTCCACGCGGCGCGGCCATCGGCCCGCGCGGTAGTCCACCTGCACAGCACCTATGCGACGTTGCTGTCCTGCCTTGCCGATGTCGATCCGGATGACGCCATGCCTCCGATCACGCCTTATGTGGTGATGCGGGTCGGGCGCGTGCCGGTCGTGCCCTACACCATGCCGGGCTCCGCGGATGTGGCGCCTCTGATCGCGAGCAAGGCCCCGCAGCATGCGGCGATCCTGCTCGGCAATCACGGGCCGGTGGTGGCTGGCGCCTCTCTCGAAGCTGCCATCTTCGCCATCGAGGAGCTGGAGGAGACGGCAAAGCTGCTGATCCTCTCGCGCGGCCTACCGATCCGAACCCTTCCGGCAGAGGCCGTGGCCGCGCTGGAGCAGAAGTTTCCGCTGAGGTGAGCCCATGACCATCCGCCTGTCCGCCAATCTTGGCTTTCTCTGGGCCGATCGCCCGCTTCTCGAGCGCGTGGACGCAGCGGCCGCGGCCGGCTTCCCGGCGGTCGAGATGCACTGGCCCTATGATGTTCCGGCGGCGGAACTGCGCGCGCGGGTCGAGCGGCATAGGCTCATCCTTCTGGGACTCAACACGCCGCTCGGCAACCTGCCAGGCGATTTCGGGATCGGGGCCGTGCCGGGCCGCGAGGCGGAGTTCGCGGCGGGGTTCGCGCAGGCGCTGGCCTATGCGCGCGAAGCCGGCGCCGGCGCGATCCATGTGATGGCCGGCTGCGTGCCGAAGGAGGAGCGCGCCCGGGGGCGGCTGACGCTGATCGACAATCTCAGGCGCATCGCGCCGGTTGCAGCGGCCGCCGGCATCACAATCCTGCTCGAGCCGATCAACCGGCATGACAAGCCCGATTATCTCTATGACGATGTGGACGACGCAGCTGCAATCATCGCGGCGGTCGGGCACGCAGCGGTCTCTCTCATGTTTGATGTGTATCATGTAGGCATGACGGGCGGGGACGCGTTCGCGTTGTTCGACCGCCACCTGCCGCTGATCGGCCATGTCCAGGTCGCCGCGGTGCCCAGCCGTGCCGAACCGGACGAAGGCAGCAGCCTCGACTACGCGGCCATGTTCCGCCATATCGCCCGCAGCGGATACCGAGGCTGGGTCGGATGCGAATATCGCCCACGCGCCGGCACGGATGAGGGGCTTGGATGGAGGGCGATGCTCGGGGCGTGAGGCAGAACGAGGCCTGAATGCCTGAGATCACCATGCTCGACATTGTGAGCCGGCGCGGCATTTGACCCCCGGTCGGATCCGAAGGCTGACCCCGCCCCGAATACCGGTTAGCACATGATGTTATTCAATAAACTGCGGTCGTGACAGAGCCGTTGCTGGACGCCACGCCATCCGCGCCCTGATTCAGGATAAACGCATAAACGCCTTCCGCGCTTCCGAAAACCTTCTCGCCTTCATGGTCTCCCGCTCCTCCCAGCTGGGAAATGCGGATTAATCCAAACGGCCGCCGGAGGACCGTGGGCGGTTCAGGCCTCCTCGCGCGTTTCCGTTTCGCGCCCATTGCCGTCATGAGCAAAGCACTCACGTCCTGGGGACCGATGGCAAGAGCGCCTCCGGCGGCTGCCAGCGCGGTAGAGACGCTACTCTCTGAACCCAACGCTCGATGTTCGGAAACTCCCCGGAACGGTCGATGCCGGTCGCGTCATTGTAAAACAGGTATCCTGTCATGGACAGATCAGCGATGCTAGGCCGTTGGCCAAGGATGAAGGAGCGGTTCGCAAGATGCTTGTCGGCAGCGCTCCATGCTCCACGGACACGCTGCCTGAGGAATTCGGTCACCGGCGTCTCGCCAGTTTCTGCAATGCCGCAAAGATACCGAAGAGGGGCAAAGTTGCCGGTGAATTTGTGATTATCGAACAGAATCCAGCGCCAGATCTCCCGCTGCTCTGTTGGTGAGTTCGCTCCAAATTTTCCTGTCAGCGCGGCAAGATAGTCCAGTATCAACCCAGATTGACTCAGGGTTTCCTCTTTGTGTTGCAAAACTGGCACTTCGCCCAGCTCATTGAATTTGTCGCGCCAGTTGTGCTCCCGCGTTTCACCTTGAAAAAAGCGGACGGGAATGACCTCCCAGTCGACGCCTGTCATCTCAAGCATCATCGCGACCTTGTATGCATTCCCGCTTTCAAAGAAGCCATGCAACTTGAATTCGGCCATGTCATGAAACCCCTTAGGAAGTCGATATCACTATTGCTTGGAATTTTTCTTTAGAAGATGCGTCCCGGCGACAGTATGCCGTCTGGATCAAGCGCTGACTTTATGCGCCGCATCAGGGCAATCTCGGCGGGCGCACGCGACAGACGGAGAAAATCCTTCTTGCCGCGGCCAATGCCATGCTCCGCAGAGACCGAACCACCGAGTGCGGCGACGTGGCCATACACCAGTTCCTCGATGGCACGCCTCGTCGTGGCATCAAGGCCGTCAGGTCTGGTGACGTTGAGATGTACGTTGCTGTCGGCGGCATGACCGAAGATGACGAAAAGCGCATCCGGCCAGGTTGCCGGAATATCACGCCGGAACGCAGCGACGAGATTTTCGAACTTGGGGATGGGAACCGAGACATCGAAGCCCAACATCGTCGGGATGCCCTTTGCGGAATAGTCGTAAACACTTTCGCGATAGGCCCAGAAGCGCGATCGGTCGCGCCCGGACCGTGCGATGAGAACGTCGCGCGCAAGTCCTGTGTCGAGCGCACTCATCAGGAAGTCCTCGAAAGCGGTCTGTCCATCCGGCCCACTGGTGGTAGGCGCCTCCATGAGAATGATGAGATCATGCGGCGTTTCGAAAGGCGCTGCCAGACCTAGGCGGTCCACTGCGATCTTCATGAACTCGCTCCACATCGCCTCAAAGACCAAAAGCCCGCCAGGCAAAGCTGTTCCGGCTTTCCGCAGGAGTTTTATACCCGATTGAATGTCATCGACTGCCACGAGAGCTGTTTCGATCGCATCGATTTTCGGATGAAGCTGGAGGACCACGCGCGTTACAATGCCAAGCGTACCCTCCGATCCAATGAACATTTCCTTCCAGTCATATCCCGCATTGTTTTTCAGCATCTTGTTGAGAGATGTCAGAATGGTTCCATCAGCCAGTACAACCTCGAGCCCCAGCACGTTGCGTCGGGTCATGCCATAGCGCAGCACCTGATTGCCGCCCGCATTGGTAGCAACGTTACCGCCGATCGTGCAGGTGCCCCGCGCTCCCAGGTCGATGCCGCACTGGAAGCCTGCCTCTCCAGCGGCAGCTTGGATCGTCGCCAAAGGTGTGCCTGCCCAAGCGGTCAAAGTACCAGCCCCCACATCAACCTCCTCGACGCCGGACATCCTCTCGAGTGACAGCGCGATCTCCGCTTTTCCCGGGATCGCCCCTGCGGCAAGCCCGGTCATGCCACCCTGAACTGCGATGGGTTGCCGATGTGCGGTGCAGATTTCCATCACCGCTGAAACCTGCTCGGTTGTCCGCGGCATGGCGACAGCCAATGGCATAACAGCCGGATAATGACTGGCATCGCGATGGTTTCTAGCGGGAATGGCGTCTGCCGTCTTGATGACATCAGGCCCCAGCTTGGCGAGGAGTTCATCAAGAATGATCATCGCCAGGCTACCTTCCCGATTGGTTCGCGGCCAAACGCGCCCATGTACCAATGACGGCCAACAGGCACTTATCTTGTTATAACAAGATTGACTTTCAATCTTGTCAAGAGCTTCCTGTCTAACGCCAACATCCTCCTGTAGCCGGAGACTGTTTGACGTCAACGCCTGGGAGCTTCATAGCACGCGGGTTCAGTTCGAGACTTAGCAACTCACACCACCATGGCCCGCTCCTCAGATCCGAAAGCGCAGACGAAGCCCCTCTACCTGACGATCTATGAAACCCTGGCTCATCGACTGACCGAGGGCGAATGGGGCATCGGAACATCATTTCCATCGGAGTCCGAACTCTCCGGGAGCCTTTCGGCGAGCCGGATCACGATACGCCACGCGCTCCGGCTTCTCGAGAATGATGGTTTCATCCGAAAGGAAAGGACGAAACGTACGGTCGTCGTCGCCATGGAGCGGCAGATCAATCGTCGTTGGTCCATCAAATCAATCGACGACATCATAACTCTTGTCGGGGACGCGAAACTCAACGTGTTGTCATGGGGCCATGAAGCTTCTCCAGAGGATGCACAACTTCTCGGTGAGTCATCAAAGACGCCTCTCTGGTGCCTGCGCAGCGTCCTGACCCTGGACAACAAGCCGTTCACGCGCTCCATCATCTATTTTCCGCCTGCCATCGGATCGCGTCTCAAGAAGCGTGATTTCAACGACGTCATCGTGTTCAGAGTGCTCAAGCGGGAACTTGGCATTTCCCTTCATGAAGTCGGGATCACTGTCTGGGCCGAAAATGCCTGCGAGGAGGATACCGAGCAACTGGGATGTGAGCCCGGACAGTCACTTCTGGTGACCCAGTTTCGCTATCATGACCAACAAAAAAGGCCGGTGGAGGTAGCCTATAGTCGGCGCTATGGCCCTGATGCGCGCTTCGCGACCCTGATTTCCGCCGACCAACAAAGAGCTTGACAAGCCTTTCATCTCATCTTGTTATAACAAGTAGCGAGATGCCCTAGAGCGTCCGCGGGAGGTTGCGCGGGAGGTCAACAGCATGAAGGTTGATCTGAAAGGGCGTGTCGCGCTGGTCACCGGCGCCGCCCAGGGCATTGGCCGTGCCATTGCGGACACGCTTGCCGCCAATGGCGCGCGTGTCATTTACACTGACATCAACCTTGATGGTGCCAGAAGCGCTGCCACTGCGGCAGGCAACGAACATGGCCATTTTGCGCTGGACGTGACGGATCGCGCGGCTATCGCCACAGTCATTGCTGATTGCGCGGCCATCGACGGCAAGATCGATATTCTCGTCAACAATGCCGGTATTGGTGTGAAGGCCGAGGATCGCAAGGCCATTGATGCCTTTCCCGTTGAAGCATGGGACCGTATGCTTGCTGTGGATCTGACGGGGCTCTTTCTTGTCAGTCGCGCAGCCATTCCGTTCATGAAAGTCGCCAGGTCTTCCGGCACCACGTCGCGCATCATCAACATTGCGAGCGTCCTGGGGCTCGTCCCGATGCGCCTGCAAAGTCCCTATGTTGCCGCCAAGGCTGCCGTGGTGAATCTGACCCGTTCCATGGCGCTTGAACTCGCGCCTGATGGCATTCTGGTCAACGGCATTGCACCTGGCTCGACTGCGACAGAAGGCTGGCACAGGTGGATAGACGACAAGTCCAGCTCGGCGGCTGAGCTGCATGCCCGCCTTATGTCTCACATCCCTTTGGCCCGTCCGGCCAGCACGCAGGAAATCGCGCATGCCGCGCTGTTCCTAGCTGCTCCCGAAAGTTCCTATATCACTGGCCATGTTCTGCCAGTGGATGGTGGCTGGACAGCTGGTTTTGCGAGGGATTTCTGACCGATGGCCGTCAAATCCCAGCCAGTGCGAATGTCACCCAGCGTACAGATCGCCAATCCGGTCCCGTTGCCTGATGGGATCAGCGCCAAGGAAATGGTCCGCCTCTACGAGCAGATGGTGCTGCTTCGAAAATTCGAACTTGCGGCCCAGATCGCCTGCCGCAAGGGCGAGACACCCGGCTTTCTCCATCTCTACATTGGCCAGGAGGCAACTGCCGTTGGCATCTGTGCACATCTCAAGATCACAGACTGGGTGACATCAACCCATCGGGGGCATGGTCACGCCCTCGCAAAGGGCATGGACCCCACAATCCTGATGGCCGAACTTTATGGCAAGCATGATGGCTGTTGCGGCGGTCGCGGTGGAACGATGCATCTTTATGACCGAGCGACGGGCTTGTTCGGGACGAACGGTCTTGTCGGCGGCGGTATTCCTTCGGCTGTCGGCGCTGCGATCAGCGCCAAGCATCGCGGTACGGATGGTGTTGCAGTCGCCTTCTTCGGCGATGGAGCGACCAACCATTCAGCGTTTCATGAATCACTGAATTTCGCCGGGGTCTCGCGAGCACCAGTCGTTTTCGTCTGCGAGAACAATCTTTACGCCACTGCCACCGCGCTTTCCTCGGTCACTCTCAATCCGGAGATCGCGACGCGCGCAGGAGCTTATGGCATTCCCGGTGTTGCAGTTGATGGCAACGATGTCGTTGCGGTGTGGAAGGCTGCGCAGGCGGCTATTGAAAGGGCGCGGCGTGGCGAAGGTCCGACGCTGATCGAAGCCAAGACCTACAGGACAGTGGGGCATCACGAAGGCGATACGGTCGTCGGGACATACAGAACCCAGGACGAGGTCGATGAATGGACCAAACGTTGCCCGGTCGAGAACCTGAAACGGCGCATCATCGAGGACTACGCCATCCTCACGGGTCGCGAAGTCGATGAGATCGACAGCGCCGTCGACACTGCTGTGGCCGAAGCCATCGAATACGCACGCAATTCGCCGGAACCTGACCCGGCCTCCGCAAGCCTCCATGTCTATGCCAATCCACTGAACCCGGCAAAGGCGCGTACTGTTAGAGCGGGCGGCTCCGAGTTTGTCGAGACAGGTTGGCTCGACGCGGTTCGTGACGGCATTGCCGAGGAAATGCGGATCAATCCCGACATCATCTATTTTGGTGAAGGAACAGGTGTCCGAGGCGGCACCTTCGCCCACACCAAGAACCTCCATGCCGAGTTCGGCGCCGATCGGATGGTCGACACACCGATATCAGAACTGGGCTTTACCGGCGCGGCAATCGGCGCGTCCGCGACGGGCGTGCGCTGCATCGCCGATCTGATGTTTGCAGACTTCTTGTTTGAAGCCGCCAGCCAGATCGTCCTCCAGGGCTCGAAGCTGCGTTACATGTCAAACGGGCAGATGAGCGCACCTGTTGTGGTTCGTGTCGGATCAGGTGCAGTCCGTTCGGCTGGCCCGCATCACTCCGGCACCTATCATCCGGTCTGGGCCCATATCCCCGGTCTGATCGTCTGCCTTCCGTCGACGCCAGCCGATGCAAAGGGGTTGATGAAAACGGCCCTCAACGCGGATGACCCGGTTCTGATGCTCGAGACGAAGGCACTTTTCGCCTCAAAAGGGCCAGTGCCTGCTGGCGAACACTACGTCCCCTTTGGCTTAGCCCGGATTGCGCGGGTCGGGGAGCACCTAACCATTGCCACCGCCGGTCAACTCGTACACCGCGCCTTGGAGGCTGCGGAGATTCTCATAGGGGAAGGGGTCTCGGTAGAGGTCATCGATCTGCGGACCATTCAGCCACTCGATGTCGAGACCGTTGCCGCAAGTGTCCGTAAGACCAACCGCCTTCTTGTTGTGGATGAGGGCTATGCCATGTTCGGCGTTGGAGCCGAGGTGGCTCAGTCCATCACCGAGCTTTGCTTCGACTACCTCGATGGTCCGGTGGCGCGTCTTCACACCGCGCCGGTGTCGCACCCGTTCGCGCCTGCACTTGAACGCGCCATGCTGGTCAATACCGACATGATCGTCGAGCGCGCACGTCGGACGATCGCGGGATACGCAGACCCGATCATGAGGTTCGGGTCGGGCCTGGGGCTTGCTCCTGTCGCTGCGGATGCTGGGATGCCGACGCCGCAATCAATCACTCTTGCGTCCAGCCCAACGACTACTGCTCCTGCGCTACCCACGATCCGAGTCGATGGAGAGGCGATCCTCATGCCATTCGGCGATCTCACTGTCAGCGAGGGCAAGCTGATCAAATGGCATCTCAAGGTCGGAGACAAGGTGCAGGCCGACGATCTGATCTGCGAAGTGGAAACGGACAAAGCGGTGGTCGAGATCAGCAGTCCCAGAGCGGGCGTGCTGACGCAGATGCTGCAAGATGTCGGGAATATCGTGAAGATGGGTGAAATCATCGGGGTGGTGTCGCCGACATAGGTATCGACTGGTCTGCGCCGAACCAGCGCAGTTTGGATGTAAAAAATGGCAAATTGGCACCGGAGAAACCGGCGCTACAACAGGGAGGACTATGCAATGAACAGGAGAATCTTGCTGGCAGTCGCGCTGATCGGGGCATTCGTGGCCACAACGATGGCGCAAGCACAGGCGCAAGTGCGGCTACGCTTCGCAGGTGGGTTCGCCGACATTCCAGGCGACGGGCTTGCGATGGGCATGAAGGCCTTCAAACAATATGTCGAGTTCAAGTCCGGCGGGCAGATGCAGGTGCAACTGTTTTTCAACACGCTCGGTGGCTCGCTGCAGCTCACCGAGCAGGTGAAGAACGGCACGCTTGACATGGCAGCGGTGGACGATTCCGTTCTCGGTTCCTTCCATAAGCCCATGCAGATCTTCCAGATCCCCTATCTCTTCCCCTCCTCGCCGGTAGCCTGGGAGTTCATGGACGGACCCTTCATGCGGGAGATGACCGAGGACATGCGCAAGGCGACCGGCATCCGCACGCTTACGCTGTCCGAGAACGGCTTCCGCAACCTGACAAACAACGTTCGCGAGATCAGAACGCCCGAAGACCTTAAGGGTCTCAAGATGCGGACCATGCAAAGTCAGGTCTATGTCAGCTTCATGCGCTCGATGGGAGCATCCGCGACGCCGATCTCCTGGCCTGAATTGGTTCCTGCACTCAAGCAGAACGTCGTGGATGGCCAGGAGAATGCCTCCTCCACCATTTGGGCCGGCAAGCTGCACGAGGTGCAGAAGTTCATGACTGTCAACGAGCACGTTTACGGCATGCATCTTTACTTGATGAGCGATGCGGTTTTCCAGAAACTGACGCCTGACCAGCGCCAGATTATCCTCGATGGTGCGAAGGTTCACACCGCTGTCGCCAACGCGGCGAAGGCCATCGAGAGTGTCGAAGCCGTTGGCAAGATTCGCGATACAGGGGTGAAGGTCCATGTCAGCACACCCTCCGAGAAGGAGGCTTTCCGCAAGTCCACTCAGGGCCCGGTGATCGAGTTCATCGCCTCACAGACCAGCAAGGATCTCGTCGACAGGCTGCTTGCGGCGATCGAGGTGTCAAAGAAGAAGGTTTACCAGAACTGATACCTGTCTGCCGACGGCACGATCGTGCCGTCGGCTATCGCACGCAATTGTAAGCGCGGGGCAATTGCCATGAACCGAATACGATCCAATGTGAGAGCCATGGTGATCGGTCTTGATCACGTCATCGGTTGGATTCTGGTCGCACTGGTTGTTCTGAACGGTGCCTCGGTCTTCATGCGCTATGTGATGCTCGACTCGATCTCATGGAGCGAGGAGGGCATCCGCTACCTTGCCTGCTGGATGGCGTTGCTCGGCGGCGTCTCAGCGGCATGGATGGATGAACACCTCGACATGAACCTGTTCGATGAGATTGGCGGAGGCACGTTTCAGGCTGTGCAGCGGGTAGGCCTGCAGTTCCTCACTTTCATCTTTGGCGTCGTACTGACTTGGCAGGGCGTCATCTACTGCATGAAAAGCGGCATGCAGACCGCGCCGTCGACCGGCATACTTATGTTATTCGTCTATGCCTCGATCCCTATTGGCGGGTTCCTTCTGGCCTTGGTGTCGCTGGTAAAGATCTATGACGTCTTCGTACCGCCGGCGATCTCAGACCATGGAGCCAAGCACGTGCTATGATCGTTGCCGCGCTTGCTCTCCTTATCCTTCTCATCTCTGGCCTGCCAATTGCCTGGTCTTTTGGACTGGCTGCGATCTTTGCTCTTGTCTGGGAGGGCCTTCCGCTCCTGAACCTGCCAACCAAGCTCTTTGCTGGCATTGACAGTTTCGTGTTGCTGGCCGCTCCGTTCTACATCGTGGCCGGCGAGTTGATGAACAAGGGCGGAATATCCGAACGTTTGATCCGTTTCTCGATCATCGTTGTTGGCCGTATCCGCGGCGGCACTGCCTATGCAGCCGTTGTTACCTCGGTCCTGTTCGCAGGTATCTCCGGCACCGCCATCGCCGATATTGCAGCACTCGGCAATATCTTCATCAATTCCATGGCGAAGGAGGGTTACAAGAAAGCCTTTGCTGCTGCGCTGGTGGCTGCGGGCTCTATCATCGGCCCGATCATACCACCATCGGTCATCATGGTGCTTTATGCGGCAGTGGCCGATCTGTCGGTCCTGAAGCTATTTCTGGGCGGGATCGTTCCGGGCATCTTGCTGGGGGTCGCGTGCGGTGTCGTCGTCTTTATCAAGGGTCTGAGGGGTGAGTTGCCCCCTTCGAACCTCATGGTTCCCGCCGAAGAGCGCCCGAAGGTTATCCGGGATGGTCTGCTGGTTCTGACCTTGCCGGGCTTCATCGTTTTCGGAACGCTTTCAGGCGTATTCACCCCAACTGAAGCCGGCGGGATCGCTGTCATCTATGCCATATTCCTTGGCACGGTCGTGTTCCGGCACCTTGATCTCTCAGGGTTGCTGAAGTCATTTCGCGCCGCTGCGCGGTTAACGGCAGCGCTTTTCATGATGATCGCTGCCGTTGAGGTCTTCAACTATATTCTTATTATTGGTGGTATTGAAGAGTGGACCCAGGGTGTTCTGAATTTCTTCAAGGGGAACCCGACCGTCTTTCTTCTGATATGTGTGGTTGTTCTTCTATTTATCGGCATGGCGCTGGATGCGGGGCCGGCTCTACTTCTGCTGGCACCTGTGGTCTTGCCTTTAACCCGTGCCATGGGGATCGATGATATCCATTTTTCGATGATCATGATCGTTTCCACGGTGATGGGTCTGATCTCGCCACCGGTCGGCGTCTGCCTTTTTGTTACCTGCCGGATCGCGGATATCAGATTGCGAGAACTCTGGAAGGAGCTTCAGTGGTTCTTCTACGCTCAAATTGGCGTCATCGTGCTGCTGGTCTTCTTCCCCGTGCTATCGACGGGTCTACCAAACTGGCTTAGGCCATGACTGCCGGCCAGACACCCGAGGCATACGAGAACCGTTTGAACAACACCTGCTGGGTCGGCTGCGGATTGCCCGTCATGAACTGGCAAACCATATCGACGCGGTTGGTCGTCATATTCGGGATGCGCTACGCAGGCTCATGCTGAACAGCTTTGATTTTCGTTTCATGGCGCACCCGCGACCTGCCCCATGGAAACCGGAGTGTCTGCTTTTCGGGAGGCGCAAAGTCAGCCTGAGTATCAGGGTTGCGGGCTAACGATGCCTCGCTTGTATCGGCCATAAAGCGTCTGCCTTCAGCCAACACTTTCCATGGCGGGGAGCATCCACACCAGGTAACGTCAGAGGAAGGCGTCTGCTCTGACGCCAAAGCGCTGCGCTAGAGCCTTGGCGATCCCTTTGCTTATCGTCCGTCGTCCGTTGAGAATATCTGAGATGCGGCTTTGGGGCGCGCAATCGGCAAGGTCCTCCTGCCGTAAGCCATGGCTTTTCATAAGGAAGCTCAACACGTCACGAGGCGGTGCATCGGGGATATCCACGGTGCGGGCTTCATACACGCTGACCTGATCAGCAATGAGGTCTAGCACTTCGGCAAGCGGATGGTGCTCGTCCTCGCCGACTTCATCAAGCATCCGCTCGATGAGCGCGTTGGCGCGAGCGTAATCCTGTGCAGTGCGCACGACGCCGACACCCATCAGATCACGCAGCGCTCGCCACGCTGCGAGGATCGCCTGCATGTCAGGAGTGGACTGTCTTGCTTCTGCCATGGTCATCACCTTTGCCATACGCCTCGGTCGTACTCGGAATGTGTCAGGACGTTCCGGATGTAGACTTTGCGCCGGTTGTAATGGATCGCTGCGATCAGCCGATATTTGTTTCCGCCGATATCGAAGACGGTCAGCCCATCAACGTGGTCGACGCTGCCGAATGTCGCCCTCAGTTGAGCGAATCTGCCGAAATCGTTCATGCGCATCAACGTGTGCCATGCAATCAACGGCGCTCGCGCGTCTCGGTATCGTGTCCAGAACGCGACAAGTGCTGGCCTTGCAATAATGTGCATTGCAGGCCGGATATACCATAATGGTATTTTGTCAATGCTTCGATCGTCCTGTGATGCTAGGATCCCATCAGATGCGGCAATTCTTATAGGCGATCGCAATGAAAATTGACCTGCTCATCCTCGAAGACTGGGGGCCGGAGAAGCTTAGTGACGGGCAGCGCCGCGATCTCTTGCAAATCATCGAGGACCGCTATGAGAAGCGATCCACCATCGTCACGAGCCAGATGCCCGTCGATCACTGGCACGACATGATCGGCAATCCGACCCTCGCCGGCGCCATCCTCGACCGCCTGGCTCATAATGCCTACCGCATCGAACTCAGCGGCGAGAGCTTGTGAAAGCAGCGTCAGGCACAATCCGACGCTTGACTGCCCGACAATCAGGAGCCATTCAAAACAACGACCCAAGGGAGCATTGGCTGTCCGGCTTCGTTTCGGACCCAGTGGCCGAATTCAGCGGAATACGCAGTTTGAAAGACATAGTGATGGCAGGTCATTTTGCCAGCGCCCGCATCTCTGCAGCCAGATCGCTCTTTCCCTCGAAGCCGATGCCGGGCAGCTCCGGCAACGTCACATGGCCATCAACCACTTGGATGCCATCCGGGAAGCCGCCATAGGGCTGGAACAGGTCAGGATAGCTCTCATTGCCGCCAAGCCCGAGTCCAGCCGCGATCATCAGCGACATCTGGTGGCCGCCATGGGGTATCATGCGCCGCCAAGACCACCCTGCCTGCGAAAGCTGGTCAAGCGTCCGCCTGAATTCGACCAGCCCGTAAGACAGGGCGCAATCGAATTGTAGCCAATCGCGATCAGGCCGCATGCCGCCATAGCGCAGGAGATTGCGGGAATCCTGGTGACTGAAGAGATTTTCGCCAGTCGCCATCGGGGCTGGGTAGAACTCGGCGAGGGCGGCTTGCAAGGCATAGTCGAGCGGGTCACCGGCTTCCTCATACCAGAACAAGGGATATTGCCTGAGCATCTTTGCATAGGCGATGGCGGTTTCCAGATCAAAGCGGCCATTGGCGTCGACGGCGAGCTGCGCCTTGGGGCCAATTTCGGCCAGGACGGCCTCGATCCGGCGCGCATCATCGCTGATGCTGGCCCCGCCGATCTTCATTTTCACAACGGTGTAGCCGCGCGCGACATAACTTGCCATCTCGGCACGAAGCATGTGGGTGTCCTTGCCTGGGTAGTAGTAGCCGCCTGCTGCATAGACGAAGACCTTGGGATCAGCCACGAGGCCCTCGCGTTCGGCGAGGAGCCGGAAAAGGGGCTTCCCGGCCACCTTGGCCACGGCATCCCAGATGGCCATGTCGATCGTGCCCACCGCGACCGAACGCTCGCCGTGACCGCCGGGTTTCTCGTTGCGCATCAGCGCGGCCCAGCATTTGACCGGATCGAGATTCTCGCCAGTCTTGTCCAACAGGCTGGCCGGATCGGCTTCCAGCAGGCGTGACCGGAAACGCTCCCTGATCAGCCCACCCTGGCCGTAGCGGCCATTGGAATTGAAGCCATAGCCGATGACGGGTTTCCCGTTGCGCTCGACATTCAGGACGACGGCGACAAGGCTTGTCGTCATCTTGCTGAAGTCGATGTAGGCGTTGCGGATCGGGGAAGCGATCGGTTTGGTGACTTCGACAAGATCAACAATGCGAACGGTCATGCGGCTGGCTTTCAGTGACACTGTGATTGAGGTTAGAGGGACGAACCGCCACAGATCATGATTTCCTGGCCGGTGATGGCCGCGGCGGCGGGTGACAGAAGATAGCCGACCAGAGCGGCCACCTCGTCAGGGCGGATCAGCCGGCCCAGCGGCGGTATCTCGGGGCTGATGGCGGCCCGCTCCGGGTCCGCCAGCATGCCCGTATCCGTCGCGGCCGGGGCCACAACATTGACGGTGATGCCGCGTCCGACAAGCTCTTTCGCCCAGCCGCGGGCCAGCGCCGTCAAGGCGGCCTTCGCCGCGCCGTACTGGCTCTTGGCGATGACGCCACGAACGGCCCGGCTGCCGATCAGCACGATCCGGCCGCCCGAGACAAGGCGCGGCGCGAGATGGTCGGCGATCCGGATCGCGGCATCGACATGAAGCCGCCAGAGTTCAGCCCCAGCCACATGGTCGAGCGCGCCAAGCTTGCCCACACGCATCACACCGGCGGCATGAACAAAAGCGGTGAATGTTGGCAGCTCCATCAGGACCCTGTCGGTTGCGACAGGATCCTGCAGATCGACCGCGATTGCAGACAGGCCGGCAGCGCAGATGCGCACCGGGTTGCGATCCAGACTGGTCACACGCCAGCCATCGTTCAGCAGTTTCCCTACGATGGCTTCGCCAATGCCCGAACTCCCGCCTGTGACCAGCGCATGCGCTGCAACGGTCATTACATCGGCTCGAAGTTGATGCTCTTCAGCAACTGGCCTGTCCGCGCAATCTCGCTCTTGATGAAGGCGCGGGAGTCCGCAATGCTTTCAGCCACAGGTTCGAGCAAGCTGGTGGTCAGGCGCGCGAAAATGGCAGGATCGCGCATGGTCTCCTGCACCAGCGTGTTGATCTGCTCCTGGATGGCTATCGGCGTCCCCTTGGGAGCCCAGATTCCATACCAGGAATTGAACACAAACCCGGGTGCGCCGACTTCCGCCATCGTCGGCACAGTTGGGGCCAGGACAGACCGATTGGCGGAGGCGATGCCGATCGCCCGGACGCGTGTCTCATCACTTGCAGCGGGCAGAAGGGCAAATGTCGGATCGATCAGCAATTGCACGCTCCCCGACATCAGATCCTGAAGCGCCGGTGCGGTGCCACGGTAGGGGACAAGGTCAATCTTCAGGTCTAGCTGCTGGAGCAGGGCGACAGTCGCCAGATGACCGGCAGACCCTAGCGATGAGATCGCGAAGTTCCAGTTCCGCGGATTTGCGCGGGCGGAGGCGATCACCTCTGCCAGGGTTCTTTCCGGCCGTGAAGCGGAGATGACGCAGACCAGCGGTGCCACCGCCGTACGGGCAATCATTTCCAGGTCAGTCTCGGGGTCGAAATTTGCGTTCTTCAGCACTTTCGGCATGACAGCCGTGTTGAAGGCGCTCGCAAGCAAGGTGTAGCCATCGGGTTCGGCATCGATCACGGCTCTGGTGCCAATCAGACCTGATGCGCCTGTTCGGTTCTCGACGATCGAAGATACGCCGAGCTTCTCCTGCAAGCGCTGCGAAACCAGCCGACCCAGCGCATCGTTGGCAGCCCCCGGCGGCCATGGCACGATGACTTTCACGGTGCGGCCAGCTTGGGGCCAGCCAGCCTGCGCGCGCGTTGAGTGTCCAGATGCCGCACACAGTCCGAGTGCCGCGCCTGATGCCAGAAAATCACGTCGTCTCATGATGGTGTCCTCCCTGTAGCGTTTCTGATTGGCCTATTGTTGGTCCCGTTCAGGCGGCGCTGTTGCGCTTGAGCCCGGCGGCAATCACGGCAGCGTCGATCTTCCTTAACTCCAGCATGTCGGGCTCCACTGTTGGTGCGCGCATTGTCCCGGTTTTGAAGATGCCAGCGGCCACCATAGCCGCCTTCATATTGGCGTGGGCCTCACCTGTCGGCTCGCCAGCGCCATAGACCGCGTCCTTCAGCGGATCGATCATGGCTTGCAACTCCATTGCCCGCGTCAGGTTGCCTGACTTCACCGCTACCAAAAGATCGTTGATCAGGCCGGGAATGACCGAGGCGAAACCGACAAGCGCGCCGTCGACGCCCTGCACCATGGAGGCGAGGAGATACTCGTCATGGCAGGTGAGGAGAGCCTTCTGCGGCGCCACCGCGCGGATGCAATCGAGATCACGCTTGTACTTGTTCATCTCGCGCGTGCCGATCTTGAACGCCTTGACGAAGGGCATTGCCGCCAGTTCGGCCAGCAGTTCGGAGGAAAATGACGCTTTGGTCCAGGCCGGATAGACATGCACGATGAGCGGCAAGCCACTCGCCTCGCCAACCGCAGTGAAATAATCGATGACATGCGAGCGGCGGAATCCGAAGCGCAACCAATGATGCGGCGGCATGATGTCGAGAGCGCCAGCACCGGCCTCCCGTGCCCAGATCGCCTGCTCGATCGCATCACGGATGCCTTCGCAGACGACAGAGGACACGATTCCACATTGGCCCTGGACGGCGTCGGCCACAATGCGCGTTACCTCGGCGCGCTCCCGTGCTGTCAAGGAAAAGACTTCACCGGTATGCCCGTTGGTCATCATGCCAACGACACCGGGTTGCTGCGCCAGCCAGCGCGCGAAGCTGGCAAGTTGTTCCGCGTCGATGGAGTAATCACGCCTGAATGGCACTGCCATGGCCGGGATCAGTCCGTGAAAGTTCGTCATTGCGGCCATGCTGGCTCCTTGTCATGCAGTTCTGGATTTTGGGGCAGGAAGGGCGGCGCTGCCCGATGCTTGCAAGGCGCGTGACAGCAGATGCGCTGAGGCGATCACAGGCTCCCTCGCAGCATTCGCAAACGCGTCGAGCGACATGGCAAATGCGGGTGCCGCAACCGACATACCAGCCATTGGCACGCCATCTGAATCGAGAATTGGTGCAGCCAGCACACGCAATCCTGGCACATTCTCCTGATCCGACAGCGCAAAGCCCTCGTTACGTACCTGATCGAGACGATTGAGAATGTCATCAAGGGAGGTCAGCGTGCGAGACGTCAGCTGCCGCCTCGGTGCTGCTTCCAGAATGGCAATCTGTTGGGAACGTGGGAGGTTGGCCAGAACCGCCTGTCCTACAGCCGTTGAATACACGGGTGCGCGGCTGCCGATCGCAACATCGACACCCAGCCGGGCCAGTCCAGCCTGGACCCGCTCAACATAGACAATGTCGGTACCATCCACGACTGCGACCGATGCCGCCTCGATGCGTGGTCCGACCAATCCGCGCAGGATGGGCCGCGCCAGTGTGCGCAAGTCGGTGCGCGCGATGGCTGTGAACCCCAGATCGAGGCACTTGAGAGTGAGCCGGAAGCGCTTCCCTTCGGTGGAGCGGCTGACATACCCAAGCAGAACCAACGTGTTCAAGAAGCGGAACGCGGCGCCATTGTCGATACCTGTAGCCCTCGCAACTTCGCTAAGGGTCATCTCCTGCCGTTCCGGCGAAAATGCGCACAGGACGCGAAAGCCTTTCGCCAAAGACTGTACCAAGCTCTTGGCATCAAGGTCTGACATTGCGGACCTCAAATAAATTCGGAATACGAACTTTTGTTTCTCATCCGAAAATATCGATATCAAACGCCTGCTGTCAAGACGGCTCCGCGAACGGAGCCATCAGACAAAACCAAAAAGGTCTCAGAAATTGCCCCAGCCCAGCATCGATCAGGCGGCGCAGAGTTGACGCCATGCGGTCAGCGCGGCGGTACGTCGATCCTTGAAATTCCGGCGGCTGATGAGGGTGCGTTCCTGATTGACCC
>Ga0164292_10001077_pt1 | contig 21758 bp, 32 predicted proteins | sample GEODES117metaG_FD_111486 | JGI IMG/M metagenome (GOLD analysis project Ga0164292, IMG submission 111486) | Eutrophic lake water microbial communities from Lake Mendota, Wisconsin, USA - GEODES117 metaG | ecosystem: Environmental > Aquatic > Freshwater > Lake | place: USA: Lake Mendota...
CCATCCACCGCACCTGCTGTTGTGACGAAGTCGACGAAGAAGTCGATCACCTGCATCAAAGGAACTGCCAGCAAGAAGGTGCGCGCTGTGAAGCCAAAGTGTCCTAAAGGATGGACAAAGTCCTAGTTCGATAGGTAGACGATGAGTGCCGCTGCGACGAAGTGGCAGGTGAATGCCGCAGCTGTCATCGCATGGAAGAGCTCATGGAACCCGAACCAGTTGATCGAGAAGTTCGGTCTCTTCAGACCATAGATGATGCCGCCTGCTGAGTAGAGCAGCCCACCAACAAGGATGAGCGTGAATACCGCGATTCCGCCTTCACGATAGAACTCCGGAAGATAGATGAGGGCGACCCAACCAAGTCCGATGTAGAGCGGGACATAGAGCCACCGCGGTGCATTGATCCAGGCCACTCGGAAGATGGCAGCTGAAATCGCAGTGCCCCAAATGATGGAAAGCAAGAAGGTCGCTTGCTGGGAATCCAGCAAGAAAACCGCGAAGGGCGTGTAGGTCCCAGCGATGAGAAGCGGGATGTTGGCATGATCGATCCTTCGCCAAAGCGCCTTGGTCGAGGCGCGCCATTTGACGCGGTGGTAGAGCGCGCTCGAGGTGAATAGGAGGCCCGCGGTGAGAGTCAGGATCCCGAGGGTCAGCCGGCCTCGGAATTCGTGAGCGATGGTGACCAGGGTCAGGCCCGCGACCAGCGAGAGGGGGGACATAACAAGATGAATGACCCCGCGAAGCTTGGGCTTGGGTACCTCGGACGAGATGGCCGGCGAGAGACTCACGCGAGAATCCTCCCACCAGCCCCTCATGGGTTTTTTCCACCTTCGGCGTGTCGTGGGGCTGGGGCGGGATCCGAGGAGTAGAGGGCATTTTGACCCACGGAGCGTGATTCCGTTACCCTCACGCTCTTGCTCGCGTGGGCTTCTTGAGATCTGCGGTCGTTTCGTTGCTGAGACTCGCTCAAGAAAAAAGTAGTGAGCAGAAAAGAACGCAATTCATTTTGCCACTCGTGATTCGTTGCGCGTGCGCGGATGAAAACGGAAGAAGTTACGACACACCCGACCGCGTGGGTCGGAGAGTGACGTACGAGAGAAGAGAGAAACGTAGTGCCAACTATTCAGCAGCTGGTCCGTAAGGGTCGCATGGAGAAGTCGAGCAAGACGACGACTCCTGCACTCAAGGGAAGTCCGCAACGACGTGGCGTTTGCACTCGCGTCTACACGACGACACCGAAGAAGCCGAACTCCGCGCTTCGCAAGGTCGCACGTGTACGTCTTACGAGTGGCATGGAAGTCACCGCTTACATCCCTGGCGAAGGACACAATCTGCAAGAGCACTCGATCGTCCTCGTCCGTGGTGGACGTGTTAAGGATCTTCCTGGCGTTCGTTACAAGATCGTTCGCGGTTCACTCGATACTCAAGGCGTCAAGGATCGCAAGCAAGCGCGATCACGTTACGGCGCCAAGCGAGATAAGAAGTAAGGGGAGAAGAAGAGATGCCACGTAAAGGTCCCGCCCCGAAGAAGCAGGTGATCGCTGATCCGGTCTACAACTCACCGGTCGTCACTGCTCTCATCAACCGTGTTCTCACAGCCGGAAAGCGTTCCACTGCTGAGGCGATCGTCTATAACGCACTCGAGGGATGCCGCGCGAAGTCTGAGGTTGATCCAGTCATCACCTTGAAGCGCGCAATCGACAATGTGAAGCCTGCAGTCGAAGTCCGCTCACGCCGCGTCGGTGGCGCTACCTATCAAGTCCCGGTCGAAGTGAAGGCTGCACGTGCGATGACTCTCGCACTCCGTTGGTTGGTGGAGAACGCGCAGGATCGACGCGAGAAGTCGATGGCAGAGCGACTCACAAACGAGATCATCGATGCGAGCAACGGCCTAGGTGCTGCAGTGAAGCGTCGCGAAGATACCCACAAGATGGCAGAGGCGAACAAGGCCTTCGCCCACTATCGCTGGTAATTCAAGAAGATAACGAGAAGAGGAAGAAGAAGTGGCAGCAATCGATACGGCAGTTGATCTTTCAACCGTCCGCAATATCGGCATCATGGCGCACATCGATGCCGGTAAGACGACGACCACTGAGCGCATCCTTTTCTACACCGGTATCACCTACAAGATCGGTGAGGTCCATGAGGGTGCAGCAACGATGGACTGGATGGAGCAAGAGCAAGAGCGCGGTATCACCATCACATCCGCTGCGACCACATGTTTCTGGAAAGACCACCTGATCAACATCATCGATACCCCAGGCCACGTCGACTTCACCGTCGAGGTTGAGCGTTCACTCCGTGTCCTTGATGGCGCTGTCGCTGTCTTCGATGGCGTCGCAGGTGTCGAGCCACAATCCGAGACCGTCTGGCGTCAGGCTGACAAGTACAAGGTCCCGAGGATCTGCTTCGTCAACAAGTTGGATCGAACCGGTGCATCTTTCGATCGTTGCATCTCCATGATCAAGGATCGTCTCCGCGCGAAGCCACTCGTCCTCCAGATCCCGATCGGTGCCGAGGCTGACTTCATCGGCGTCGTCGACCTCATCCAGATGAAGGCACTTGTCTGGCCAGGGGAGACCAAGAAGGGCGAGGATTACCTCGTCGAAGAGATCCCTGCCAACTTGAAGGATGCCGCAGATAAGGCACGCCATGAGTTGATTGAGACTCTCGCAGATGTCGATGACCAAGTGATGGAGAAGTACCTCGAGGGTCAAGATCTCTCCGAGGACGAGATCATCGCTGCGATCCGTCGTGCGACCCTCGCCGATAAGGCGACTCCGGTCCTCACGGGATCTGCATTCAAGAACAAGGGCGTCCAGCCGATGCTTGATGCTGTTGTCCGTTACCTTCCAAGCCCACTCGATGTAGAGGCGATCGTCGGAACGAAGATGGGCGATACCTCGACTGAGATCGCACGTAAGCCATCCGATTCAGAGCCGTTCTCCGCGCTCGCATTCAAGATCATGAGCGATCCACACCTTGGAAAGCTCACCTTCGTCCGCATCTACTCCGGAACCCTCACCGCAGGAACCGCAGTCTTGAACTCCACGAAGGATCGCAAGGAGCGCATCGGCAAGATCTATCAGATGCACGCAAACAAGCGCGAAGAGCGTGACACTGCGGGCGCCGGAATGATCATCGCGGTGATGGGTCTCAAGGACACCACCACCGGCGACACGCTCTGCGATCCAGATAAGCCAGTCATCCTCGAGTCGATGGAGTTCCCGGATCCCGTCATCCACGTCGCGATCGAGCCAAAGACCAAGGGCGATCAAGAGAAGCTCGGCACTGCGATTCAGCGCCTCGCTGAAGAGGATCCGACTTTCCATGTCCGAACCGATGAGGAGACCGGACAGACGATCATCGGCGGAATGGGTGAACTCCACCTTGAGATCCTCGTCGATCGTATGAAGCGTGAATTCAAGGTCGAAGCAAACGTCGGTAAGCCACAGGTCGCTTATCGCGAGACGCTTCGTAAGGCAGTCGACCGTTACGACTACACCCACAAGAAGCAGACCGGTGGTTCTGGACAGTTCGCGAAGGTCCAGATCGCTCTCGAGCCACTACCTGTCGGCGAAGTCCCTTCAGGGTATGAGTTCGTCAACAAGGTCACCGGTGGTCGTATCCCTAAGGAATACATCCCGGCTGTCGATGACGGTGCACAAGAGGCGATGCAGACCGGACCACTTGCCGGTTATCCGCTCACCGATGTACGAGTAACTCTTCTTGATGGCGCGTATCACGATGTCGATTCATCGGAACTCGCCTTCAAGATCGCCGGTATCGCAGCATTCAAGGAAGCAGCGAAGCTCGCTTCCCCAGCACTGCTCGAACCGATGATGTCCGTCGAAGTTGTCACTCCTGAGGATTTCATGGGTGATGTCATCGGCGACCTCAACTCTCGACGTGGCCAGATCCAGGCCATGGACGAGCGTTCCGGTGCCCGCGTTGTGAAGGCACTGGTCCCACTTTCGGAGATGTTCGGCTATGTCGGAGATCTGCGAAGCAAGACCCAGGGTCGCGCCTCCTACTCGATGCAATTCGATTCCTACGCTGAAGTCCCAGCTGCGGTATCGAAGGAGATCATCGCGAAGGTACGCGGCGAGTAACAACACACACGAGAAGAAAGAGGAAAGCTAGTGACAAAGGCGAAGTTCGAGCGGACAAAACCGCACGTGAACATCGGCACCATCGGTCACATCGACCACGGTAAGACCACTCTTACTGCGGCGATCTCCAAAGTGCTCCACGACCGATACCCAGATGTGAACCCATTCACCCCATTCGACCAGATCGACAAGGCGCCAGAAGAGCGTCAGCGCGGTATCACCATCTCGATCGCACATATCGAGTACCAGACCGAGAAGCGCCACTACGCACACGTCGACTGCCCAGGCCACGCCGACTACATCAAGAACATGATCACCGGTGCGGCACAGATGGACGGAGCGATCCTCGTGGTCGCAGCGACCGATGGCCCGATGCCTCAGACCAAGGAGCACGTCCTCCTTGCTCGTCAGGTCGGCGTCCCTTCGATCGTCGTCGCACTCAACAAGTCCGACATGGTCGACGATGAGGACATCCTCATGCTCGTCGAGGAAGAAGTCCGCGACTTGCTCAAGAAGTATGAATTCCCAGGCGACACCACTCCGATCGTCCGAGTCTCCGCACTCAAGGCGCTCGAGGGTGATGCTGAGTGGGGCAACAAGTTGATGGAACTCATGAACGCTGTCGATGAGTTCATCCCAACTCCTGCACGTGAGATCGACAAGCCATTCTTGATGCCAGTCGAAGACGTCTTCACCATCACTGGTCGTGGAACCGTCATCACCGGTCGTATCGAGCGTGGCATTGTCAAGGTCAACGAGGAAATCGAGATCGTCGGTATCCGACCTGATTCACAGAAGACCGTGGTCACCGGTGTCGAGATGTTCCGCAAGCTCCTCGATGAGGGTCAGGCTGGCGAGAACGTCGGTCTCCTTCTCCGTGGTCTCAAGCGCGAAGATGTAGAGCGCGGTCAGGTCTGCTGCAAGCCAGGCTCGATCACACCTCACACTGAATTCGATGCATCTGTCTACATCCTTTCCAAGGATGAAGGCGGTCGTCATACCCCGTTCTTCAACAACTACCGTCCTCAGTTCTACTTCCGTACAACTGACGTGACTGGTGTTGTGACACTTCCAGGTGGCAAGGACATGGTCATGCCTGGCGACAACGTCGAGATTGCAGTCGCGTTGATCCAGCCGATCGCCATGGAAGAGGGTCTTCGTTTCGCTATCCGTGAAGGCGGTCGTACCGTCGGCGCAGGTCGCGTCACCAAGATCAAGAAGTAGGGATCAAGAAGTAGGGATCAAGAAAGACAACTAGCAAGAAACTCGTGTGAGCCGTCGGTGGGGTCGCAAGGCCCCACCGAAAGGCCAAACAGGAGTCAAGGAACGAGAAGTTAAGTAGAACAAGAGGAGAAGAGATGGCCGGACAGAAGATCCGCATCAGGCTCAAGGCGTACGACCATGAGGTGATCGACTCTTCCGCGAAGAAGATCGTGGAGACAGTCGAGCGCACCGGGGCGACCGTCGCGGGCCCAGTGCCGCTGCCTACAGAGAAGAACGTGTACTGCGTCATCCGTTCTCCACACAAGTACAAGGACAGTCGTGAACATTTCGAGATGCGCACCCATAAGCGCCTCATCGACATCATCGACCCGACACCAAAGACCGTTGACTCATTGATGCGCCTCGATCTCCCAGCGGGCGTCGACATCGAGATCAAGCTCTAACGAGAGAGACCTGAGAAATGAAAAACACTCAAGCACATAGCTCGGCGATCAAGGGGATCCTTGGCACCAAGCTCGGCATGACACAGGTCTTCGATGAGTCGAACAAGGTCATCCCTGTGACCGCGATCGAAGCCGGTCCTTGTGTCGTCACCCAGATCCGCACCCTCGAGAAGGACGGCTATGAGGCCGTACAGCTCGCATTCGGTGCCGTCGATCCACGCAAAGTGGCGAAGCCTGAGGCTGGCCATTTCGCGAAGGCTGGCGTCACGCCACGTAAAGAGGTCGCTGAACTCCGCACCTCTGCCGCTTCCTCTTATTCCGTCGGCCAAGAGATCAAGGCCGATGTCTTCAATCCTGGCGACATCATCGATGCCACCGGCACATCACTCGGAAAGGGAACTGCTGGTGTCATGAAGCGCCACAACTTCCGCGGTTTCGGTGATGGTCACGGTGTCGAGAGAAAGCACCGCACCTCAGGTTCTATCGGTAACCGAACCACCCCAGGCCGCGTCTTCAAAGGCAAGCGCATGATGGGTCGTATGGGTATCGAGACGGTGACGATGCAGAACCTCAAGATCGTCAAGGTCGATGTCGAGAAGAACATCATCCTGGTCTCCGGGTCATTGCCTGGTTCCATCGGTTCCACCGTCTTCTTGCGCACCGCCGTCAAGGGTCTTCCAAGTGAAATCGTCTCGAAGGCAGGTGCATGATGTCTCTCTCCGTCGATATCAAGGACATCTCAGGCAAGAGCGCAGGTAAGTTCTCACTCCCTGCCGAGATCTTCGATGTCCAAGTCAATGTGCCATTGATCCATCAGGTCGTGACTGCACAACTCGCTGCTGCTCGCCAAGGTTCACACAAGGCGAAGAACCGCGGTGAGGTCAGCGGTGGTGGAAAGAAGCCGTTCAAGCAGAAGGGAACCGGTCGCGCTCGTCAGGGTTCGACTCGTTCTCCGAATCAGCGTCACGGTGGTGTCGCACATGGTCCAGTCCCACGTTCATATGACCAGCGCACACCGAAGAAGATGATCAAGGCCGCCCTCGCTGGCGTGCTCTCTGATCGTCAACGCAATGACCGGATCCACATCGTCGATGGCATCACAAAGGCCGAGAACACTAAGGGCACTCTCGCAGCGGTGAAGCAGTTCACTGATCGCAAGCGCGCACTCGTCGTCCTCTCCCGTACTGAAGAGAGCGCATGGCTCAAGCTACGTAATGTCGATGGCCTCCACCTGATCGCATCCGATCAGCTCAACGCCTATGACGTCGTGGTCGCTGATGATGTCGTCTTCTCACACGATGCGATCAAGGAGTTCGTCGCAGGTCCTACCAAGGGCAACACCGTCACTGCGGTAGCCCGTGAGAGCGAAGTCGGGGTGTCAGCATGAAGGATTACAGAGACGTCTTGATCGCTCCGGTGGTATCGGAGAAGTCCTATGGACTACTCGATCAGAACAAGTACACCTTCCTTGTCGCACTCGATGCCAACAAGACCGAGATCAAGATCGCGGTCGAGAAGATCTTCAAGGTCGAGGTGCTCAAGGTCAACACCATGAACCGAGAGGGAAAGACCAAGGTCACCCGCTTCGGTAAGGGTAAGCGCAAGGACACCAAGCGTGCGATCGTCCAGGTCGCTGCCGGACAACGTATCGACATCTTCGGAGGCCCTGTCGGCTAAGGCCGATGGGATCTTCGATAAGAGGAGAAGAAAATGGCACTGCGTAAGTACAAGCCACGGACACCGGGCACTCGTGAGAAGAGCGTCGCGGATTTCGCCGAGGTCACACGTACCACTCCAGAGAAGTCGTTGATACGTCCGATCAACTCCAAGGGCGGTCGTAACGCCGCTGGTCGTATCACCACTCGTCACCAAGGTGGCGGACATAAGCGCGCCTACCGCGTCATCGATTTCATCCGCAATGACAAGGATGGCATCCCAGCGACGGTCGCTCACATCGAGTACGACCCGAATCGCACCGCGCGTATCGCACTACTGCACTTCGCCGATGGCGAGAAGCGCTACATCATCGCGCCGAACAAACTCAATCAAGGTGACACTGTCGAGACCGGTGCCGCTGCAGACATCAAGCCAGGCAACAACCTTCCATTGCGCAACATCCCGGTCGGTACCGTGATCCACGCTGTCGAGGTACGCCCTGGTGGCGGAGCTAAGCTCGCTCGCAGCGCCGGAACCTCGATCCAGTTGGTCGCGAAGGATGGACCATACGCACAGCTTCGTATGCCATCCGGCGAGATCCGAAACGTCGATGTCCGTTGCCGCGCAACCGTCGGTGAGGTCGGTAACGCCGAACAGTCCAACATCTCACTCGGTAAGGCAGGACGCTCACGATGGAAGGGTCGCCGTCCGACCGTCCGTGGTGTCGTCATGAACCCTGTCGATCACCCACATGGTGGTGGTGAAGGAAAGACCTCTGGTGGTCGCCATCCTGTATCACCGTGGGGTAAGCCTGAATCTCGCACTCGCAAGAAGAAGGCATCCGACAATCTCATCGTCCGTCGTCGTCCATCCAATAAGGCCCGCTAAGGAGAGCGCATGTCACGAAGTCTTAAGAAGGGTCCTTTCGTGGACGCTCACCTCGCCAAGAAGGTGGATGAGCAGAACGAGAAGAGCACCAAGAGTGTGATCAAGACCTGGTCACGCCGTTCCACGATCACGCCATCGATGATCGGTCACACCATCGCGGTCCATGATGGCCGTAAGCATGTGCCGGTCTTCATCACCGAGGCGATGATCGGTCACAAGCTCGGTGAGTTCGCACCGACTCGTACCTTCAAGGGTCACGTCAAGACCGATGGGAGAGCGAAAGTTGGCTAATAACAACGCATTCGTCGCAACCGCCAAGGCACGCAGCCTTCGCGTCACACCCCAGAAGGCTCGTCGTGTGGTCAACATGATCCGTGGCGCTCGCCTTGATGAGGCTCTCAACATCTGTAAGTTCTCACCACAGGTCGCGGTGAGTGAGGACCTTTACTCCCTGCTCAACTCTGCCTTCGCCAACGCGAAGCAGAAGAACCCCAATATCCGCGATGCCAAGGAACTCTGGGTCGCTGAGGCGCTCGTCGATGAGGGCTTCACCATGAAGCGCTATCGCCCACGTGCCCAAGGTCGTGGCTATCAGATCCTCAAGCGTTCGAGCCAGATCTCAGTCGTGCTCTCCGATGACAGGAACTACCGCTCACACGGTCCTTCAAAGGGTGGCAAGAAGCCGGTCGTAAAGGCTCCAGTAGATAACGCGGCAGATACAGCCACTGTCACAAAAACCGAAGAGGCAAACGGAGAGGGAGGTGCGGAGTAAATGGGTCAGAAGATCAACCCCCACGGCTTCCGTCTCGGTATCACCACTGAGTACAAGTCTCGTTGGTACGCAGAGAAGCTCTACAAGGATTACGTCAAAGAAGATGTGATGATCCGCAAGATGATGCACCAGAAGATGGAACGTGCTGGCGTATCGCGGATCGAGATCGAGCGCACACGTGAGAAGGTCCGAATCGACCTTCACACCGCTCGCCCGGGCATCGTCATCGGTCGTCGCGGAACCGAGGCAGACAAGCTCCGCCTCGACCTCGAGAAGCTGACCGGCAAGCAGGTCCAGCTCAACATCTTGGAAGTGAAGAACGCTGAGATCGACGCACAACTCGTCGCACAAGGTGTCGCAGAGCAGCTCGCTGCTCGTGTCTCCTTCCGTCGCGCGATGCGTAAGGCGATGCAGACCGCGTTCAAGGCAGGTGCGAAGGGCATCCGTATCCAATGCGGTGGTCGACTCGGTGGCGCTGAGATGTCGCGCTCTGAGTTCTATCGCGAAGGACGCGTGCCATTGCACACGCTACGTGCCGATATCGATTACGGATTCCATGAGGCCCACACCACCTTCGGCCGTATCGGCGTGAAGGTATGGATCTACAAGGGTGAAGTGGTCGAATCCCGCGCAGAGCGTGAGGCACAGGCGCTCGCGCAGGCGAAGGCAGCACGCGAACAACGCGCTGCACGTACACAACGTCCGCGTCAACCAAAGGGCGATGTGACCGTCACCCAAGGTGAAGCGACAGTCGCAGCTCCGGTCGAGACCGCAGCACCAGTTGCAGTTGAGACTCCAGCACAAGAGGCCCCCGTGGCTGAAAAGGGAGGCGAGTAGCGATGTTGGTACCTCGCAAGATCAAGCACCGTAAACAACATCATCCGAAGCGCAGCGGTAAGGCGAAGGGCGGAACGACTCCGGCTTTCGGCGATTACGGCATCCAGGCGCTGGAGGGTGGCTACGTCACCAACCGACAGATCGAGGCAGCGCGTATCGCGATGACTCGTTACATCAAGCGTGGTGGAAAGGTCTGGATCAACATATTCCCGGACCGTCCATTGACCAAGAAGCCAGCCGAGACTCGTATGGGTTCCGGAAAGGGATCACCAGAATGGTGGGTCGCGAACATCAAGCCAGGTCGCGTCATGTTCGAGATCTCAGGCGTAACCGAAGACATCGCAAATGCGGCGATGACTCGTGCGATTCACAAACTTCCAGTGAAGTGCCGCGTCGTCCGTCGTGAGGAGGCATAGTCATGGCCAAGATCGAAAGTGCTGAAGAGCTACGCGCTCTTCCAGTTGAGGAGTTGCAGGAGAAGGTGAAGAACCTCAAGGAGGAACTCTTCAATCTCCGTTTCCAGGCTGCCACCGGACAGCTCGAGAGCCATGGTCGTCTCGGAGCGGTTCGCAAGGAGATCGCCCGGATCTACACGATCCTTCGTGAGCGCGAGTTGGGTATCGGAGGTGCCGCATGAGCACGAACAACACCGAAGCCCGCGGGTTTCGCAAGGTAAGAGAAGGAATCGTGGTCTCAGACAAGATGGACAAGACCGTTGTGGTCTTGGTCGAGGATCGTGCCGCGCACAGCCTCTACGCCAAAGTCATGACCAAGAGCAAGAAGTTCAAGGCTCACGACGAGTCGAACTCCGCCGGTATCGGCGATCGAGTACGGATCATGGAAGTCCGTCCGATCTCCGCAACGAAGCGTTGGCGAGTCGTCGAGATCCTCGAGAAGGCCAAGTAGGAACCGAGAGAAGGAATAGAGAAAGATGATTCAACAAGAATCTCGTCTTCGCGTCGCCGATAACACCGGTGCGCGCGAGTTGCTCTGCATCCGAGTCCTCGGTGGCACGAAGCGACGTTATGCCGGTATCGGCGACGTCATCGTCTGCTCGGTCAAGGATGCGATCCCAGGTGGACAGGTGAAGAAGGGTGATGTGGTCAAGGCCGTCATCGTCCGCACCGTCAAGGAGAACCGTCGCGCCGATGGGAGTTACATCAAGTTCGATGAGAACGCCGCTGTGATCATCAAGGATGATCTTGAACCACGTGGCACACGTATCTTCGGACCAGTCGCCCGTGAACTTCGTGACAAGCGTTTCATGAAGATCATCTCGTTAGCCCCGGAGGTGCTCTAGATGGCCCGGATCAAGAAGGGTGATCGCGTACTCGTGATCGCAGGTAAGGACAAGGGGATCACCGGAACGGTGCTCAAGGTCGACCTGAATAAGAATCGCGTGATCGTCGAAGGCGTCAATCGCGTCAAGAAGCACACCAAGGAGAGCACCACTGATCGTGGCGTGAAGACCGGTGGCATCCTGACCGTCGAAGCGCCGATCCATTACTCGAACGTGATGCTCCTCGATGAGGAGAACCAAGCGACACGTATTGGCGTGAAGAAGGACGATGCCGGCAAGAACGTCCGGATCTCACGGCGCACAGGGAAGGAGATCTAGTCCATGACCACTGCAACCGCACCGCGTCTGAAGGCGCGATACAAGGAGCAGGTCTCGCCACAACTCAAGGGCGAGTTCGGCTACTCCAACTTCATGCAGATCCCGACTGTCGCGAAGATCGTGATCAACATGGGCGTTGGCGAAGCCGCCAAGGACTCCAAGTTGATTGAAGGCGCAGTCCGCGACCTCGCGTTGATCACTGGCCAGAAGCCAGTCGTGACCAAGGCGAAGAAGTCGATCGCTAACTTCAAACTCCGTGAGGGTATGCCGATCGGTGCGCATGTAACACTCCGTGGCGATCGCATGTGGGAGTTCCTCGACAGGTTGCTCTCCGTCTCGCTACCTCGTATCCGTGACTTCCGTGGACTCTCACCGAAGCAATTCGATGGCAAGGGCAACTACACCTTCGGTGTATCCGAGCAGGTCGTATTCGCTGAGATCCCACAAGACAAGATCGATCGCGTCCGCGGCATGGACATCACGATCGTCACCACAGCCAAGAATGACGATGAAGGTCGCGCTCTGCTTCGCGCGCTCGGATTCCCATTCGCAGAGAAGTAAGCCGGGGAGAGAAAGAGAATGGCAAAGACAAGCCTCAAGGTTAAGGCGAGCAGGAAGCCGAAGTTCAAGGTGCGCGGTTACACCCGCTGCCAGCGCTGCGGCCGTCCTCACTCGGTCTACAGGAAATTCGGACTCTGCCGCGTGTGCTTCCGCGAGATGGCACACCGTGGTGAACTCCCAGGTATCTCGAAAGCAAGCTGGTAACGACTATCAAGTAGGTCTCGCACATATCGTGCGAGATACCGCTCGAAGAAAGGCCATAGGCCACGCATGACAATGACAGACCCGATTGCGGACATGCTTGCGCGTCTCCGCAACGCCAACATGGCGTATCACGACTCGGTGGCGATGCCCTCGTCCTCGGTGAAGACCCGTATCGCTGCGATCTTGCAGCAAGAGGGTTACATCGCGAGTTACTCCGTCTCTGACAACAAGACAGAGAAAGGAGAGGGCTTCGGTAAGACCCTCACGCTGCAACTCAAGTACGGCGCGAATCGCGAACGTTCCATCGCAGGACTTCGCCGCGTCTCGAAGCCAGGTCTTCGCGTCTACGCGAAGTCGACTGGTCTTCCCAAGGTCCTTGGTGGCCTCGGAGTTGCGATCATCTCGACTTCACAAGGTCTCTTGACCGATCGTCAGGCGAATCAGAAAGGCGTGGGTGGGGAAGTCCTCGCCTACGTGTGGTGATCTGACATGTCACGTATCGGAAAGATGCCGATCGCGATTCCTTCGGGTGTCGAGATCACACTCAACGGCAACGACATCGCAGTCAAGGGTCCAAAGGGCACCCTCAACGTGACGATCTCGGAGCCGATCACAGTGACCAAGGAAGAGAATTCCATCGTCGTCGCTCGTCCAAACGATGAGCGCAAGGCGAAGGAGCTCCACGGTCTCTCACGCACTTTGATCTCGAACATGATCACTGGCGTCACCGCCGGCTACACCAAGAAGGTCATCCTCACTGGTGTCGGTTACCGCGTCGCGCTCAAGGGTAAGGATCTGGAGTTCCAACTCGGTTACTCCCACAACATCCTCTTCCCAGCGCCAGAAGGGATCACATTCGCATCGGCATCACAGACCGAGCTCGAGGTCTCTGGTGTCGACAAGCAACTCGTCGGTGAGGTCACCGCGAAGATCCAGAAGCTCCGTAAGTCGGATCCATACAAGGGTAAGGGTCTGCACTTGGAAGGTGCTCGTATCCGTCGCAAGGCTGGTAAGGCAGGTAAGAAGTAATGGCCACTAAAGCAGCTCCGAAGAAGACCAAGACCGCCACTCGCTCGGGTGCGAAGACGAGGAACCGCATCGTCAAGGGTTCAGCCCAAGTTGCTCGTGTGCGTCGTCACTTCCGCGTCCGTAAGAAGGTCGTTGGAAGCGCCGAGCGTCCACGTCTTGTCGTCTCACGCTCCACTCGCCATCTCTTCGCACAGATCGTCGATGACTCCAAGCAGATCACGCTTGCGAGCGCATCGACCATGGAGACAGATCTTCGTCAGGACTCTGGCGACAAGACCAAGAAGGCACGCAAGGTCGGGCAACTTCTCGCCGATCGTGCGAAGGCAAAGGGGATCTCTGCAGTGGTCTTCGATCGTGGTGGCAATCGCTTCCATGGTCGTGTGGCTGCGCTCGCAGAAGGTGCTCGTGAGAATGGATTGGACTTCTAATGACACCAGCGGATAACAAGGTGCGCGACGAGAACGCGCCAGCCTCGGCAAAGCCCGATCGCCGCGAGCGTCGTCCACGCGAAGAGCGTGCTGAGAAGAGCCCGTACATCGAGCGCGTCGTCTTCGTAAATCGCGTCGCCAAGGTCGTGCAAGGTGGACGTCGTTTCTCCTTCACCGCACTTGTCGTCGTCGGTGACGGAAACGGAACCCTCGGCGTCGGTTACGGCAAGGCGAAGGAAGTCCCACAAGCGATCGCCAAGGCAGTCGAAGAGGCGAAGAAGTCCTTCTTCAAGGTTCCACGACTCGGTTCCACCATCCCACATCCTGTCCAAGGTGAGAAGGCAGCAGGAGTCGTACTCCTTCGCCCAGCCGCCCCTGGTACTGGTGTGATCGCAGGTGGTCCGGTCCGTGCCGTACTTGAGTGCGCTGGCATCTCCGATGTCCTCACCAAGTCACTTGGATCGAACAATCCGATCAACATGGTCCATGCCACCGCAGCAGCGCTGAAGATGTTGGAGAACCCAGCAGCGATCGCAGCGCGTCGTGGAAAGTCTCTCGAAGATGTCGCACCGAAGGCGATCGCACAAGCGGTTGCAGCGGCTGCAGCATCAGCGAGCCAAGCAGCGAAGGCTGGTGCATAGGTCATGCCAAGACTCAAGGTCACCCAAGTTCGCTCTAAGGTCGCGAACATCCCAAGTCAGCGCGAGACTCTGCGCACGCTCGGTCTCAAGCGGATCGGTGATGTCGTAGTGAAAGAGGATCGCCCAGAGATTCGCGGTATGGTCTACGCCGTCCGTCATCTCGTCGAAGTCGAGGAGGTCGAGTAAGTGGTACTCAAAGTCCATCATCTCCGTCCCGCCCCAGGTGCCAAGAAGGCCAAGACCCGTAAGGGCCGTGGTGAGGCATCGAAGGGAAAGACCGCAGGTCGAGGTGGCAAGGGAACCCATGCCCGTAACACGGTTCGCGCTGGTTTCGAAGGTGGTCAGATGCCACTCGTTCAGCGCCTTCCGAAGATGCGCGGCTTCAAGAACCCAGAGCGCATCGAGTTCCAGGCGGTCAATGTCGCGACAATCAACGAAGCATTCCCGAATGGCGGAAACGTCACCGTCGATTCATTGGTCAAGGCTGGCCTTGCACGTAAGGGCCACTTGATCAAGGTCCTCGGTCAAGGTGATATCTCGGTCAAGGTGAGCGTCGAGGCGCATGCCTTCTCCAAGTCAGCTGAAGAGAAGATCGCTGCCGCAGGTGGCAGCGTCAAGACGGTCTGATAGCCGCTAGGTTCGAAAGCCACTAGGTTCGAAGCCAATAGGAGCCCACATGTTGCAAGCATTCGCAAAGGCGTTCAAGACGCCGGATCTGCGTGTGAAGATCATCTTCACGCTCTCGATCATGGCGCTCTTCCGTTTCGGCTCTATCGTCCCGACTCCGGGCGTGAGCTATGAAGCGGTGCAACGCTGCCTTGCTGTCGCAGACACTGGTGGACTCTTCGGTCTGATCAATCTCTTCTCGGGTGGTGCGCTCTTGCAGCTCTCCATCTTCGCACTCGGCATCATGCCTTACATCACAGCATCGATCATCGTGCAGCTTCTCACCGTGGTGATCCCACGTTTCGAGGCGTTGAAGAAGGAAGGCGCATCCGGAACTCAGAAGTTGACCCAGTACACCCGTTATCTCACCATCGGTCTCGCACTCTTGCAGTCGACTGGTCTTATCGCGGTTGCTCGTACTCCAGGTCGATTGATCCAAGGTTGCAACGAGAACATCATCCCTGACCAAGGTTGGAACGTCCTTCTTGTCATGGTTGTCGTCATGGTCGCAGGAACCTCAGTCGTGATGTGGCTCGGTGAGTTGATCACAGATCGCGGTGTCGGTAACGGTATGTCGATCCTGATCTTCACCTCGATCGCAGCATCCTTCCCCGGACAACTCTGGTCGATCCGCCAGACCAATGGCTGGTTCCCGTTCTTCGCAGTGATCGGCGTAGGTCTTCTCATCGTGGCACTCGTCGTCCTCGTCGAGCAATCACAACGCCGTATCCCGGTCCAGTACGCCAAGCGTCAGATCGGTCGCCGCTCTTATGGTGGAACCTCGACCTATATCCCGATCAAGGTGAACCAGGCAGGTGTCATCCCAGTCATCTTCGCGTCCTCTCTTCTCTATATTCCTTCGCTCGTCGCAAGCTTCTCCGGAAGCACTGCTCCTTGGGCGGTCTGGATCCAGAACAATTTCACGCTCGGTGACAACATCTACTACATCACCCTCTATGCGCTCCTAGTGATCTTCTTCGCCTACTTCTATGTGGCGATCTCCTTCAATCCAGAGGAAGTCGCAGAGAACATGCGTAAGTACGGTGGCTTCATCCCGGGTATCCGCGCTGGACGTCCAACGGTCGAGTACTTGCAATACGTGCTCTCGCGCATCACCGCTCCAGGTTCGATCTATCTTGCCTTCGTCGCGATCATCCCGATCATCGCGTTGATCCTCTTCCAGGCCACCGCCAACTTCCCATTCGGTGGTACCTCGATCCTGATCATCGTCGGTGTCGGTCTTGATACCGCGAAGCAGATCGAGAGCCAGTTGCAGCAGCGCTCCTACGAAGGCTTCTTGCGTTAATGCGACTCATCCTGGTTGGTCCACCGGGAGCAGGTAAGGGAACCCAAGCGGTCAATCTCGCAGCTCACTTCTCCATCCCGCACATCTCCACCGGTGACATCTTCCGAAGCAATCTCAAAGAAGGCACACCACTTGGAGTCGAGGCGAAGTCCTACATGGATCGCGGCGAACTCGTCCCTGATGAGGTGACGAACAAGATGGTCAAGGATCGTCTAGGTAAGGATGATGTGAGATCAGGATTCCTCCTTGATGGCTTCCCACGGAATGTCTTCCAAGCAGAGGTCTTACGCGCCATCCTCAGTGAGAAGCAGAGTCCACTTGAGGCCGCGCTCGAACTCTCCGTCGACAACGGCGAGATCATCAAGCGTCTTGCCGGGCGTCGCACCTGCAAGGAATGTCAGCGAGCATTCCATGTCGATTACGAACCGTCGAAGGTCGAAGGTCGCTGCGATGGTTGCGGTGGCACCCTCTATCAGCGCGATGATGACAAAGAGGAAGTGATTGCGCGCCGCCTCGAGGTCTACAACGAGCAGACCGCACCGATCATCGACTTCTATCGCCGCGAAGGTCTACTCGTCACCATTCCTGCGATGGGTCCGGTCGATGAGATCACGCAACGAGCAATCAATGCTCTCAACGCAATCCGTTAGCGCGCAGAGGTAGATTCAAGATGGCCATCCAATACAAGAGCCTCGAAGAGATCACTCTGATGCGTAAGGCCGGCAAACTTGTCGGCGAGACTCTTGAGATCATCAAAGGTGCGATCAAGCCAGGGGTTACGACCGCAGATCTCGATCGTGTAGCCGAAGAGAACATCCGATCCCATGGCGGCATCCCTTCCTTCAAGGGTTATCACGGATTTCCAGCGACGATCTGTGCTTCCGTCAACGAGGAAGTGGTTCATGGGATCCCAGGCAATCGTGTCATTGGTGAAGGTGATGTCGTCTCCATCGATTGTGGTGCCATCGTCGATGGATGGCATGGTGATGCTGCATTCACCTATGTGGTGCCACCGCAAGATTCCGATGATGTGACGTTATCGGCAGTCTGCGAGGAATCCCTCTGGCGCGGAATTGCCGCCGCTCGCGTAGGTGGCAGGTTGACCGATATCAGTCATGAGATCGAGAAGTACATCAATTCTCAAGGCAAGTATGGAATCTTGCGCGAATACGGCGGTCATGGCATCGGTAGTGAGATGCACATGGAGCCACATGTCCTCAATTACGGTCGCCGCGGTTTCGGTGCCGAGTTAGTCGCAGGGATGACTCTTGCGATCGAACCGATGATCACCCGTGGCACCGAGCGGATGCGAGTGATGCCAGATAAATGGACTGTCTCTGCGATGGATGGATCACGAGGTGCCCATTGGGAACACACCTTCGCGCTTCTTCCTGATGGCAACATCTTTGTGCTCACCGCACTTGATGGCGGTAAGTCAGAGCTTTCTCGCCTTGGTGTGACGGTCTCTTCCCTGCTCGACTGATCTACGAAAGCGACCTTGCGGAGTTAGAGGTCGAAGCCGATGTACTTCTTCTCCAAGAACTCGTTAATTCCATCAAAGCCGCCCTCGCGACCGATTCCGCTCTGCTTGACGCCACCGAATGGGGCAGCAGGATCAGAGATCACGCCACGATTGATTGCGACGAGACCTGATTCGATCTCTTCGGCTGCGCGAAGTGAGCGCTTCAAGTCGGAAGAGAAGATGTAACTGATCAAACCGTAGTCAGTGTCATTTGCCATTGCGATCGCAGCATCGTCATCATCGAAGGTGACGATCGGAGCAACGGGACCAAAGACCTCATGCTTCAAGATCTCGTTACTGGCGTCGACCTCAAGGACGGTTGGTGGATAGAAAGCACCTTTATCTGTGGTGACTTTCCCACCAGTCTTCACTTCCGCACCGCCAGCGACCGCCATATCGACGAGTTCTGCGATCTTGTTCCGCTCTTTGAGTGAGACGAAGGCGCCGAGTTGTGCCCCTTCAGTGAGCCCCGGTGCCATCTTGATCTTCGACATCGCTTCGGTCAGTTTCGCCGTAAATTCCTTTGCAATCTTCTTGGAGACGAAGATTCGATTCGCCGCGGTGCAGGCAGCGCCACCGTTTCGCATCTTGGCGACAAGCGTCCCAGCGACGGCGACTTCGAGATCGGCGTCATCGAAGACAACTACTGGTGCGTTACCGCCCAACTCCATCGAGGTCCGGATGATGCGATCTGCAGATTCTTTGAGTAGGACTCGCCCCACTTCGGTCGAACCGGTGAAAGAGAGATTTCGAACTCTTGGATCATGGAGCATTTTTGAAACTGACTTACCGGTCTCCTTCGGGAAGATCACGTTGACAACACCATCGGGAACCCCTGCTCGCTGCAAGATGTCGACGACAGCGAGAGCGGTCAGTGGCGTCTCGGTTGCAGGCTTCAAGATGGTGGTGCAACCTGCAGCAAGAGCCGGACCGATCTTTCGCGTTGCCATCGCAGCAGGGAAGTTCCATGGTGTGATGAGAAGTGAGACACCAATTGGTTGATGTGTGACTAGGAACTTCTTATCTCCAGATGGAGCGTCGCGGTACTCACCATTGATGCGGACTGCTTCCTCGGCGAACCAACGGAAGAACTCGGCAGCGTAGATGATCTCATTGCGTGCATCGGTGAAGATCTTTCCGTTCTCCTTGACGATGATCGTTGCGAGTTGGTCTGCCTCGGCGACCATGATCTCGAATGCCTTGCGTAGGATTTCGGCTCTCACACGAGGTGCGGTCTTCGACCAGGACTTCTGAGCGGAGAAGGCGGCATCGACTGCCATCTCCACTTCCTTCTCGCCAGCGAGTGCGATCTCTGCGATCGTCGATTCATCACTCGGATCCGTCACTGCAAGTCGCTCTGGTGCAGAGATCCAATTGCCGCCAATGAAGAGGTCAGATCTATAGCTCATAGGCTCAAGCATAAAGGGGGGTAGATTTCGATTATGTCCCGAAGCGAAGTGACCGAAAAACTCGGTCGGCTCAAGGCGCTACTCAAAGAGCGAGACCTCGACGCCATCATCCTCAAGAAGGGCGCCAATGTGGCTTGGGCGATCGGCGGCAGGGCCCACGTTCCCACCACCCTCGAGCTTGCCTGCATGGATCTTGTGATCTCCCAAGATGGGATCGAAGTCATCACCAACAAGATCGAAGCCGAGCGCCTCATAGCGGAAGAACTCAGTGGGATTGAGCGGGTCACTGTTATCAACTGGTTCGAAGGTCGAGATGCTCAACTTCCACAAGGGGAGCGAGTCGGTATCGACAGTCCTGATCCTTTGCGAGTCAATCTCTCGACCGAGATTGAAACCTTGCGTCGAGACCTCAATCAAGATGAGGTAGCACGTCTTCGCCAGATCTCTATCGATTCATCCATCGCACTCGGTGAGGCGATGCGTCATGCCAAGAAGGGCATCAATGAAGTCGAACTCGCTGGATCAATTGCGCGAGAGTGTTGGGAGAGAGACTTAGAGCCAGTTGTCCTTCTTGTCGCTGGTGAAGAGAGGCTCTCGAAGTTTCGGCATCCGCTTCCGACGACCGCACCGCTAGGTTCTCGCTTCATGGGCGTGATCTGTGCGAGGCGAAAGGGATTGATCGCAAGCGTCACGAGAATTGCCTCATTCACCAAGATCGATAACGAGACGCAGCACTGGTATGAACGCCTTCTTGATGTAGAGCGAACCTTCATCAATGAGAGCAAAGTGGGTGCGAAACTCTCTGATGTGGTGCGGGCAGGGGTCGCGGAATATCGCAATCAAGGTTTCGATAGCGAAGAGTGGACTCGCCATCATCAAGGCGGACCTACCGGATACCTACCCCGTGACTTTCCCGCGCATGAGAGGACCGAGCGCGAGATCACCCTTCACAACGCTCTCGCCTGGAACCCGTCAGGTAAAGGACTCAAGTTGGAAGACACAATCCTTACTACGCACTCTGGACCCGAGATCCTCACCATCGACCCCGAGTGGCCGACCCAGATGGTCTTTGAGCGGGCTCGCCCCTCCCTCCTAGAACTCTAGGTCTGCCCCAGAACCCTCATCGGCTGGGTGAGGGATCGTTATGAAAATGGTGCGCATTTCGGTCATCGATATGTTGACCACATCCTCCCCGCCCAGAAGAATCCCACGGTGGTAAGAGGTCTGACCACTCAACGGCGAGGGTTGCGAGAAGGAGCACTGTGATTCGTTACGGGATCATCGGCGCAGGCGCGATGGGACGTGAACATATCGCCAACCTCTCCTTCATCGAAGGTACGACCGTCACTGCGATCGCAGACCCGAACTCCGATTCCATCTCTCGTGCGCTCGCTGAGTTGGAGAAGTGGAATCAATCTCCAGCAAAGACTTTCTCTCACCACAAGGACTTGCTCGCATCTGGTCTCGTCGATGCCGTCATCATTGCAACTCCCAACTACACCCACGTCACCGTCTTGAAGGATGCGCTTCTCTCGGATCTCCATATCTTCATCGAGAAGCCTCTCTGTACCACCGTCGAAGATTGTGTTGACGTCATCGAGTGGTCACGAGATCGCAAGAAGTTGGTCTGGATGGGACTCGAGTATCGCTACATGCCGCCGGTCGCAGAATTGATCAAGATCGTAAGATCTGATGGCGTCGGGCAGGTCCATCAAGTGAGTATTCGTGAGCATCGCGAACCCTTCTATCCAAAGGTCGACAACTGGAATCGCTTTCGCGAGAAGACAGGTGGAACTCTCGTCGAGAAGTGTTGCCACTACTTCAACCTGATGGATCACATCACTGGTGAGCATCCTGTCCGCGTCTTCGCTTCCGGTGGCCAGAGAGTGAATTACCTCGATGAGGTCTATGACGGAAAGTCCTCCGACATGCTCGATAGCGCTTACGTTGTGGTGGAGTATCCAAGTGGTGCACGTGCGATGTTGGATCTCTGTATGTTCGCCGAGAACACCGTCGATAAGGAGACAATCTCCGTCGTAGGCGATGGTGGCAAAGTGGAGTCATTCCTCCCTTCATTAGAACTGCGTCATGGCAAGCGTCAAAGTGTGGGGAATTTCCGGGAGTGGACCTATGACGCGAGCAAGACCAAGGACCTCACCGTAAAGACCGTTTGGAACGATGCGATCAAGTACAAGGGTTTCCACTACGGCGCCTCGTACCTCGAGCACCTCAAGTTCTTCAAGGCGATGATTGAAGGAAAGCAACCGGAGATCACTCTCGAAGAGGGGATGCGAAGCGTCGCCGTCGGTATCGCCGCCCACCGAAGTATCGATGAAGGGCGTATCGTTGAGATGAATGAGGTCTTGCCCGCGAAGTATCAAAGGAACACGATCTCGGTCGGGGCAAGATCATGAGCAAAGTCGCCCTGATTCCTGTCGCCCA
>Ga0164292_10001078_pt1 | contig 21757 bp, 20 predicted proteins | sample GEODES117metaG_FD_111486 | JGI IMG/M metagenome (GOLD analysis project Ga0164292, IMG submission 111486) | Eutrophic lake water microbial communities from Lake Mendota, Wisconsin, USA - GEODES117 metaG | ecosystem: Environmental > Aquatic > Freshwater > Lake | place: USA: Lake Mendota...
AGTAAAGGTTTTGGAAGTAATTCCAAGGCCCGGTAGCGCAGTTGGTTAGCGCGCCGCCCTGTCACGGCGGAGGTCGCGGGTTCAAGTCCCGTCCGGGTCGCAAAGGTTTTGGTGTCGTACTTTAAGTACACCGACATCAGAACCTTGTTTTGGCTTGGTAGCTCAGTTGGTACGAGCGAACGACTGAAAATCGTTAGGTCGCCGGTTCGATCCCGGCCCAAGCCACAAGACCGGCTTTAGAATTCCCAGGTTCCCACATATTCTTCTGTATAAGCTATTCAAAGGAGATTTGTTCAACTATCGAATCTTCCTATCAAGTTTTTGCTCAATGCTTTGCCTCAAAACCAAAACTGGTGACCTAAAGATCACCCTTCAGAAAGCGTCAGTGAAATCCGCAAAGGCAGCGTACGTAAGAGGCTGATTACTTGACTTAAATGAAGCAACTGAATCTAAATTCCAATACTATTGTCAGAATATGAAATTGCTTACAGAATTCGGACAATCCATAATGGGTGTGCCATTTCTAACAAGCTTGTCTACTCGGTCCAAAGTGCTCTTGGTTTTACTCTTTCAGCAAGTGATTATTTTTCTTCCAGTGCTCAATCAGAATTTTGTACCACACAGACTTGGTGATGATTTTGTCATAGCAAATTCCGGATTGATGAGTAGGTATGACCTTGATTTCCTCCCAAACTCCATTAGCGAGTGGTTCAATCGAATCCGAGGAAGGTACTATCTAACCGAAACGATGCGACTTATAGTGTTTGGGTTTAATGCAAACTACCGACTTCTAGCACTTTTTTTCTGCTTGCTCTGGGTTTTAGCCTTGGTGGCCTTGCTTTACTCAATTCCAGATAAGGTAAACAACCAATTAAAGTTAATTTTTATTCTTTTGGTTGGAGCCGCTCCATACAGATACGAATTCATGCTTCTGCCACAAGGTGACGGGTATATTTTAGTCTTTCTATTCATGTCAATGTCAATTCTTTTTTTAAAAAGCTCCTTCTCCAACATTTACTGGAAGCGAATAACTGCGCGCCTATGCTCGCTTTTGCTTTTCTATTTGTCCCTTTACTTATACGAGTTGGGAACGCTAATTTCCATTGGGTTTGTCTTGGGAATCTACTTGATAAGAAGAATTTCCTCTATCAAATTCAAGGATGACCACATTTGGGCAAGTTCTTATCCGGTTATCACAATTTTCCATTCTTTGATCATTGTTACATCGCCAGCCCCAATCTGGAACCGATCTAGCTTAAGTAATTTGGGGTTTTTTGAATTAATAGAATACTCTCTGATTTTTTCTAAAAATTATCTGATTTCATTATTTCGACCTTTTGGTTCGATTATTAGGAACGACCATGAAATCTTGCGATTCTCTAATGTCCTCTTCCACTACGAACTACTTACCTTCTTCTTCTGCGCTTTTGCATTAGTGACGATCTATTTGGTAAAAGGAAAAAGTCTGATAAATCACCAAGCAAAATACACTAATGCGAAAAAACAAGAAGAGCATGTCTGGGTTGGATATCAACTTGATAAGGCTGGGAAAGTCTTATTAATCGGCATTTTCTTAGTGCTGATAGTTTCCCCCTATATCGGATTTCTGACTTTTTCTGGAGGTTTTCCATCCAGACTGCTTTTGTTTCCCACGGTAGGCTTCGCCGCTGTAGTGCCAATTCTTTTAATGTGTGTCAATCGCACTAAGCACATTTCGAGGATTATCTCCGAGTATTCGGTTTTTGCCCTTGTACTCTTCTTCACTTTGTTTAGTTCCTACTTCATGCAATCACTTAACTCAGTTAGTAAATATGATAAGTATCTAACTCACGAAATTACTCAAACTCTAAAATTGCTCAATGGGAAAATCGAGTATCCTGTCCTTATTAATCTTCCAGTTCCAGCATGTCAAGAAGTTGGGTTTTGGAGATGGAACCCCAGCATATGGGAGAGCAATCAAGGGAATTTAACAATTGCTGAATCTCTGAAGAAGCTGAATGGACAACAAAATGAACTCAACCAAATTTTCTATGTCCCTAGAGCCGTACCCCTAGATGGCACTTTAATATCTGCTGATCCAGACCAAATTTCTGCTTGCTCAATCGCGCAAGATTCGTCGAACTATTTCGGGTATCACTCTCAAGAGGTGGAGTTTGATAGTAGTGTGGATATTCCATATCAATTCGCTTTCACCAAAAATCTTGAGATGTACCAAATAAAGGATGAATAATGGGCCATAATTCGATATTGATTTACAAAGGACCACAATGATTAACATAGTTGTTCCTGTTTATAATGAGGAATCCAGATTTCAACCAGATTACTGGGAAGAGATTTTGAAAATACCATTGCTGAAGTTTTTGTTTGTTGTTGACGGATCTACAGATAACAGTTTTTCATTATTTACACACCTAACACAAAATTCGGTCCATCAAGTCGTGTTACTGCCTAAAAATGTTGGAAAAGCAGAAGCAGTTCGATTTGGCTTGATGAGTGTTTTACGTCAAATAGGTGATGATGAAATAATTGGTTTCATGGATGCAGATCCTGCGTTTGACAAGAATGGTTTGGAGAATTTTTTTGGTCTTGCCTCAAAGCTTATGCTAAAAGATGACCTTCAAACTCAACAATATAACTCTCTATGGGCCTCTCGAGTTGCACTTAGAGGTCGAAACATTCAAAGGAATCCGATACGACACTACATCGGTCGAGGAGTAAACACCTGTCTTGGGATTTTTGTACCAAATATGCCATATGACACTCAATGTGGTTTAAAGTTATTTCAGAATCATCAAGTTTTCAAAATTATTGTTTCAAAGAGTTTCAAGACAAAGTGGTTTATTGATCTCGAGTTACTTATTAGGTGGAATAAAGCATCCCCCGATAATCCGATGAGTATCTGGGAAGAACCACTAACTTACTGGTTCGATGTACCTGGATCGTCGCTTTCCTTTAAAAGCGCTATTCGAGTTATCAAGGAGATGGCTCTCGTAATAAGCGAATCAAGGTCTTCAAAAACTATTTAGTCGCTTGCCTCATGGTGTACCCAGTTGATCCTATTGCAAACTTAAGCTCACGCCCATCTGCTCGGACCTTGAAAAATCTTGCACGATCACTTGAATTTGCCTGTTCCATTCTGAGATCAACCATGTTCCAACCCGAATTCACTTCTTGATCTAAATTCAGAATCTTGAAAGTTTCGTTCACATGATTAATCCGCAACCTCACAGCGGTTGATGACATAAAATCATCCTTGCTCTGTGCGTCTGGTCCCAGTAGGATTGGAATTCTGAAGGAAACTTTCCCTTCTGTCCCAGAATAGAAAGCAAAACACGCCTGGCCAGAACTCCAACGGAGACTCGTAGAATCTGGTATCGGATTTCCTGAAATTTGAGAGTTAAGAGTTGGTGGAAACATTCCCGAATAGGGAACTAGAATCGAATCAAAATTCGTCAGTTCTGAAATTACCCAATCATCATTTAGGAACAATGATTTTGATGGGTTTCGTACTACTTCTGGCGATGGAGTAATATCAATGATATCGCTCCTAAAGATTACTTTATTGATGGCTAATAGCCCGTTGCGCGCAGGAAAGGCCTGACAATTCGGCTTTTCAATTTCGGATAATGCCTGATTCTGTGCACCTAAGCTAATATAGCGATTTTCAGATCTTCTCATGAGGTCTACGGCTACCCAAGCAGCTTCCTCTGCAGTTGGAAACAAGAGGCCATAATTTGACTCGTGTGTCTCAACGTATTTCTCTATGGAACGAACTTCATATGGCTGAGTTAATTGGGGGAAAGATGTTGACTTTTTCTCCTTCATTCTCATAACTTGCTGAAAGCTGATTCCAAAACTACAAATTAGGATAGCCAGAATCATTGACTTTGAAATCAAGCCCACAATTCTATTGGAACTAAGAACAGAACCTAGATGAATTATGAATGCCAGAATGAGAACCGGTGAAATCCAGGTTCCAATCTTCAAAACAACATACGAATTTCCAATTAAAAAGGAATACAAAGCAAACAAAAGAAAGCCAAGACCAAATGAAAGAAGCAATTGATATTCCGAACTTTTAATCTCTGCAAGCTCCTTTATCACGAAAAAGAAATAAATAATGCTCAGGAATGAGAGTAATGACAAAAGAAGTATCAAGCCACCCCATTCCCCAACATATGGGATCGGAATCGATCCAATAAACTGCCCTGGCCCTATCAAAGAAGTAAGTTGAGGGAAAAGGTCAGCCTGCGGATTCACTGAAGAACTGTTGGTTTGAGGAAGAGTAAATGATAAAAGCATTTTAATTGGCCATTTAAAATTGGATGAGTAAATTAAAATGTATAGAGTCACTCCAAATCCAATCATAGGCAGGAAATAAATCCAATCTATTTCTTTCTTCTTCAGTTTTATCATTGCAAAAAAAACTAGAGATAATCCGAGTGGAGCAATTATGGAAGGATAAAGGATATACAATCCAAATATTGTGAAAGTAAAGTAGAAGGAGAAATACTTAAGGTCCTTCATGTACAAAGCTAGTATTAGCAAGAAATAAACAACAGGAAGAGCAGTAATCTGGCCAAACATTTGATTGTTTACCTGGTAGATAACAAGACTGGAAAGATTCGTTGCAAGAGTTGCAATAAAAACAAATCTTGATCTTTTTGAAAAGAATCTAATTCCTAGGAGATAGAGCATTGTGAATCCGAGAGAACTAAACAATATCAGGATAGCCTGACCGATAACCAAAGTTGAAGACTCATTTAAAAAAACATTAAGAGGAGCTAGTATTAAACTTATTCCATATCTTGATCCTATTCCAGCTGACCATTCTAGAGGGAGGACTTCATTAAATGTGTTTGAATCCAAACTGCTGTTTTCTTCTAAGTATCTTCCATCTTGGACAGCATTAAAGAAATCGAAATTTCCAACCCCAAAAAACGAGCTCGTTGATACCAAGATTCCAAAATTAACCAGCAGGAAAAAAAGCCCAAGTAGAAAACTCTTTTGAAGAGCTTCTATTTTTACTCTTGTAACCTTTCTGGTTTTTAACAATCCGGCTATGAATGCCAAGGCAATCGAAATTCCAGTGCCTGCTGGTGTGTCTACATTCAGTAAATTTGAAAAAACAGATGTACCTACTACCAGGTAAAGTGCACCTATTAATGCGGGATGTCCAATTAGAGTAAGCCAGTAACTGCTTGACAAGACTCCTATCGCAAAAAACGCCATGTATGCAAAAATCGCTATTGAAAAGATTTCAAGATATACCATTCGCAAAGTTTAGAGGTAGAATGAAAATTTTTTGGGACAAAGGGGATGAACTACCTAAAGTCCTCGATCTTTAGAAGCTTCAGAATAAGGCGGGCTGATATATAATTGATATTTAAGAATATTGACTTATTAATGTAATGATATATTTTGAAAAACGGCTTTCTTTTTACATTTTTTGATTTCTGTTTTCCTGAGATACTCCTGTATATAAAACCTGCAAGATTTAGTAGGGGAGAAAACAATGTATGAATCAAAACTACAACTATTTTTTGCAAAAGCCGCTGTCCTAGGAATATCCATTCGATGATCCTTCCGGCTGAATTTGAGTATCCAAGATTTCGAAGATAGATGCCACGCCAAATATAATCCAAAAAGTAGTCAATCTTGTTTTTAAGGAGATACCTTTTCCGCAAATCATACAATTCTTGATGTGCCTCAAGAATTCTAGAAGATGAAATACCCCCTAGTTCAAATTTTATCAAAGCGGACTTCCATTCAATAGGCTCCACATGCATAAATGCTCTTGCAATCAAATCCCAATCAGCTGCGATTGAATAGGTCTCATCAAATCCGTCCAGAACTTCAAAAAGCTGCTTCTGCATGACGACCCCTTGGTGGCTCCGATAACCATACGCGTAAAGCTGATTTCGAATATTGGGTCTACTAACCAATTTCGAGTACCAAAGCTCACCATCCGGTGAAATCTCTTCGTGTGTAGTACAACCCCAAAGTGGATAACCATTTGCTGTTAAATGTTTACACGCTATATCGAGTGATTCTTCATTTGAAAATACATCGCCTGCGTTTAAAAAAATTATGTAAGAGAAATCTGGAGCGTATTTCCAACCTTTGTTCATCGCATTATAGATTCCACTATCAGTTTCAGAAACAAAAATTGTTTTTTCGGACGATATCGACTTTCCATAAGCGACAGTTCCATCTGTCGACTGACCATCCACGATGACATGCCTCCAAGATTTGTTGTTTTGATTCTCTAAAGACTCCCGAGTTTTTTTAAGTGGCTCATGAGCATTCCTAGTCACGGTAACAATGGTAAAAAAAGGGGATTTGATCATTTCTGTAATTTCTTTATCACGAAGTTTAGTGTCTTCCGAAGGCGATATTTGATACGCCGCAAAGTATCGGTAAAATTTGGAAATGAGTTTTCGGCCGCCAAAACAAGTTGGTTTCGAAATGAACGATAGCAAAACCAAATTATGCTCTTTAGTAGAAATCGCTTCTGTAAATGTTCTAATCGGATCATGAATAATTCTCTGTTACTTTTTTGGCGATTTACACTCGAGAGACCGCCCAGCCTGAAAATACATAACGACTGAGCGACTCTCTCTCCTGCATCTAGTTTTGATGCTCTAACCATAAGGTCCCAATCTGCTGCGATTTCATATTTTGTATCAAAACCGCCTAGTTCCAAAAGTAACTCATTTTTGAAGATAGTAGCTTGGTGACAAATGTGTTTCTTTGCAAATAACTGTCTTTTAACTTGGAAATTTTCTGGGGCTTCCCAATCGCCAAGTATTCTTCCGTTGACATTCGCTAATGTGTGGGATCCATACACCCACCTACTTTGACTTTTTTCTATAAGAGTGGAAATTGTCCAATAACAATATCTCTCTGCAAATACATCTCCGGCATTCAGAAACCAAACCCAATCGTCTTTTGAAATTTTACTTAGCGCCAAGTTCATGGCGGGATATATCCCCCCTCCATGATCTTGAATAACATCTTTTGCAACATTATTAGTTTGGAGCTCCTGACAGTGTGCAAGCGTCGTTGACCCATCAAATGGAGTGACAAGAAGCCAATCAACCTTTGTTGACTGAGCTTGGACGGAGGCGGCGGTCACTCTTAGATTTTGAAAATCATCCTTTACGACAGTTACTACAATTAGACTCATCTACACATCACATTCGTCAGACTTTTTGAGTTAAAAAAGTAAAGAGAGGTTGGCCCATTTTATTCATCAAGCAAGTCACTATGAATTGAAAAACCAGCACTTAAGGCATCCGAGTGGAACATGTTCACAGTTTCCAGTGAGTAATCCGTCAAATCCCTACCAACTATTGAAAATTTGTTTAAAATGTCAGATGTTGCTGTGATTATGTGGCAACCTATTTCCGCGGCTTGAAAAACATTTAGTAGCTCTCTAGGGCTTGCCCATATCAATTCAGCGCTTGCACAGTCAGACATTAATTCTAATGATTTACACATCAGTGCGATTGGATCCCGTCCTGTATCTGCAATTCGCCCCGCAAACACTGAAATGTAACTAGAAACTGATGGATCCAGCTCCTCAACTACGTCTCTAACTTGTTCGGGAGTGAAAATCGCAGTAACGTTTACCTTAATTCCCTTTTCAACCAGATCTCTCACAACTCTTTTTGTTGACTCACCTTTTGTGTTAGTTATGGGAACCTTAACATAAACATTATCCCCCCAACTAGAAATCTCAAGTGCTTGTTTTTGCATCTCAATTAAATCATCACTAAAAACCTCAAAAGATATTGGCTTATCTACGACATGGGATAGGACTTCGAGAGCGAATTCTTTATAGTTCACCACTCCAGCCTTACGCATCAATGTTGGGTTCGTTGTTAACCCTTGTATATATGGTTTCTTGTACATTTCGAGCATTCCATTGAGATCAGCACCGTCTGCAAAAATTTTGATCTTTAAATTTTCGATTGATGTTGTCATTTTAACTCTCCAATATAAGTCGTGTGGCTTCAAACAGAGAGGATACTCGTGTAAAGGGTAATAATGGTGATTTTTCTGCGTATTTATAGTCAATGAAAAAACAATCACACCCAGCGCTTTGCCCTGCCGCAATGTCTCGCCATCGGTCGCCAATCATGAAACTTCGAGTGAGGTCAATATCTAAATCTACAGCCGCCTCTTGAATCAACCCAGGTTCAGGTTTCCTACAATTACATTCATCTGAGTCATCATGAAAACATGTGTAAAAATGAACAATTCCTAGGTGAAGTTTAAGAAGTTCATTAATGTGATTAACAGAATCGCGAGTTACTAACCCTCTTGCGACATCTGGTTGATTTGTAATAATCACAACTTCAAAATTATGTTGTGTTAGCAGCACTACAGATTCTTTTACTCCGGAAAGAATTTCTACTTCCCCTAAGGTCCGGGGAGGGGTTGGAACTCCTTCACGAATAAAAGCTCTATTCACTACGCCGTCGCGATCTAAGAAAACAGCTCTCTTCATAAACTAAAAACAACTACCACTTAGTAGGATTAGCTTTTAGTTTTGGGTGAGAAACCATCAAATGCCAAACGACTGTTTGAAAGGATTCCGAGTGAGGCGTGACGGTGCTGGGGTTGACTGTGGGAACCACCAAACAAACATCCGCATTTTGCGCAGTATAGCCACCGTCACGACCCACAATTCCTGTAACTCGTGCGCCTACTTTTTTCGCTAGATCAATAGCTTCAATCAAATTGGGACTCACATTTTTCTCTTTATTGCCGCCACCAACTGAAAGAATAAACAAACAATCCTTAGAATTTATTTTGCTAACTTTTAACCATCCAGAAAAAACAGTCTCCCAACCTTCATCGTTGGTTCGCGCGGTTAATTCTGCAACGTTATCGGTGGGGGCATAAGTTTCGATACCCGCTAACTTTCTAAAGTCGTTAACCGCATGGCTGGCATTAGCTGCACTACCTCCAACGCCTAGAAGAAATAAACGGCCTCCCGTAGATTTAACATCGAAAAGCAAATCGACTATTTTTTCAACAATTTCAGGATCGATTGCCTTTGTAATCTCGATGGACTCGTCGAGGTGCGATCTGCTATAACTCATCGGTTATCCTCCTAAGATATTGGGAAAACTCTTCAATCCCCTGAAGAGAGCCTATTTCATAAAATCTTTCAAATACCTCATATCCGATGAGTTGCTTGTCCTTTGCCAGTTGATGGCAGACTTCTGAAAGATCAAAACATGACTGGTCTCTCCACGACCGAAAAGCATCATCTCGGAAAAAAGTAACTCCATAGTCGATATGTCGCATGTCTTTATTGTTGGTTCCTTTTTCATATTTAATGAGGTTTCCATTTACAAATTCCACATTACTCAAGTCAAATTGATTCTCATTTTCATAAACCAACATCAGAGCCTGAGAGCTTGAATCGAAAAAATCTCGCTCTGCAGCTGAATAATTTATTGGCAAGTAAGAATCACCGTAGATCACACCAAACATTTTTCCAAGCTTTGGAAGTGCCTTTTGAATAGCGCCACCAGTGCCTAATTGCACATCCCCATCCAATGAATATTGGATTTGAACGCCTCTTTGACTGCCATCACCTAAATACTCCTGGATTGCCTCTGATTTGTAGGATACACAAAAAACAAAGTCTGAATATCCCTTCTCTATCAATAAATCTAGCTGCCATTCTACAAAAGGACGTCCATTTATCTCAATTAGACACTTTGGTTTTTCTGAAGATAACAAACCTAAACGGGTCGCGAATCCGCCGGCAAGAATGGCTAAGGGCAACATTAAGAAAGAATCACCTTTGTTCCCTCGAAATCAAATTGAAATCTGACTTCTTCTAATCCTATTTCTGACATCTTACTCCTAAGCTTCTCTTTATCGCTTGCGTAGAACATTAAAAAGCCTCCACCACCAGCACCTACTAATTTTCCGCCCACGGCACCGGCTTGAATCGCTTGGCTATATGCATCGTCGATGAATTTATTCGTCATCCCATTTGATCTAGACTTCTTATGGCTCCAATGTTCATGCATTAACTCACCAAATTTGTGGGTATCGCCCAACAAAAGAGCTTCTTTGCTTCTTAGTCCTAAATTTTTTGTGAAATGCAAATTATCGACCATATTTGCGTCATTTGCTTTAGATTTATCAACCTGATCTTTAAGAATAGAACTTGCAGAACGCGAGATACCTGTAAAAAATAAAAGTAAGTTATCTTCAAGATCATGGACTGTTTTGACGCTCAGATTTAATGGTGAAGAAGAAACAGAACCATCTTTATGAAAATTAAACTCAGTGATTCCGCCATAAGCTGCAATGTACTGATCCTGTTTCCCAATCGGTTCACCTAATTTTTCAATTTCGATTCTGCAAGCCATTTCCGCTAATTGCTCAGGGTGAATATTTTTTCTGTAGTGTGCATACAGAGCTTTCACTAAGGCAGTTGTAAAGCTTCCACTAGAACCTAGACCAGTTCCAGACGGAATATCGGCAAGCGTCGTAATTTCGATTTGTGGCGTTTTGAGTTCAAGTTCGGCTAATACTTCGCGCATAATTGGGTGTGCAACATTTGCAACTTGCTTTACTTGTTCAATTTCAGAATATTTTAGGTAAATGCCTTCGGCGAAAGGTCTCATCACTGTCACGTAAACATACCGATCAATCGCTGCCGCTATCAAGAATCCTTCGTGCTCTTCATAGTATGAAGGAACGTCAGTCCCTCCACCTCCGAGCGAAATTCGCAATGGGCTTCTTGCAATGATCATCTGTTTGTCCTCGAATATATTTCACTAATCACTCGAAGGACTTCAAGCGATGAGTCAAGATTATCTGAATTGTTCGCCCCAGAGTAGAGGTCGTTAATAAATTCGCGCATTTCTACCCCCCAAGAATCATCTGGTTCTGGAAAAGTCCAACTTTCGGTGAGCGGTGGACCCATTTCTGGAAGCATTTTGTGCAAAGTTAAAGTTTCTACGCCGTAACTACGCCCAAGACCTGAAATTTCGATTTTCCCTGTCCTTCCATAAATTTCGAGAGAAAACATATTTTTCCATTCAGTACATGATGCTTGAAGAAATGCAATATTTCCTGCATCATTTTTAAGGGACATAAAAACATTATCTTCGACCTCCATGTTCCAAAAGTAGTTCGGCGTGGCTGCATAATCGAGTTTAAGTTCACCTAAGAATCCAATGGACAGATCTATGAGATGAGTGCCTTGATCGATTAACTCGCCTCCACCTGATTTTGTTTTATCTGCACGCCATTCCTTTTCATATCCCAATCGCCCTCCATGACCATATCGGCCACGGACAAACATAACTTCTCCTATGGAACCATTCCTAGATACTTCTAAAGCCTTTTTAATTGCTGGGTGATGACGATGGTTGTAGCCAACATGCACTCTTAACTCCCTTTTGCGGGCCACCTCACAAACTTTTTCAAATTGGAGAAGACTGAGAGCCCCCGGCTTCTCAATAAAAACATGCTTCCCGGCTTGTAAAGCCGCAATCGCTAGGGAATGAAGTGCATCATGTCTTGTCGCTATAACCACAAAATCTAGATCCTGAACTTTAAGAAGTTCACTAAGTGAAGGGAAGTTCCTTGTGTTAAATTCTGTTGCAAAATCTTCTGCCACTGATACCACTTCGTCAAAACAGCCAACCAATTCAACATCGTCCGGAAATGCCGATGCCCTTTTTCTGCCGATCAATCCACACCCGATTACAGCTGCTTTCACTTAAAGATCACCCCAGTCTTGACCACGATCCCGACCAGTAATTCGGCGGAGTGTATAAATATCTGATTCTTTGATTTCATGTAAGTGGTTCGGCCACTCTGCCCAGTTGTCCCATTCAGCACTTATCAACTTACCGGTGATCCCGTTACTGGCATCGCTCGCCAAAAAATCAATGAGATTAATTGCTTGCGACGTTGAGTCAGTAGGTGACTCTGCCTTCGCCAATGATTTTATGAAGAGGTTTCTACCAATTCGATCTGGTCCAGCATCCAACATCTGATCTAATAATCTTGTTTTTAGCATTCCTGGCGCTAAAGAATTAAAAGTCACACCTGTATCCTCGTATTCGATTGCAAGAGTTTCAATCAACCGGACAGCAGCAGCTTTAGAGGCTGCATAACTCGACATTCCATACAATGGCGAGGTAGCGCCGCCGCCAGAAACATGGATAACTTTTCCTTTCTTCTGGGAAATCATTGAAGGAAGAAATTGCATTACTAAATTAAAAGTGCCATAGAAATTTACATTGAATGCTAGCTCCCAATCATGAAGGTCATTTTCAAGAAGTCTATTTATTGGTCCAATAAGTCCAGCATTGCAAATCAAAACATCTATGTGAATATCTAATTTTTGCAACTCGCTATACATTTTAATCGTTGTGGCACGATTAGAAACATCGTTACTAAAGCCCAAAATCAATTGATTCTTTGCAGCTAGACTTTTTAGACGCAATTCAGTCGCCTCTACAGAGGCTTTACTACGAGCGCAAAAAACAACAGACTTTCCTATGTTTACAAAATGCTCAGCAATGTCTAAGCCCAAACCAGAAGTAGCACCACTAATAAATACTGTTTCTGGTGCTTTATTTTGTGACATTTAGAGTCCTTTTCCAACAGTTAAATATCTTGGTCTTTCAATTAAATCTGAATTCAGCTCAAGTAAAATCCGCGAAGCATCTAATATCCACATGCCATCTTTTTGTAGGTGTTCTAAAAGCTTTGGGGTCTTGATATGGTTTTTTAAACTCTTGTTTACAACTAGGACATCTATATCTCTTATAGATTCTTCAAGGCTACCTATGCAGAGGATTCGTGGATCCACCGCATCTTTGATTGGCAAATCCTCGACATAACTTATCTTTCCATTTCCTATGGCTAAGTTCTTCATTAGCAAATACGTCTCAGATCGACGCAAAGTATCAGTATTGTCAGTATACGAAATGCCCCAAAAGCAAATTCTTAATCCTTCTTTTTGCGTGGAAATCTTCTCAAGCGATCTAGAAACCCAATCATTATTGTGCCGGTTGGATATCATTAATGAAGTAAATATCGCCGGCGTATTTCGGATTCCACTTAGCAACTTTGATAGCTTGTGAACATCTCTCGCTAGCGTTCCGCCCGCAAAACCTAAACCAGGACTTAGATACGCTCGAGTCCCGATTCTTGGGTCTGACTTAAGTCCAATTTCTACTTCCTTGGCATCTGCCCCAACGTTTTCACAAATCTCAGAGAGTTCACCCATAAAAGTAACGCTTGTTGCCAAAAAAGCATTCAATGCATGTTTCGTGACTTCTGCAGATTTCCTGTGCATCCAAATAATGGGTGCCTCAATGCCATTAAAGGCATCAATTACAAATTGATCTGATTTTCCATCCACTGTTCCTGCAACAATTCTTCCTGGACCAAAGAATGAGTCGATTGCCTTTCCGAGGCGTAAATTCTCAGGTTGCACTATCACATTCCCTTTATGACCTAATTTCTTTTGAACTTCTTGAATTATGTCGCTTGAGCCTACGGGAAGCTGCGAACTAATCAAAATGTGAGCATTTGAATTCAAGTGCTCTGCAATCCGAGTAAATTCAGATATTACGAAATCAACATCTGCATTGTCCTCGTCGTCGACTGGGGTGTCGTAAGCAAGAACAAATAGCTCAACTTCTTGTAAATCTGACTCCTCGTTAGTAAATTTCAAATTTCCTTTATTCAGATTTTCAAGAATCATTTCCCGGAGTTGAGGCTCAAAAACTAACAAATCGCCATTTTTTAAACTTGTAATGGAATCTGGGTTAGGATCGTAGGCGATTACTTTATGTCCAAGCTTTGCGAATCCGGCGGCATACATGACGCCAAGATGCCAAAGTCCTGCGACACCAATTTTCATTTGGTCGCGGTGCCTTTAAAGATCCACTTATTTGCATCCATATACGAAACAGTATCTCGAACTGCCTCCTCAATTGAAAACTTGGGAGCCCAGCCAAGGCTTTGTATCCTTGAGATATCCAAATGTATAAGGGGATTGTCGCCAACCCAGCCTTTGGTTTCTATTCCAAAACCTATCCTTGGGTCTAGGTTCATCTCATCTGTTATCCAGCCGATCGAGTCTCGGACCTCGCAGTATCCGTCCACACCCAAATTGAAAATATTGACAAGATTTGATGACTCTCGAATAGATGTATGGATTGCTAAAATGCAATCCGAGACATGTAAATATGACTTCTTTTGGTGACCGTTCCCTAAAACTGTCAACTCGTTTGGGTGTTGCATGAGTTGTTGGTAAAAATCATAAACATGCCCATGTGTGTAGCGTGGCCCAAGAATGGATACAAATCTAAATATCCACGTTTGAATTCCAAATGTTTCTGCATAAGCAGATATAAGACCCTCGCAAGCTAATTTTGATGCACCATATAGAGAGGTTTGGACTGGGAATGGTGCATCTTCAGGTGTTGGGACTAGTTCGGCTTGGCCGTAAACAGATCCTGTCGACGAAAACAAAAATTTCTTTACGCCTGTTACGCGGGCGGCTTCTAGCACCCTTTGTGTAACTATTGTGTTTTGTTCTAAGTCTCTACTCGGATTATCTGCACCAAATCTAACGTCAGCATTTGCTGCTAAGTGGAAGATTGCATCAGCACCAACGATCACATCAGAGATTGATGCGTCAAGAAATAGGTCGCGTTTGACTAACTTGAAGTTTGGGTTCAGTATTGCTTTCTCCAAAAACTCAATTCTGCCCGTACTAAAGTTATCAATTCCAACAACTTCGAGGCCCTGTCCTAAAAATGAATCTACAAGATTACTGCCAATAAAGCCTGCCGCGCCAGTAATTACGACTCGATTGAAATCACTGTTCATCAAAGCCAATTTTCGAATCGACAATATACATTGGCCGATTTTTTACCTCATCGTAAATTCGTGAAACATACTCGCCAAGCAAGCCGAGTGAAAGTAATTGAACACCAGCAAAAAATGTAATAAGAATTACACTTGTCGACAAACCTGGCGTTAAAGATGCCCCCAAAATTTTCTGGATGGCGTACCACCCCCCCAACAAAAAGCTAAACCCAGCCATTAAACCTCCGAATATAGACATAAAATTCAATGGCTTGGCTGAAAATCCAACTAATCCATTCAGGCCAATTCGAAGAGATCCCAAATATCGATTGTAGTTTCCGTTCCCTGTATGACGTGAGTCTCTATCGTAAAAAATGCCAGTTTGATTAAAGCCCACGTAAGCCACAAGCCCTCGCAAAAATCCATGCTTTTCACCCAGGGCACAGATTTCATCGACCACCCGACGCGACATCATCCTGAAATCGCCAGTATTTTTGGGAATTTGAACTTCACTAAGCGAGTTAATTACCTTGTATCCAAATTTTGCGAAAATTTTCTTAACAAAAGTTTCACCTTCGCGAGTTCGACGAGTTGCATAAACTACATCAAAACCTTCCTTCATTTTTTTATCGAGTTCGAGAATTACTTCTGGTGGATCTTGTAGGTCTACATCTATCACCACCACACGGTTGCCTTTTGAGAAGGACAGTCCTGCCATAGTCGCAGCTGGTTGACCAAAACGGCGAGACATCTTAACGAGCTTAATATCCGAGTTCTTTTGTGAACAATCTACAATTACTTGTTCAGTATTGTCAGGACTTGGATCAAGGATAAATATGATTTCAGAAGTTTGGGAAATGTCAGCAATTACCGGAATTAGGCGATCTAAGAAAGGAAGTATGTTGGACTCTTCTTTATACACAGGGATTACGATTGATAAATCGACTTCTGCATTAGAGGCTATTTCCATCTTCAAAGCCTATCAAAGGGTGCGAAGCAAAGACGGAAGCGCCTCAAAATACTTCTAAATTATTTCAATTGCGTCAATGGCTCGTTTAGTCGCTGGATAGATTTATGTGATTACTCACTCTTGCAGTTACTGATTATCGATCGGGCTTGGTGGCGATTAAAATCAAGTTCTTCCCGACAATGTATCTGCAGCCTAAAAGATCAAACACTCTACTAACTGGGTAGATAATGTTGTCATAAAAGATGAGACTTTTTTGGGACCCTAATTTAGCCTTGTTCTTGTACCCGATTCCTTTTACAACCGCGGATGCAATGAAACCTAAAAATTCATCGTATGTCAATGACTGTATCTCGAAACCTGCTTCTTGAACTTTTCTCTTCAATTCTTTGCGTTTGTATCTACGTACATGTCCAACTTCTAAATCCATTGATGAATATAGAAAAGGGTGTGCGGGTACATAAATACCAACAACGCCTCCCGGCTTAAGCGTGTTATACAATTCGGCTAAGGTTTCAACGTCATTTTCGATATGCTCTAGAACATTTGAAGTATAAATCGCCTCATATTTATCTGAACAATCCCTCAAGAATTGAAAACATTTAAAGTTTTTTTCTCTGATGAGGGATACGAGTTGTGGATCAATTTCTACACAATCAATCTCTATTTGAAACTTACTTCGAAAGATCTCAGCTAGATACCCCACTCCGGCGCCGAATTCTAATACTCGAAGTTCACCCAAAAGATTTCTATCATTTAAACCCATTTTAGTAAACAAATTTTGAACTATTCCTGTGCTGTATCTTTTTAGGCCAGCTTCCGTGTCTAACAATTCTTGAGTCCCAGAATACACATTTGAGTTGATTTTTGGACTTAACCTAAGTTGTCTAACTTTTTTGTTCATAGAAAATAACCTCGCATTTCTAAGTCAAATTTAATCGAATAATCCACGAATAGGGGTACGTACAATCAACTTACCAAGGAGAACATCAATCCAGCCTAACAACACCACTTGGAGTCGTTAAATGCACCGCAACAATTCCATACTCACCATCATTTGTTGACGGATCAACAAAATCAACAGAGGCTCCATTTAAACCACCAAGAATCTCTGACTTAAACCAAGAATCAGCCAAGTGATCGGTATCAGCAATCGTAATCTTCTCAATTGCGGCAACTGCCTTTCCATCTTGTGATGGGTGATCAGCGGTTAACCATTGGATAAAGAATGGAAGCTCGCGAGAATCGGTGATCTCATTAACTCCGATTTGCTTCCACTTAAGATCGCTTCCATCTGGACGTGTGCGGTGACCTTCGATTGCATTGCGACCAAACTTCTCTTCAATCTTTGCAATGTCTTCAGTTGCAAAAACCCAAGTTAGCCAGCCTCCGCCTTCTTGTGCTTTCTTGCTAACAGCCTTGCCCCAAGGGGTTTGCTCTGTTGCTGGGTGATCTAGTGGGCACACAACTTCGATGTACTGGCCGTTTTGAAGAGGCATTGTGAAGTTGCGAGTGCCAAAGCGTGGGTGGACTCCGCCATCAACAAAGGTGCTGCCTAGGCGTGCGCCAAGGCGTTGAACGGTGTCGGCGAGCTGATCATGGGAGGCAACATATGAGACATGGTCTAAGCGCATGGGGAAATCTTGCCCTATGAAAGGGGGTGCTAAGTACCACTTTGCCATCGGAATCAGAAGATTTTTGGAATCGCCGGCAGATTCTAGAGCTACATCCCTAAATCAGGTCTGACCCACAGCAGAAGCGCCGGATTTATGTGAATAAGCAGAAACAATTAGGCCCCTCAAATCGCTGTAAAAGCGTAAAACTCTCTCGTCATGATTAACCTGTGAGTGACTTGAAGGTCCTTGTTCTATTTCAAAAATCGCCGACAGTAGGCTATCACTATTCGTTCGATCAAACATTAGGTAGTTCGCCACTCCATCTAGTTGCTCATGAAAGACATCTAAGTTGCTGACGATAAGTCTTTTTTTGAATGCCAAAGATTCCTCGATAGAGGTAGACCAACCCTCATAGTTGCTTGGTTGAATTACACAAAATGAACGCCTATACAAGGTATTACGAATTTCCAAGGAGCAAAAACTAAAATTGTGAATGTTTCTACTATGCTTTAACTTCTCGTGAATGAACTCTCGAAATTCTGGCCACCGGTAGTCATCTTCTTGTCCTGTAAGAATCAAATGTTTTTTACCTCCCAGTTTTTCATACTCTATAAAGGCGTCAATTAGCAGAGAGTGATTTTTATGTTTCCACCAATTGTTTGGAACATAATAGAAACCTTCGGTTGAACAAATTACGCAATTAAAAATTGGCTTACCTTTTTGTTTCTTTGGACTTGCAGTGAATCTCACGACTCCGATTGTTTTTCCCGCAGGGTATTCGCTCTTAAAAACTGTTTCTGCATGTTTACTGCTAAAGTAAAATGCTGTGTTTATTTCAATTGCATCATTGATTTGTTTTTTGCGTGCAGTTCTCTCCTCATTACTAAAATAAAGCGGCTCTTCTATATCTTGTAAGTCTGGGATCCATTGAATCGGATTCTTCACACCAGAAATTAGAGGCCAAGGAAGATGAATTGCTTCCAATTTCTTCTCTTCTAAACCAGGAATTGATCTTTTACCGAAATATCCGGAAAAGAAAGCCGGGAAAAAAGATGAATTGCTCGCATTTAGTAAAATGAGTGTTCGTTCTCTTTGTAAATCAATGAGGGCGTTCCTTAAGGTGCTGATATAGGTATCCCCACCTGCCCAACCAACACTTGTTTCTGGGATTAAAACAAAGGGCGCTGGTCTATCTTTTCTCAAAATAATGCCCCAACCCTTCCCGTGGATGAAGCAATTTGAAATCTTCTAGGAAGGAGAGCTTATCTGTGTTGACCTTCATGTTCGCAGGATCACCTTTTCGCGGAATTGAATTGAAGGAGATGCTTCCATGAAAGTTCGGATACTTTTGAATTCCAAGTGTTAGAACCTCACGAATAGTAATACTTACACCCGAACCTACATTAAACAATTCCCGTGAATCTAATTTCCTATTCGCAATCACTGAAACAAAACTACATAGATCTCTTGAATGCAGGAAATCCCTTGTTTCTTCTCCAGTACCAAACAACTCCAAAGTTAAATTTTTCGAGAGTGCATTCTTTAGTAGATAAAGAATTCTCTGTGACAGGTTTTCATCATAGACTGATGTTGCACGTAAGACTACCACTGAAACATTTGAAGGAACCAAATCACTCGATAAGAGAAGTTTTTCTACATGATATTTTCCCTGAGCGTATGGAGATTCTGGACTCACAGGGCTTGATTCAGAAACTCTATTTTGTACATTTCCATATACGGAGGCGCTGCTTAAATAGATGTACGTGATTTTATTCTGAAACTTTTCAAGTATTTTCATATGGGCTTTAACCTGTTGTAGAGGACCCTCTAAATACAAACTAGGATTCATAAAAGAATCTTGAATATTTGTTGGACCGCTTAAATTAATAATTAAATCCATGTCATTTTCCAATAATTCTAAGGCAGTTGAGTCTAATTTTGCATCTAGATGGGCATAAGTGAAATCACGAGATAATTGTCTAACGAGAATTTCATGTTCCTTAAACATATCTCTGTTTTCAATAAATGCATTCGCCAAGAAACCGGACCCACATAAATATAAATTTTTCATTCATTTTCTGCGTTCAATAAATCCCTTAGCGTTCTAAGGCTTTTGCTGTTGAAGTCAAAAACTTCCAACTCGAGCATGTAATTTAGACCTTGTGATTGGGTAAAGTAAGTGAGATTTCCTTTGTTATCCCTCGATTCTCGGACATTAGCTTTTGTGTACTCCTTGATCTCTCGAGTAACAATGTGACTAAAATGCTGCTTAAAGATGTTTTTTACAAAGAAAGCATTTGTGTTGGCGCGGTTCGTTCCTATAAACGAATAATTTCTTGTGCTCATTAAATCAATGCATGACGTGAGAGAAGCTCCATAAAATTGGTTCGAATAATGCTCCCGAGTCCTCTGAAAATCATCCTTGTAGGGTACCGAGACATTCAGTTCTGCGCCAAAAATCGAGTTGTACTCCAAAACAACAAGACTGCAATCTAATTCAGGTAATTCCAACAATAGCCAATAGTCAATGCCATCAACGTCTAATGATAAGAGATCGATGGTCTCAAAACTTTTTATGGCTCTACCAAAAATCTCACTTACGTTTTCTTTGGTAACAAACTCTTGTTCGAATTCAATAGAACTCTTCCACTTAAGGTCTGATTTCTCAATCACATGGCGCGCACCTTCGGAGGAATCTACTAAGTAAAGATTCGCATTCCTATACTCAGCCAGAAATCTAGTGTTGCACTCTGTGAAATTCTCAATTCCGATTTCTAGGCAATTTGGTTTAGCAATTCCTAGTGTTGTCAAGATGTGGTTTATAATTCCATCCTCACCCCATTGACTGAAAACCTTAAACTCAAAATCCCACAAATCAAATTTCTTTCCAAGATCTGTGAAGATGTTTTGATTCATGGCTTGATTAATTCCGATTTGAATACGAAGTTTTTCAAATTGAACTGAATCTAAGTAACCAATATGCCCTATATGATTGTTTAGCTCATTTAGTTGAGACTGCTTCAAGTTGAATTCCATGAGCATGATTATATGAGCCATTGAAGTGAGTTAGCAGAAACAAGGTGGTGCATAGCAACTTTCTTGACACCTTTATCGCTTTAAGCGATGCCATTACCCCCGAAAAATCTGTTGGATCATCGTGCTAAGACGCACATAAGGGCTTCAACAGTCAGCAATGGAGCTGCGTTGTGGCTCAGGTTGGTGCGGGCATCCATGATGGCGTTGATCTTTTTGATGCTTGATTGTGGCTTAGTTTTGGCGGCCACGGTATTGATCTCGGCTTCTAGCTCTTTGTTGATTAGAGCGTCATTGGCACCTGCTTGAACCATCATGACATCGCGATAGAAAGTAGCGATATCAAGCAGGGCTGCATCTAGGCCATCACGGATCATGCGGGTTTGTCGAGTCTTTTGTTCTTTTTCTAATTCCTTGATTGCTTTGCTGCCGCCGGTTGCCATTCCGCGACCGGTAGCACCTTTGCCGTAGGCAAGTGAGAGGTCATCTACTTCTTTTTCATTTCGCATTTCAGCGGCGGTTGTTGCTTGATCTGTTGCAAGATCAACCAGGGTCTGAGCTGCAGCAAAGGCTGAAGAGATTCCTTGAAGAGTTAGTGGCAACTTCATGATTGTGTTTCGGGTGTTGCGCACTGATTCGTTATTTGCAAGGTAGCGAGCGCGACCGATGTGGCCTTGTGAAACTCGTGCTGCAAAATCTGCCATGTTAGGTGAAATACCATCGCGGGTTTGCAGAACTTGGGCAACAGCCTGTGTTGATGGAGTGACTAGTTGCAGATGGCGACAACGTGAACGGATTGTTGGAAGAACGTCATGAAGAGTTGGTGCGCATAACAGCCACACGGTTCTATTACCGGGTTCTTCGATTGCTTTCAGTAATGCATTCGCTGCAGATTCGGTAAGTCTGTCGGCATCTTCCATGACAACTACTCGCCAGCCGCCCATAGATGGTGCCCAAGCAACACGGGTTAATAGTTCTCGTACTTCATCAATCTTTATTGAAAGACCTTCGGTGCGAATGATTTCGACATCGGGGTGGGCGCCATTTGCTGCCGATTTACATTCATTGCATGTTCCGCATCCATTGTTGGCACAGACAAGTGCTTGAGCAAAAGCAACTGCGGCTGATGATCGACCGGATCCTGGAGGGCCGGTAAAGACCCAGGCGTGAGTCATTTCTTGGGTTTCTTCGCCTGTGCGGGTGGCAAGGACAGCCTTTTCTAGGATTTCAACAACATGTTCTTGGCCCACTAGATCGGCATAGA
>Ga0164292_10001079_pt1 | contig 21749 bp, 19 predicted proteins | sample GEODES117metaG_FD_111486 | JGI IMG/M metagenome (GOLD analysis project Ga0164292, IMG submission 111486) | Eutrophic lake water microbial communities from Lake Mendota, Wisconsin, USA - GEODES117 metaG | ecosystem: Environmental > Aquatic > Freshwater > Lake | place: USA: Lake Mendota...
AGACCAACTCAACCAGATTTTAATAATAAAACATTGGAATTAAAGCATTGGTTTTAATTTAGGATCTTACACCTAACAATACTAATATGTAGATAGATAACTTTACATATTACAAATAACATATGCTAGATACCAACCTATCACGGCATAAAATTGGTCACCTATCATATTTATTATATTGTCGGCATGATCTTTTCCACCGGGCCAAAACGCAAATTTATTAATAATTTTCATACCATATGTTGTATTTTCAATATATTCAAATATCATATGTATTATGAACCAGAGTAAAAAGGACATGTTCCAATAATACACAACTATACCTACGGCAAAATGTAAAAGTGAATACTTGTCTGTAAAGTGTATTCCCATTATAGTATACAATTAAAAAAAATTGATTTAATTATAGTATATAATACAATTGTTAAAATTATATATGAATTATCAACAATGGAAAATAATATTCTATCTAAAAGAATAAATCGTTTACCAAAAGAGTTACAAATTTTAATCTATATGTTTAATGCTGAACATAGAAAAAAAATGAAGGATGTCTTTGATTATATTCATCACATACAATATACATGTTGGAATTGTGATATTTATCTCATTGATATACTTCATCGTGATATTAGATACATCAGAAGAAAAATATTAGTGTGTTGTGAAGAATGTCAAGTTATAGCAGAAGAAAATTTATTGGGAGTGCCATAAATGTTCAAATGTGTAAATATTTTTCTATTTTTTATGTCTATTTCTTTCTTTTATTTTCTTTCTTTTATTTTCTATTTTTTATTTTCTATTTCTTAACCATCTTCTTCACCTTGATTGTTTTGGGAGCATCCAAGTATTGCTTAAGTTCGTCCAAATCTTTCAACCACATATTTTCAATAGAAGTGGATTGAATAGCGCACAGTTCTGCTTCCTTATTAATTTTGTCATTTATTAGTTTTTCTGCGTTTTCCGCACTCACACTATCCATTGGCATTTTAAGCAAATATTTATAATCAGTATCATCTTCAATAACGGCATACTTTCGCGCAACCATCATTTCTAAGATTTCCTCTCTCTTTTTCTTTCTCAAGTCAATTTCTCCATCTAAATTCTCTTGAATATATCTTGCTTTATTAGAAAGCAGCGTCAATTCTTTTTGAAGAGCATCCACCATGTAATCCTTTCTCTTTTGATAATACTTAAGTCGAACTGGGAAATAACTATCGACAATTTCCTTTTCACTATCAAACTTCACCAATTTCTCCTCGTCGTTGAATAAGTGCATATTATTTGTGCTTAATGAAGTGTACAATTTCATGAGCTTCTCGAAATTATTATACATATTTGAACTATCCAATGACTCGTCGATGGGTTCATTTAATGTAATTTCGATATCTACCGTTGTATCCGTACTCATATCGTTATAATCTTTGACAAAAGCCTTGTTCTTCTTATTTTTATCCGCCTCCATCAAATTTTCAATATGCTGCTTAAAATCATCCGTCCAGTGTCCGATTGGCAATTCAGTAATGCGAACCTTTTTATCATTGAGCTTTTGGTAAGTGCCCTTGGCAATATATTTTTTACCTTCCATTTCTTGACATGTACCAGTAAACCCTTTATACTGCGGAGTAAATACAATGTCTTCTGTCGATTCGCCCTTCAACTTGCGCTGTAAATAAGATATCAAATTGTCTACAGACTAAGACAATATGTCTGTACTAAATCCAGTTCCAATTCCTTTACCTCCGTTTACCAAAATCATTGGAATAATAGGAACATAAAACATCGGTTCTACTGGAAATCCATCATCTTTCAAATATTCCAATACAGCGTCATCTTCCTTTCTGTAAATATATCTGGTAATTGTATTCAACTGAGTAAAGATATATCTTTCACTCGCTGAATCTTTGCCCCCTTGAAGGCGTGTTCCAAATTGTCCATTCGGCATAAGCAGATTGATATTATTACTTCCCACATAATCTTGCGCCATACCCACAATCGCCGCATTCAAACTTGCCTCACCATGATGATATCCGGAATGCTCAGAAACATATCCACTGAATTGCGCCACTTTGATTTCACTTGTCAAATTCTTTTTAAACGCACTATATAGAATTTTTCTCAAACTAATCTTCAATCCATCCATCATATTTGGAATAGATCGTTCACAATCATATTTGGAGAAGTGAATAAGCTCCTTATTCACGAAATCAGTGTAACTTACCTTATTGTCATTGGTATCCAAATAGCTATTTCTATTATAATTTGTCAACCATTCTTTTCGCTCTTCTGTGCGCTTCTTATTAAATACCATATCTACGATATTATCACTACTCGCTCCATCATGTGTAAAATACACAATCTTTTTATTCGCAAAATATTCTTTGAATTCTTTACTAGTACTTGTACCAAGACCCTTATAATATTTGATGGCCCACCCCTTGGTATCATTTTCATTTGTCCATTTCTTGTATTCACCGTCATTGTAAAACAGCAATTCTTGTCCGTTTTTCTTTGCCTTTAAAATCGGTGTATTCATAAATCCAATGAAATTGTCCAGTGTAGATAATGAGTTCCACTGGTCTTGAAATAGATTTAATCCAAGTCCTTTGATATGAGAGCCATCCAAATCTTGATCGGTCATAAACAATACCGAATTATATCTTAGCGTACTTGAAGCGGTTTCCCTCGTATATTTCTTACCCGCTTCAAGACCCAATATTTGCTTTATTTCAATAATTTCCTTGTTTTCACTGATGCGCTTTAGCGTTTCACCTCTCGTATTGAAAATCTTACCCTTCATCGGATATACGCCAATAATATTTCTATCTTCTTTTGACAGTCCCGAAACAATACCCGCCTTGGCTGAATCTCCCTCACATAAGATCAGCGTACATTGTCCAGACTTGGCAGTTCCAGCAAAATTCGCATCAATTAACTTGGGGATGCCACGAATACTCTTAGTCTTTGTGCCATCCGTCTTCTTGGCAGCCTTGTTTTCCTTTACTTCGGTCAAAGCACACGCAGCATTCATGACGCCCATCTTGGCGATTTTTTCAATAAACGCATCGCTAACCGTACAACTTGATCCAAATGAACTTGCCGCGGTTCCAAGCTCGTCCTTTGTTTGGCTATTAAATGACGGGTTTTCAATATCGCATCTTAAGAATAGCATGAGTTGCTCTTTGATAGTATTCGGCTTGACATCCACCTTCTTCTTTAACTTAATATACGCGGACAATTTGCGAATGATTTGATTCATAATATATTCCACATGCTTTCCACCTTTTGATGTACAAATACCGTTTACGAAACTGACTTGTTGGAATTCGTCCTTGGGAGCCAAACAAACTGCGTATTCCCATCGGTCATTTGCCGTTTCATGGACACGCTTTACATCTGTTTTAGAACCGACATATAAATCAATATATTGCTCGAAATTCTTACATGGGACTAATTGTCCGTTGAACTTTACCTTGATTGTTTTGTCTGTAATAGCGGATACATCATAGGCGCGCTTCTTGAGAAGCGACAGCATATCGACGGTTAATCCTTGAATACCTAGCCGTTTATAATCTGGCTTGAAAGATACGCGAGTATATGGCTTAGTCTTACATTTAGTAATAGATGGTTTACTGATTTCATTTAAATTATTCTTGAATTCTTGAATGTACTTTAGACCTCTTACATGATCAACTGTTTCGACCTTTCCCCAACTCGACCAAATTAATACCAACTTGAAACCGAATCCGTTTTTGCCTCCAACAATCTTTTCCTTTTTTTGTTCATCGTAATTGGTGGATGTTCTCAAGTGACCGAAAATCATCTCTGGGATCCAAATTTTATATTCTGGGTGCTCGGCCACATCAATGCCGTTGCCATCATTATACATGTGAATCGTGCCATCTTCGTCCACAGTAATTTCAATATTTGTAACTGGTAGAGCATTTGCTAAGTTATCCTTGACAGCTTGAGCTTGGCGAATTACATGATCGCGGCAATTTACGATGCCTTCATCAAACAATTTATACAGACCGGGAATATATTGGAATTCCTTGGAAATAATCTTGTCGTCGCTGAAAATATAATCTTCATGATCAGTATTTTCAATGGAACCAATATATGTGTCTGGTTTTTTTAAGATGTGTTCCTTGTCGGTTAACTTCTGATATTTGGAAAGTGACTCTTGAGTTGTCATATTTACTATAATAGTATGAAATAATTATTAATGTTTAATTTATTTCAATTTTATTAGTAATGTTATATAAATATAAATAATGTCAACAACTGTAAACGGAACAACTATAACATTTAGCGGATCTGGTGTTTTAACACAAGCGATTGTTTCTAATGGTATTGGTACATCATATCCATCAAATATAATCATAAATGGATATACAAGCATTGGATCAAATGCGTTTCAAAGTGTCATACTATTCTTGACATCCGTAACTATACCCAATACAGTGACAAGCATAGCAGCAAATGCTTTTAGTTATGCTCTATATATAACATCTATATCCATACCGTCATCTGTCACAAGCATAGGACAATCTGCGTTCAATCCTATGTCAAGTTTAGAAGCAATCAATGTAGCACTAAGTAATAATTATTATGGTTCGGATATTAATGGCGTTTTATTCGATGTTAATGGTACAACATTAATACAATATCCAATAGGTAACGCACTAACTTCTTATATTATACCAGATGGTGTTACTACTATTGTAGAAAACGCGTTATATGGAGCAATAAACTTGACGCAAATTACGATACCATCATCAGTAACAAACATTGGCGCAAATGCGTTTACAAATACCAATATAACATCATTTGTATTTAGCGGATCTGGTGAATTAACTGCCAATATTGTTTCTTCACAATTGAGTTCATCGCAGACAAATGTATTAATATCTGGATATACAAGCATTGGAGCAAATGCTTTCGCAAATGCTTATATAACATCTATATCAATACCATCATCTGTTACAAGCATAGGAGAATATGCGTTCAATGGCACCAATTTAACTAGTATATTCATCCCATCATCTGTCACAAGCATAGGACAATCCGCGTTCAATGCTATGTCAAGTTTACCAGCAATAACGGTAGCACAAGGAAATAGTTATTATGCTTCGGATATTAATGGCGTTTTATTCGATGTTAATGGTACAACCTTAATACAATATCCAATAGGTAACGCACTAACTTCTTATATTATACCAGCAACTGTCGCTAGTATTGGAGAAAACGCGTTATATGGAGCAACTAATTTAACATCAGTAACAATTCCAGCGTCTGTAACAAGTATTGGGCAAAATGCGTTCGTTCTTACAAATATAACATCAATTGTATTTACATTATACGCGACCATTACTTTACTCGGTTTAACTGTTGGTAGTGGTCAGACATGTTATGGTGTATCAAATGTTAATATATCATCGCTGGATACAATATTATTTAGTGGTTCTGGTGAATTAACACAAGATATTGTTTTTGCTCAATTGACTACACAGACAAATGTATTAATATCTGGATATACAAGTATTGAAGCAAATGCGTTTGAATATAATACTATTATAACATCAGTAACCATTCCGTCATCTGTTACAAACATAGGAGAATATGCGTTCAAATCTATATCAAGTTTACAAACAATAACGGTAGCACAAGGAAATACTTATTATGCTTCGGATATTAATGGTGTTTTATTCAATGTAGATTATACAACCTTAATACAATATCCAAATATTAACATACAAACTTCTTATATTATACCAACAACAGTCGCTAGTATTGAGGCAAATGCGTTCAGCATGACCTCAATAACATCAGTAATCATTCCATCATCTGTGACAAGTATTGGTGAGTATGCGTTCTATAATGCGCAATATTTGACGACAGTAACATTTGCGTCTGGTTCGCAACTTACCAATATTGGCGCATTTGCGTTCAATTTGACAACATCATTAACGTCAGTAACAATCCCAGCCTCAGTAACAAGCATTGGTGAATATGCTTTCAATAATACGCAAAGTATCACTTCAGTAACATTTGCGTCAAATTCGCAACTTACCAATATTGGCGCATTTGCGTTCAGTCAGAACACATTAACGACAATAACAATACCGGCATCCGTAACAAGCATCGGTCAAAATGCGTTCGGTAAGTCCAGTATAGCAACCATCAATGTAGCACTAGGAAATTCTTATTATGCTTCGGATAACAGCGGTGTTTTATTCGATGTAAATTATACAACATTAATACAATATCCAAGTGGCAATACAAAATCGTCGTATATTATACCAGAAGGTGTTACTAGTATAGGCAATTTTGCGTTTAGTTATTCGAAGATATCCGAAATTAATATTCCACCAAGTGTTCAAACAATTGGAAATAACGCATTTAATGGTATACAAAATCTTAAGGTATATAGTGAGTATATAAATAATTTAAATTTAATAGAGCAGACATATTCAAACTTTTATGGAGCGATGAATACTGACGTTATTTTATACGGGGAACCAGAACCTCAACCACCAGCACCTACACCTACACCTACACCTACACCTACACAACAACAAGCACAATATAAAAGCAATGGGTCCGGACCAATTCAGATATGTAATTCAAGACTTGCGAATTGTAAAATAACCAAAACTAATTTTCAAAATGGATATGTAATGAATAATCGTGCTACAGCTATACAACGAATAAGCACATTAATTAGCGTTCAGTCGCAAATGAGAAATGCTACTTGGACACAAATATATGCCCCAGTAAATGCCTATTCGCAGAGAACGGGTGGTCCAGTCGGATATGGTCAATCACCAAAAAACACCTTTTAGTGTTTTAGTATTATACTTGTATTTTTATTTAGTATTAGTTGCTTGTATTTTATTTTAGTGCGTTGATTACTTTTAGAAATATAATATTTTTTTCTCTCCACTTTTTATAAATGGTCAAGAGACACGATAAAGGTGCCGATGGCAAATACCACATACATGGACATACTTACGAATTATTAGAGGGTTCTCGTGCTCAAGTTTGGCACGGAACTGCTTACAAAACGGCTGGTGGATTACACAAGGTTGCTTTGAAGATGCACCGTGGCAGAATTGTATCTAAGAAGAAGAGCGAGATCGCCAAGACCCAGAAGCATCTTTCTGGACATCTTCAACCCAAGGGAAGTGGTGTATTCGGAACCGTCACCAAGAAGGGATCCAAAAAGAGAGGCACACGCAAGAACCGATCTCACAAAAAGTAAATTACTTTAGCAACTAAGTAAACTAAATTAATTACAAAATAAATAATAATTTAAATAACTATTATTTATTTAATCTTTCAAATTTCTTTATGGTCGGCGTATTCTTTATAAGTATAATATATATAGAGCCATGACTGAATCAAATTATCATAATGATACATCAAAATATATGGTAACTGAACGAGGTAGAATGCCATATGATTCTAGATTGACTGAAGAAACGAGAGTACGTGATGATTATGTTCCGAAAAAAGAGCAAATACAATTTGTGGAAATATATCCTATGCCTACGGATGAGAAGTCAACATCATTTGAATTAGACCGTTTGGATCACGAATGGCAACAAAATTGGTTTCGAGAAAATGGCGACTTGAATATAAGAATCAAAACACGAAAGGGTGACGATTCGACTAATGCCATAATCCTATCTCAAATACGAAAATATCGTAACGATTTAGGTGATTTTCATAGAAACGATGAGACCTATAAATTAGCTCTCGAAGAATTTAGGCGAAAAAATACAGAACTAAATGAGCTTTTCCACAAAAGAAATGCTATACGAAAAGCATTAGAAAACAAAACATTGAGATCTATTTCACTAGATGATGCTATTAAGTTGGGATGGATTATCGAAAATGACCCAAAATATACAATACATAGATCATCAAAACATAGCGGACAATATGTTTATGCGAATGAATACAAAGAGAAGTGGACTGGAGAAAAAGTTCCTTTGACTAATGAAACTATATGGTTAAGTGAAACAACAATTATTGATGAAAAAAAGGGCGGAAAATTACGCAAATCCAGAAAAATGAAGAAAACGCACAAATCGCATAAATCGCACAAATCTAGAAAAATGAAGAAAACTAAGAAATCTAAGAAATCGAGCAATGCTAAACGAAACCGTAAGTAATGCTACTACACATACTGTACGAATTGTGTAAAATATTGATATCAATATTATTGTTATCAATATTATTTTTATTTTAGGTCTGTGTATTTACTCTATATATTACTAAAAGATTCGACTTTGATAAAGTTGTCCTCTATAATATAGAGCTGTGACTCTTCCTTGATAAATTTTTCAAAATAGCGTTTGCTAACGGTAAACTTGTTCTTACCAATACAGTAAAATTGATACAATTCATTGATCGGAATTTCTTCCGTGTAAATTTCCGCACTCGCATTCGCACTTGGACTATTTGCCTTATATTTTTGAAGCGACTTAAGTATATCTTGCTTCTTATTCCATAGTTTACATCTTGTATGTAGTAGATATTTATCATCTTCAATATATGTATCTGGATAATAATGCTTGATTAAATCCAATATGCTCTTTTCATTGATGTTCGTTTTTGTATAATAGGTAAATAGAGAGCAAAGTTCGTCTATTTCTAATTCTTCATTGTTATTATCACTGCTATCGTTGCTACAAACCTCGCTAATAGCATTACCATTTATATCAGTATTATCATTACTATTATCAATACTTTCAATATCGTTAATATCACATTTTCCTCCCATATTGCTTTCGATATTATCATTCCAAAATTGAATAAATTTACTCACTGTTGGTAATAACTTACTCGTACAATCCAAGAATACATCCTTGTGTCCGTCATATTTGAATTTGTCTATTAATCGCAATTTCAAGGTGGTCGTAAAAAACACATTGGGCAATTTTTCACCTTCAATAAATTGTTTCCATAAATACTGCATATTCTTCCAAGAGATTGAACAGTCATCGCTATGCTCAATATTTTTATCAAAGAAATGATTAATTATCTGCTTCTCATTATTATTCTTAAGATATAGTGCGTATGTTTTTAACTCTTCGTCCTTACAATGTTCTTGTAAGAAATTCTCGGCGCCTTCATATCTAGTAGAATAATGCGCAGCGACACAAAACAAATCTAGAGCATTTTCTTGTTTAATATAAGTGGACCATGTGTCTAAATTTGTTGCTTCTTGAATATCGACAAGACGACACTCGGTAAAATTATGATCGTAATATTTAAATTTAAAAATATTCAGCAAATTGGGTGTGCCAAACAACATACAAGACAAATTGCTGAGTTCTTTAAGAAATGGTTTCGTCTTGGGGTGTAGGAAATAGACCAATTGACTTCGTTTCATCAATATATCACCCAATACAGTTAAAAAATATTTCGCCTTTTCTCTGGAATCGCATATAGAAGGGCATAGACGATTGATGACGGATTGAATGGTTTCTGATTCTGGGATACACGAAAATATGTCACGATCCTTTATTTTTTTTAGAATGGTTACCTTCAATCTATGCTTCCAATCCATTAGCGTTTTATTCGCACTAATTGTAGACAAGATAGCATGTTGAACATCATCCTCGCGAATTAATATATATTTATTGTCTTTATATTCGAAAAATATGTCAGACGATCCATGATAATAAAATTTGTGATTGTGAAGAAATTTATGGATGAATGTTTCTGATTCACATTCTAACTTTGTTTTTCTTTCTGCACGTTCGATGATTGTATTATTTGCGGTTTCCAACAATTCCGGTAAATTTTCAATATATTGTGTCATTTTATTGAAAATAATCTGATTGTCTTGATATTTAAAATATAAATCAGACACTATTTTCGTCAATTTATTGGCATCTTTGTTTTCCATGTTTATTTAATATATGAAAATCATTTTAAATGGTTTGTAAATTAATATCTAGTATTTCCTATGTGTAGAGGCAGAGAGATAGAGGCCACATACAATATATTCACTAGTTACACCACATACATTTTTTCTGCGCAATAGAACATGTTATGCACAATGTGGGACAAAGATAACAGTATCCAAATGGATTAGAACCATGCCTTGGATTTGTGTAGCCAGAAACATTTTTCTTTTTACAATTCGAGCAAGTAGAACGGCATGGACTTAGTGGGAAATAAATAGTAGTATTTCCGTATATTTTATGGTCTTCACATAAATAATCATTCTGATCTTTCATTATTTATGTAATAATAGCTTTTTGTTTTTATCTAGTATAACTATTGTATTTTCTTTTTCCTTGTATTTCTCTCGACCTTCTTCATTTTAAAGTGTTTTTTAGTTGCTCTTGAATGTCCGATACTTGCCTTATCTACTGATGTAAAGTATGTCCATGGCTGCGATGGTCTATCATCCAAATATGGTTCATACCGTTGCCATTGCCTATGTAGCTGTATAAATTCTTTCACATTAAATGATGTACCACACGATGATCCCCATCTTCCATAGAAACCCATTTTGCTACAAGATTCTGTATCTGCTACACATCCGTCAACAGCACCTCTTGGTTGATATGGCAATGGCCTATCTACTTGACTCATAAACGCCCGTTCGTCGAGTTCATAATGAGAGCATGTTGTTCTAGAGCATGGATTTATTTTATTTAAATAGACATCATAATGATCAGCAATAATTTCTTTTGCTACTTCAATATCGATTTTGCCTTTGTTCTGTTCCATTAATTGCTCTAAACGAACCTTTCTAGCACCTTGATGTCTGCGAACATCATCGAATCCACTATTCACACATTCTAGATTTCTAATTCGTGGATCATATGCGGCATTAAATCCAATGAAATAACCATTCTTTTTTCTCTCCACATTAACAAATTCAAGACCTAATTCAATGCGCATTATTTCATTATTCTTTGTATCGCCTATAAGCCATGAGTTGGCATAGTCGCCGGAATTCTCCTTCTTTAAAAATTCTACATAATCGTCTAAAGTATTGGCATATTGCATACAATGTCGTATTCTACAAGTAATCGGATCGCCATGTTTATAAGTATTGAATCCACCGATTGTTGTTTCTGTACCTATAAATCCCTTACTATTGATAAAAAAATCAGTTTGACTTGACATATAGCCAGGTGCGGCTTGAAATAACATTCGATGGCCTTTGGATGGCTTAATATCAATTATAATATTGAAATTTTGTCCATCAATAAAATTATCAAAAGAATTATGCGCGCAACAAATCTTGCCATCGTGTGTATAATCACCTAATGCCATGAAAGCGGAGCATTTGTCTTTTGATCCACCTTCCAATTGTCCGATAGACGGTAGGGCTTCTAGTAAATGGCCGTATTTTTTAGTAAGTTGAGGCATATATTCCAAATAAACCTTTAATTTTGGTAAAGCGTAATCAAGAGAAGCAATATTGTTCCATAATATCAATTCGTCTAAATGAACTTTTGCGCCTTTTGCTATACCTTTCAATTCAGTGAAATATTCTGGAAAATGTTCTTCGATCGTTTTTTTAAAGAAGAAATTGCTAATTTCTGTGAAGAAGTCCATTTTTAGTCCATGTGAATCATATAAATTCCATTCCATAGTAGAAATACATTTTTTGATTTCTGCTTTTAATAATGATCCATGCGCGACTCCTCGTTCATAGGGTTCGCCTCGAATAGAGATATAAGTCCATCCATTTTTCTTATATTTGAACCCATTTTTCTTATATTTTATTCCATCTACATTCATTTTTGACATATTATTATTATTATTAATATATATCTATAAAATAATATGTCAAATTTTAGTGCCACTAAAACAACTATATTAACTATAATTATAACTTACAAAAATTTTAAATATAAACGCATAAGTATTTAAAGATTTTTACATAAAAAATAATTATAGGAATGAATACTTCAAACAATGTCTTGACAATTAAAACAGTTCAAATTGCGCCATTTCGCACATTGATGACCGCCCTTAAGGATATTTTATTGGAAACGAATATTACTTTTAAAAAGGATGGTATTCGCATCATCAATATGGATAAATCACATACTATGTTAGCCCATCTATTCTTGGCTGCCGAGAATTTTGAGCATTATGAATGTAACAAGGATAAAATCGTCGTCGGTGTAAATATGTTTCATCTATTTAAACTTATCAACTCTATTGATAATGATGATACTTTGACCATTTATATTGAAAATTGCGATTATTATGATGGTATTGTATCATTTTTGGGATTAAAGTTTGAGAATGGTGATATTAAACAATGTAAGACCCAAAAACTTCGATTAATTGAACCCGACTCAGATGAGTTCGAGGAGCCGAATGTCCACTTTTCTTCCGTTATTAACCTTCCTTCCGCTGATTTTCAAAAGATTATTCGCGATTTGTCGTGCATTTCGGAGAGATTGGAGATTAAATCTGTTGGCAATGAATTGATTTTTAGATGCGAGGGTCAATTTGCTACAGCAGAGGTGAAGCGTGAAGAATCGACTGGTGGAATGGAATTTATTGAAAAACAAGATTCGAATAAAATTATTCAAGGCGAGTTTTCACTAAAGAACCTTGGATACTTCATCAAGTGTACAAATCTTTGCAGTCAGATTGAAATGTATTTGGAGAATGATTTGCCTTTGGTGGTCAAGTATTATGTGGCTAGTTTGGGTACCATTAAGCTTTGCTTGAGTCCCCTTCCATCTAAGAATAGCGATTAGACCGATTAAAAAGAAAAATTTATAATTCGGCTCGTGTAAATAACAGTTTAGGTAACATTTTGTACTATTATATAATATTTTCTAGTTATTATATAATAATGTCACTATTCTCGAAGACAAAAATAGAAGAATATAGTAATCATGTATCTCAGTTATTATCAAATTATAAATTATATAATCGATCGACATTTCATGAATGGTTTTTCGGGTTCACGGAAGATGACGCGGATAATATTATGGATGAGCAGTATGACGATTATAAAAAAGTTATGACTAAATTGATAAATGGTGCGAATCCTTGTACTACTGATAGTAATGTTCATAGTGGGTATACCAAGACCACCATGCAGTCAGCATTCCGTATGCGTACGAAAGATAATGATGAGGCTGAGGATGAAGAGAATGATGATACAGAGGATGATATTAGGCCTAAGAAAAATAATTATGACATATTATTTGCGATTGATACGAAAATTGTCATTCGTTCAGATGATACCCCTGCACTAATATTAGAAGATAAGTTCAATGCGATTGTGGGGGTGATTATCATTGAAAAGGGTCAATGTATGGCCAACCCCAAATCATGGTGTGTAAATGTAATATGTGTTAAACCGAATAGTATAAAGGGAAGTATACTTATGGGAGCATGTTTATATTGTATAAAAGCCAATCGGAGCATTAATCCGGATTGCTTATTAGAATTGGTAGATGGATATAAAAATTTATCTGCTTTTTACAGTTACACTGGATTGGGATTTTTAAGAGATGATTCTTTATGGGACGAACGATGTTTTCATACTGTATACTGTATGCCAATGCGGGCGGATTTATCAGAGATTTCCCAAAGCGATATTATCAATAAAGTATTAGGAAGAGGACCTAAGTTTGTATTGGATATTGATGCTGACCCGTCTGGGTTGTGGAATAGAAAATGTTATGTTTTACAAAATAAAGATAATGAAGTTCTAAAAGAAATTCAGACAATTAGCAACTTAATGCTTAGACTAACTTTATGGGAAAATATACATCGACCTGGATATTCTGATGAAAGGGCCTTGTATAATACTTATAGAATACAGTATTCTGGTATCTCTGACTCTAATCTAATACCTATTTTACAAGATAGATTAAATGTAAAATTGAAAGAGTTTGATAGACTAACTCTCATAGGTAGCTCGTGGTGTGAGGTAAATGTAGAATTGGATGAAGTTGATAGAGTTGCTAGCGCACCTCCAAAATGTCGTGGTGTGGGATGTAATATTCTTGGCGGAAGAAGTCACACGAAATCGCGAGCCAAGAAAACACGAGCTAAGAAAACACGAGCTAAGAAATTGAGAGTTAAGAAAATGAGAGCTAAGAAATCCAGTAGGAAATATTATAAAAATAAATGATATACATGTTTCCAGTGGTTTAAAATAAAATAAACTATGATTAATAATTTATTTTATTGAGTGTAATTATAGAAAATCCATAATATAATATTATGCGCGCTTAGTGTGCTTTTTAACATGGCGTTTATTTTTTTTGTTGCCATGTTTGCGTGTATGAACGCGACGCTTAGTAGCACGATGGACTGTTTTCTTGCCATTGCTCTTCCTCTTGGACGCAGTTTTGTGCATTTTTCTTTTACCACCGCGTTTCATAGGACCAGTAGCAATAGTAGTATATCTCTTTATATTTCCATCAACTGTTGAATAAGGTAATTGTTTGCGAGGTTTGCTTGGCTCAGTTATATTACACTTAGCAATTTGTTCATCGATTTCTGTTTTATCATAGCTGAACATAAAAGAAGGACCCTCATTATCACACATAATTTCCGCTATAGTCATTACATACACTGAATTATTTAGACTGTTAATATCGCTTGATATTTCTCTATATCTTTCGCTACCCATCTCTTTATAATGCATAATATACATCGTTTTTATAGTTTCCTTTACTATTGGTAGATCGACTAACATTCGCTCTATATGTTCATATGTAATTTCTAACTCATTATCGAGAATGTATTCATTTATCAATTCATATAATTTATTTTCGATATTAACTCGTTCATTTAATGTATCTTCACTAATCGGTTTTTCTGTTAGCGATTTCAACATAGTATTAAGATTATTCATAATACCAAACATTTTTTTACAAGAATCTCCACTGCACCAACTTAACATAGTAGACATCTATATTTTATACACATAAAATAAATAATATATTATTTTAAATATTATTTACATTTGAAAATTGAATTTATTTCCTAAATAATAAACGCATATTATGGGATATTCTGTTAAAAATGCCAGTCATACCGACAAAAAAATAATAATAATTTAATTGAATTCGCATATTTGAAATAGTCATTGTAAGTATGTATATACAATGACTATTTTTTTAACTTGTTTACATAATATTGTTTTTTGTTTGTTTGTTATGTGTGGGTTAATATTCTGTTTAATATTCTGGGGCGTGTTTTTTGAATAAACATCCATGTGCGTCGATGCCACTATTACAATTAATAAGGGACGCATCTTGAAAATTACACTTAGACAACCAAATTTTAATAATACAAAAGTTTTTTTTCGGAGAAATAGTAATCCCCGTTATATCTTGCTGTAAATTTTTATTATTGGATAAACTCTCGCCTACTAAATTGTAGGTAAGACTCTTCCAACATTCATATACCGTTTTATTACTCACTTTATATGAGAAACACCCACCACTTCTGTTTTTGGGATCCTCCCATAGCGGCGTAATTCCTTTTCGCATTATAAACAACATACAATTATTCACCAATCTTGACGGCACAGCTTCATTCAAAGCAATTGCCTCTTCAGCAGTCTTAATGCTGAAGATGTTCTTGTAACTATTCAAAGACCAGTCAGTATCATGTGGTAAATGAGCCCACAGACACCATTCGTCGGAGAGAGTATGCTGTTGCATTGCTGAATTAACCAAACTATGGGGTTCCTCCATTATACTATTAGCTATCAATTTTTTTTTATATTATTTCGCTAATATTATTAATCGTATTGTTATTATTCGCAATGTTATTAATGGCAATATTATTATTCGCAATGTTCCTTAAGTCGTTCACTATTAATTATATTTGTGTATAAACTTTCTTCGCGTACTGATGATGTCAAAAAAACATTTTGCTCTTGATTGTCATTCAAATTATCTTTTGGTTTAGGTTTTCCAGTTGAAAACGATGTAACTCCGTCTTCATTAAATTTTATATAAAATGGATGGTGTAAATTGGCAATAGACATATCTTGTGTCATATAATTTACGCTAAAATCCTCGGTTAGATTGACATCATAAACCTTTTTCATGTACCATTTAAAAAAGGCAAATTTTAATGTATTATCCTTTACAAAGAAATTTTGTGGCTCTTTTAAATTAATATCGTATTTATTGTTATCGGTTGTCAATTGAAATATAATGAAATTAACATCGCATATATGAGTACATAACTGTTCTGGATGTTTTAAACTCAATTCACCTATGGCAGTATAATTTTTTTTAGATTCGGTTTCATTATACTTGGTATATAATATTAGATCAAACTCTACATTTTCCTTTTCAACTTCAAACGATTCCCATGTAGCAAATTGTCTTATTTCTTCACCGTTTTTAATAAGTGATACCGCGTTTATATTTCTAAAATAATTATTTGTCATTCTATGAAACGTTGGTACTAGTGTTTTCTTATTGAAAATTTGTACTACTGTGACTATTTCACACATTTTCCAGCTAATATCATAACATAGATCGTTACAGTAATTATTACAAGCATTTATACACTTAGTATGTATAGTCATTTTGCTTTCAAGGCTTTCAAATGGACATATTATTATAACACAACCAAGTAACAGAATATCATATGCTGTGTATAATACAGTGCCTACAATATTACATAATTCAATAAATATATTCATTTATAATAATTTAAATATTTATATTTTTAAATTATTTGCGTATAATCATATATTTCTATTATATCATCTGTTGAAGATATTGCGAATATTGTGGTGGTACGGGTGGTAGTGGTGGTGTATTAAGAGCTGGTGGTGCTGCTGGTGGTGTTGCTGGTTGTGTTGCTGCTGCTGCTGGTTGTGTTGCGGTGGATTGAGTAACAGCTGGTGGTATAAGAACTTGTGATTGTAAAGACGATTGTGTAGTAAGAACTTGTGGTGGCAATGATGGTTGGGTAAAATCAAAATCAAAATCAATATCATCCATCATTTCATTCTGTGGGTTTCTAGCAATTAACATTTCATTTGGATAATCAGACGGATATTTCACATTATAGTTTGAGGTTGTGTTTCCATTCGAAGGTGATAGTCCAAATACGAATAATAATACAGCTGTAATATATGTCATTAGTATAAATGGAATAAAAACAATTAACCAAGAAATAACACTCAATCCTCTAGAACATAGGATATTCAAAAGTAATGTAAATATACACATTACAATTGTTTTGAAGAAGGCGGTATTGTAGTGGCCTTTAAATGTATCAATTATAATTTGTGTTAATGAAAAACCTAAATATAATATCGCCGGTGGGCATAATGTATCAAGCATCTTATATTATAACTAAATAAAATTATTCGAAGAACGTTGCCTCTCCGTCCTTTATTTCGCCCACTATGTTTCCTACTTCACCATTGTCATCTTCGTATATATTTCCATTCTCTTCACTCTCACAATAATATGTCTTGCCGTCGATTTCAATTTCAATTACTTCGGCGTCTTCTTGGTCTGCCGACGGCTCTTCCTCTTCTTCGACTTCCTCAACCAACTTTACATTTTTTTTCATATCAGTATTTAAGCATTTTTTATTAAACATCACATCATCTATTTTATTATATGCGATTTCTTCTTCAGTATATTCTTCCTCTTCTTCGACTTCCTCTGTTTCGGTTTCGACTTCCTCTTGGTCTGCCGACGGCTCTTCTTCCTCTTCCACTTCTTCTAAATTATCTTCTTCTTTGTCTAATTTATTAACAATTATTTTTACTGGAAAAGTTGGAGACTTATCTTCTTCGTCTACTGACTGCTCATCATCAGCATCAGACGACTCCTCTTCCTCCTCTTCTTCGTCTGCCTCGGCATCTGCTATAGACTTAGTAGTAGTCTCTACTTTGTCTTCCTTAATTGCGATTGGCAAGTCATCGTCCTCATCTTCCGATGAATCACCCTCATCACCAGACGATTCGTCATCAGCGTCGTCATCATCGCTATTGGCACTGCTATTGGATTCGCTACTAAATGGAATTGTTTCAACATCTAATAATGTTTTTGAAACTGGTTTATCGAATATTTCTAATTTAACAATATTATCAGCTTCTTCCAACTTCTTTAATTTAGCCTTTAGTGTTTTATTTTCTTCGATGATTTCTTGAATAAAAGGCAATTTAACCACAGTTTCAATAACTTGCCTATATACACTCAGTTCTTCATTATATATTTTATTAATTGATTTTTCAAATTCCGTCTTGATACGTGTATGAAATTCATTTACATACACATCTATATTATTTGGCTTCGACTGAATATACTCCATTAAATATATAATAGACATTCGTTTAATATAGTTTAAAAAAGATTTAAGAGTTATATATAATGAGCCAGTCAGAAGAATCAAACACAGTAACCGATAATACCATAGTTACCGACGATACAATAGTTACAGACGATACAATAGTAAACGATAACGAGATATCAAGAGAGAATTTAATAAAAATGTATGAGAGTATAACCGAACCACTGAATGAATTAATTCAAATTGTATGTAGACAAACGGAATTGACAGAAGAAGAAGCAAAGATTAGGTTGGAAAAAGAGCAATATAATTACATGAAAGTATTAAACGACTATTTTGGTATTAAAGATACATCAAAAAATAAGAATCGAATGACAACATTGACAACGAATCAACAAATATATGGTGAAATACGAAATTTAATGGACTCTGGTGCTAGGTCATTTAGAAAGGAACAAGAAAAGGTAGAGTTGTTATCCAATGTATTAGGCAAGTAATATAGTATAGTACTTGATTGTGTAGAGAGAAAATAGGACATTAAAATAAATAAATATTATATTCGTGTAAGCAATATAATATTTATTTTCGTTACGATTGTTTGTTACTTTTGGCTTCCAATAATTATTTTGATGTCATTGGTTCAAACACACCCTTTTTTGTAGTAGATACCTTCTTCTTTAAATTAAAAGTAGAGTTACTTGGGATTGTCCTCTGATTTAATATAAAATCCGCATTGTCTTCATATAATTCTGGAAAAACATGCGTTAATGGTTTTTCAACTACGATTAATAACTGCTCTGTCTTAAACAAGTCTCGGTACTCTTTAATAGTTAGAGTTCCATAAAACTTGTCTAATAAATAATGCGGATTTGGGGCAGGTTTAATATTTTTACTATAATTGTACGCTTTACCATAAATATGGTTCAATAATTGATATCGTTCAAATTTGATAGAAGAATCGATTTTCTCATTCATTAAATGAGCTACCGAACATTCCGGACTACAAAAACATCCATACACTTGATATGAATTCTTGAATTCATTTTTCGGTATAAAGCAAGGCTGGTTATCAAAATCGCATGTACACCAAAAGCATGCAGATCGTTTATCATAAATATTATTATGATGTAAATTTGCTTTCAGAGTATTCAATTTATCGGCTATGTCACTCTTAGATGACGTGGTAGCAGTCATTTTAGAACAACCATCATCTGTCTTGATAGTAACATTATATGTACTATTATTGTTATAGTTATTATTTATATCAGAATTTAAATGTTGGGTTGTATTGATAGATTCAACATTATTACCATTATAACAACCATTATCCGCGTTATTAGTAACATTCTGCTCTATTAAAAAATTGTCAATCTTCGAATTGTCAAATTGAAAGCTTTGAATAGATTCGATACTTGGATTGTATTTGTAGTTTGTGGGACAATTATTCGTATCCTCTATATCCTTTAGTGAACACCTTAGATGTAATATAACACTTGGTTCGTTCACAGCCTTGTGATGGATAATATCGGTCTGTTGTATAATTTTACCACCCTTTGGTTTTCTACCTCTTTTTTTAGGATGTGGTTTGACAACCTCAACAACTGGTTCTTCTTTTACCTCTAACGCGACATTCTGCTTTTTTCGTCCTCGCTTCTTTTTTTCGATAGGAATTGTTTCTGACGAAATTGACGAGTTTTGGTTTATCGTTGAATTCATTTTTATAGTAATTATATTGATTAATTTAAATGGTTTTAAAATAATAATTAAGGAGATTGTTTAGAATTGTAGCATTCTCGACATAATGGTTGATATATATTCTCATTTCCAATTAGCACTTGTTCTGACGAATCGGTCGTTCTGTGACTGAAAATTGCTTGATTACTACATACTGAGCATGTAGCATGTAGCTTTTCGATTCTATCACAGTGTGGTATTAAATCCAATATCTGACCGAATTTATTTCGCTTGAAATCGCCATCTAGGCCAAATACATAAACGTGTTTGTGTAATTGATTAATTAATGGCAATATTTCTAATAGATCCTTGAAGAATTGGCCTTCATCGATCAATATAACCTTACATTCTTTAATAGCATCGGCTTTCTCATTGATAAATGATGTTATAGTGTCATATTTAAAACAATCAATCTTCTTTTGGTTATGTGTGCTTAATTTATCGATTGAATACCGAATCTCATCCGAGTGGGTTAATACGATAACGTGATTGTCACTATATATGCACTCTTCATAGGTTTCAATCAACTTGGATGTTTTACCGGCATACATCGGACCTACAAATAGTTGTAGCGAACCGACCGGCAATGATTGGGTCATTGTAGAAATATCGTTCCCCATTTTTTATAATATCATGATTAACTGTGTTTAAATGTTATTCAATTTTATTTAATTATTCGGCGATTTTACATAATTATTTGGCGATTTCATAATTTTTTAGAGATATTTTACAAAATTATTACTGAACACCTTATTTATTTAATTTAATAAAGAGCATATAAATATTAAACCATACATATAATTACATATAATTAATGAATAGTTTTACACCATGGGTAGAAAAATACAGACCGAATACATTCGAAGAAATCGTATTGGACCCACTTAACAAGAAAATATTAGAAAATATTATTAAAACCGACCATTTCCCCAATTTACTATTTTATGGCCCACCCGGTACTGGTAAAACCACCAGTATAATAAATCTAATTAAATCATATCAAGAAAAGAGCAACAATAAAAATCTAATGATTCATTTAAATGCGTCTGATGAGCGTGGAATAGATATTATTCGAAATCAAATAAACACATTTGTCAATTCCAAGAGTCTATTTAATAATGGCGTAAAATTTGTAATTCTGGATGAAGTAGATTATATGACCAAAAATGCCCAAATTGCCCTTAGATATTTGCTACAAAGTTACAAGGCAAATGTTAGATTTTGTCTAATATGTAATTATATTAGCCGAATAGACGAAGCTCTTCAAAACGAATTTGTTCGACTAAGATTTAATCAATTACCAGAGAATGAAATTATACAATTTTTGGACACTATTAACGAAAAAGAGAATTTACAATATAATTCGGATACAATCATGCTCATTCAAAAGCTATTCAATTCTGACATTCGAAGCATGATAAATTATATGCAATCGAATGAACAAATTATTCATAACAAAAAAATTATTCGCGTCGAGTTATGGGAAAAAATGACTGACCATATAAAAAACAAAACATTAAAGTATAATATTGAATTCATTACAAACATAAGCAACGAGTATAATATCGAGAAAAAAAATATAATAAAAAATTATTTGAATTATATTCTTCGTACATGCCACAATATTGTGAATACAGAATTTTTAAATTTTGTTGACAATATAATGCATGTCTCCGATTTACACATTGATTATATGATTCCATTTACTCTTCCGAAAT
>Ga0164292_10001080_pt1 | contig 21737 bp, 22 predicted proteins | sample GEODES117metaG_FD_111486 | JGI IMG/M metagenome (GOLD analysis project Ga0164292, IMG submission 111486) | Eutrophic lake water microbial communities from Lake Mendota, Wisconsin, USA - GEODES117 metaG | ecosystem: Environmental > Aquatic > Freshwater > Lake | place: USA: Lake Mendota...
CCTCTTGAGTGTCCTCTTGAGTGTCCTCTTGAGTGTCCTCTTGAGTGTCCTCTTGAGTGTCCTCTTGAGTGTCCTCTTGAGTGTCCTCTTGAGTGTCCTCTTGTGTGTCCTCTTGAGTGTCCTCTTGAGTGTCCTCTTGAGTGTCCTCTGCTGATAGTTCTTCGTCATATTCGTCTAATTCTATGATATCAATAGTCTTGTCATCTGTAATGATGATTTTGTCAACATTTTCGAGACTATCAATGAACTCTAATAGACGCCTTTTTTTTATCTGTCTCAAAGTCATGTTACTAGAAGAAATAACACCATACAATGCCTCTTTTTGCAATGTCAATATAACATCATCATAAAGAGGTACAAATGTATTTAAACATAGATAAAAATTCACCAATGAGTTATAATAAAAAGCTGAAAAACTTGTGTAAATATTGTATGCCATGTTAGTTCAATTATGTGTAAAATCTTTATATCTTTATATTAGAAGATGGGATCGGTAGTACCAGAGATATATGACAAACAAATCATTGAGATAGATATGGAAAATGCTGTAAAAACAAATATTGCAGATAGTAATGGTGATATACAGAGTTATTATTGTGATTTCTATGTGGATATCCAACAACCTATCAGAAATGCAGTATACATCAAGATAATGCGAACTGCTATTGTTCTCAAAAAACCAGAAGTAGTTGTTGAAGGCATAGCACCAACTTTACAAGTAAATGGCGAATATATATTAGATGATGATGCTATTTACATATCAATGAATAATTATAATAGAATATCAACTGTAATAAAACAAACCTATTCAGAAAATGTTGTTATTGATGTTGATACTGATGACAAAGGTAATAAAATTGAAATCAAAGAGATTCAATCCGTAACAAAACCAACTGTGTTTGAATACTTTGATGTCATTCATACGAACATAGCTAGTACATTTGCTTTATTCAATAAAAATACTATATCCATTGAAGTTGATATTCCAACTGCATTATTTAAGAATGAATATCAACAATCAGCGTTTGATCCAAATGACACTTCAGTGTATATTCTAAACCCTATAGAACCTAGTCTAAAGCGTTTTAATATAGAGTTGAGGGACAAGAAAAATCAGCTATTAAAAACATCTGAGATTGCATCATTTAAAATGACTATATGTGTCTATAGTAAGCAAAAGAAATTCTAGAGAAAAAACATATAAAGATTTTTAGTGTATATTATACACAAAGAAAAGGTCACAGGTTATACAAGAATAACAATGGTAAGCAAAGATGAGATCGCAGCAGGTTTTGATATTGGAACAACTACTAGCTGTGCTGCTATTTGGATTAATGATAGGGTAGAGATTATTCCCGACAGCCAGACAGGCTCTAGAATCATCCCTTCATATGTTTCTTTTACAGATGAGGAGAAACTCGTTGGTGATGCAGCCAAAAATCAGTCCACCATGAACCCGAAGAATACAGTTTATGATGCCAAGCGACTTATTGGAAGGAAGTTTGATGATTCCGTAGTACAGGATGATGTCAAGCTCTGGTCGTTTGCAGTTACTGGCGATAAGAATAACAAACCTCTCATCAATGTCAAGTATAAGAATGAAGATAAGCAATTTCATCCTGAGGAAATCTCGGCAATGGTTATCCAGAGGCTCAAGGAAACTACTGAGGCATATTTGGGCCATCCTCTGAAGAAGGTTGTCATAACTGTTCCTGCTTACTTTAATGATTCCCAGCGTCAGGCTACAAAGGATGCTGGCGCCATTGCTGGACTAGAAGTGCTTCGTATCATTAACGAGCCTACTGCTGCAGCCATTGCATATGGTCTTGATAAAACTGATGACAAGAAAGAGAAGAATATTTTAGTATTTGATTGCGGAGGTAAATGTGTTCTGCCTCCTATGGTAGCATGTTTTTAAACATGTGTTAGCCCATACGTATTATGTATTTATACATTTGCGGAAATCGGTGAATTGCTGGAAAGTCTTAAAGCTTTATCTACCACAGCGGAATGCGCGAGCATATATGCGAAGGTTTGAAAAAGATAAAGATATGTATTATGCGAAAGTATAATCAACATAATAGATAATCAGCAGCCAAGCTAGAATAGAAATATTCTAGAAGGTTCAACGACTAGTTATAGAAATAACCACGAGTGCCGATGTTTAGTATCCCCTTTGATATAAAAAAATGATATATTAAATATTCAATGTACCCAACATGGAGGAAAGATTAAAGATAGTAAATAATATCCTTGAAATCACAGATGCAAATAAAATTCCCATTGAAATCAATGACATCAAATTAGAGTTTTCTTGTAATAAATATTCATCAAAAAAGAACAGTATATATCACATAACATTAAATGACAAGCATCTATCAAAACGATGCAAGTATAACATAAAATATAAATGTGTGTCTTGTTATACAGTTCATATTGTGGGAACAACTCAATTCCTCAGAAAGGTAAACAAGTGTTCTCATAGATGCAATCTATGTGTAAATAAAGATGAAAACAAAAGATTAGAACATAGCAATTTTCTAAAAAAAACATTACAAGAACAGCAAAGAGAAAGTATACAAGCTTTTGATGAATATGACGATGATTTCAAAGATGCATATTATAAACAACATTTAACTGATGATGATTATAAGAGAATATCAAAGAATATTATTTCAATACAAAATGGAAAATTCAAAGTACAAGACTTGGAGTTCTGGTCTGTTTTCAAGACAAACAATCAGATACTTTTTACAAGTGTATTCTATGACAAGACAAATGATGTTATCATCAAAGCCAATCAGCCTATTTTAAAATGTGATAATTGCACTCAAGAATGGAGAGCAAAAGGATTGGAAAAGTTCAAGAATTGTTATAGAATATTATGTAAAGATTGTACTCTCTGTAATAGGACATACAAGATTAGAAACACTCAAAATTGTATTCGCGAATGTGTTCTATATCAGTCACAGCTTGAATACAAGTTTATCAATTGGTGTAATAATAGTGGCATAATTGTTAGAAATGGTCCAATTATACTAGGTAAAACAAGAAAGTACAGAGTAGATTTTCAGATAAATGATATCCTTATTGAAATAGGGCATCAGTTGCAAGTACAGTCGGGTAAATGGAAAGCAAAAGAGGATGCTGTAAAAGAAGAAATAAATAAGGGATATTACAAGGATTACTATATGATTACTCCTAAAAATTGGGTACAAAGTTTAAATAAAATCAAAGGAAAGGCTAAATAAGATATAGTCTAAACTCATATGAAAGTATGAGAAATAATAGTTAAATGCTATTATGGTAATAATGTCGTGCAAATGGGAACACACGACGTATCTATTTTAACACTAGATGGTGGTATTTTTGAGGTTAAGGCGACAGGCGGAGATACACATCTCGGTGGTTCTGACATTGACAACCTAGTAGTTGACTGGTTGTGTGAAGATATCAAGAAGAGGTTCAAGAAGGATGTGAGAGAGAATGCTAGGGCACTGAAGCGATTGAATATTGCTGCTGAGAAGGCTAAGAAGACACTTTCATCTGCAACTACAACCACTATTGAAGTTGATTCACTCCTTGATGGTGTAGATTATAGCACACCACTGTCAAGAGCCAAATTCGAGCAGCTTGCTGATTCAGTATTTCAGAGAACTCTTGAGCCTCTGAATACTCTGCTTAAGGATGCTAAGATGGGGAAGACTGATATTGACGAGATTGTTCTTGTAGGAGGTACTACTCGTATCCCTAGAATTCAGGAACTTCTCTCTAACTACTTCAATGGTAAGCAGTTGAATAAATCATTGAATCCTGACGAGGCTGTTGCATATGGCGCTGCAGTACAGGCTGCCATTTTGTCAGGACAGGGAAATTCAAAGACGAATGAATTGCTTCTCCTTGATGTTGCACCACTTTCATTGGGTATTGAGACTGCAGGTGGTGTCATGACAAAGCTTATTGAGAGGAATACTACGATACCCACTGAGAAAACACAAGTCTTCAGCACTTACAGTGATATGCAGGAAGGTGTCCTGATAAAATTATATGAAGGGGAGCGCGGTTTCACAAAAGATAATAATCTTCTAGGAAGTTTCCATCTTGACCAAATCACACCTGCACCACGTGGAGTACCACAAATTACTGTGAAACTAAGTGTTGATGCTAATGGTATCATGAATGTTTCTGCAGAAGAAAAGACATCAGGCAAGACAAAGAATATTACTATTACAAATGACAAAGGGCGCCTATCTAAGGAGCAAATTGAAGAGATGATTAAGAAGGCAGAGCAATTCAAGGAGGAAGATGAAAGATTGAAAGAAAAGGTAGAAGCTAAAAATGGACTTGAGAATTATCTATATAATCTCAAGAACTCTATGACAAAGAAGGATGATTCTCCTCCAGTTTTTGAGGAGGTTAAGCAAGAGCTTGACCCAATCATTGAAGAGGGTATCAAATGGCTTGATGACAATGCAAATGAAGAAACTCAAGTCTACAAAGATAAACAGAAAGAGCTTGAGGGAAAGGTCAATCCTCTTATGCAAAAGCTTTACAGTCAAGCTGGGCCTCCGCCATCAGACGATGTTGAGACTTCCGAAGATGGTAACGTGCAATTCACAAAGCCTTCATTCACTACTGCTGATGGAAAGCCAATGCCAACAGTAGATGAAGTTGATTAAACATGATTTTTATTTTTTCAATATTTATAAAAAAATGATTATATATATTACACATATACATTATGAGAATAAATTATTTAGAAAACTAAAACTGAATAGATACATAAATACTCAAAAGAGTGAGAGTAAAATGATAAAGAACTTCAAAAAAAAGTTTGGAAATCCAGAAAATACAATATGTGTAATGGGAGACTTTGATAAAAGCAATAATCGTATGAAGGGCATAGAACCAGTCATTTGTAAAAGATTTAGAAAACTATTTAGAAATACAGTCATGAAAGACCCACAAATAAGACAGCAATGGGAAGACTTTCCATCAAAATATTCGCATTTATTAGATAAGTAGATGAAAAAAGACTTACCAGTCATATTCATTTTTGATTTGGATAATACTTTGATAGGACATTCTGATATCTATAATGGATACAAAACATTATTAGATTTCATAGCGGATAAGTGCAAGCATAAAAAAATAAATGGTCCTATTTGTGATATCAACAAAGATCATTGGAAAGAAATTATACCAGATAATTTATTTCGTCCTCATCTAAAGCAAGGTTTCAATGATATCAAATCAATCTATCCTACAGCAGAGTTCTTTATTTTCTCAAAAGGTACCAAAAATTATGTTACATCATTTGTAGAAATTATAGAAAAACGCTTTGATATCAAATTCAATAGACCAATATTTGCTCGTGAAGATGCTTCACCATCTGGTATCTATACCTATCAAAAAGACATTGTAGGATATCAAGACACCATATGTAAAGCCTTGTATAAAAAATATCCTAAACTCAAGCAAGAAAAATACAAGCAACTTGTTTTCACTGAAAGAAGTCTTATCATAGATGATGACGCAGATGTATGGCAAAAAGACCCTAGACAAATAGTTTGCAAAGAATATAATTACTTACCAACCTACGAAATTGACAGTAATATTCTGGAAATCATAAGATTGAATCCATTAGTACAGCAATTCATCAAAGAAAACTCAGATTACAGACTGCCAATTCCTTTTGTATCATCTGATAAATCATATGAAGAATGTAGAATGGACTATCATGTATACTTGGCAAACCATTACAGAAAAAATCTAGCGGATAATTTAGAACAACTCAAAGATGATTTTTTCATCAAGTTTGTTACATTGCTTCGCAAGAGAAAACATCTAGCAAAACCATTTAAGAATCTTTCAAAGCTCAAGATTTGAGTAACATCCAAAAATATACCAACATCATAAATATTATCAAATATATACATACAATCAATGATAATGCTACTATATTGTAGTACCAATAAACCTCGCGCCTTATATCCTCGCTACACACACAGTTCATGGTCTTCAGTTCATCAATGTATATGATAACAATGATAAGGTTAGCAAATGCAACAACATTGAATATCAACGAAAAGTATCTATAATATGCATATATACCCTTAGGATAAATATGGATAATAATAGATACTATCATCTTGACAAATAAAATGTATAGAAAATATTTGATATAGGTTCTCATCCAGTTATCACTACATTTACAGGAAATTTCCTCCAATTTATGAATCCAAGTGAGTGCCATGATAATGAAAGGAAACTCAATGATATATGCAATGAGTAAAATCCATAATTCTTGTTTATTCATCCTACTACTAATATTGGATAATAATAGATGCCAGCATCTTGACATATTACATCCGAATAAGGCTTCTCATAAACATCATAAATATAAGTGATATTATCATCAACAACCCAAATAATGCAAGTTTGATGATATTGTAGTACCAATAAACCTCGCGCCTTATATCCTCGCTACAAGTACAATTTATTCTTATCAGTCGGTCAATATAGACTAATGCAATAATGATATTTATGAATCCAAGTATATTGAATATTATAACATATAAGTATCCAAAATATTGATATACTTTACTTTCCCTATATGATATCTGAGACATATACAAATAAATGTTAACTACAAGCGATAGTACTATCATAACAAAATAAATATAAAGAAAATATTTGATATAGCTTCTCATCCAATCATCGCTACAAGTGCAGGAAATTTCTTCTAACTTATGTATCCACATGATTGTCATACTATTGATTACAAGTGCAATGATATAGATTATAGCTAAAAATATCATATAGGGGGCAGAATATGTCATAAACTTATTACTTATTACTGCAGTACGGTTGATGTTTTGCATCATCTATAATATATGAATATTATTTTGCAAAAATAACAGAGATGATTGGTTATTTTACATTTTGGCAAATACAACTCCAAAGATGATGGCTGAAATGATACCAAGTAAGAATGCAAAAGCCCATAATGCAACAATGATAATGTTGTAATACCAGTAAATCTCACGCTTGACATCTTCACTACAAGTGCAATTAATTCTCTTTAATTTGTCAATATAAATCAAAGAAATGATGACATTTGCAAAACCAAACAGATTGAATACCATCAATACATATCCAAACATCTTATATACTTCACTTTGATGAGGTGAAGTTTCCGATAAAAAGAGGTAGATATTGATAATAATAGCTATAGCAATTATAACAAACCATGTATACAAGAAATACTTAATATAAGTATGCATCCAGCTTCTGCTGCATTCACAATTAATTTCATCCAACTTCTGCAACCACATAAGAGCCAAATAATTAATACTAATGACAACTATATATAAAACAGCCATAAAAAACAATGCTAATGGGGAATAACTTGCGACCTTGTTCGTTGCTACATCGTTTTCCAAAAATTCTGCAACATTATTGCTAGCTAAGTTTTGCAGTCTAGGATTTGCCATTTTTTGAGGGTCTAACTCAGTCCCCATAGATTTTCTGGGACTTCTAGAACCTTTTGAAGACTTACCTCTAGAGCCTTTTTTACCACTATTTTTCTTTGCCATTATCTATATATAAAAAATATTATTATTATCTAAGATAAAGAAAATGCAAGGATTGCAAAATATTGGTTCAACCTGTGCTGTTAATAGTTTGATTCAGATTATCTGCAGAGAACCACAATTAAGAGATACTATTATAGATGCTGAATTACCTGAAGAGACTTTAACATATCACTTGAAAGAAATTCTTTGTATGATGCATAAAGAGAATAAGTCCTTAATTCCAGGCAAGTTTGTGAATAAACTTTTTACTTCTTTAGAAGGCATTTTTACATTAGGAGAACAGATGGATATAGGCGAACTCTGGATATTCCTCTTTGATAAGATAGCAACGGAACTTAGCACAATACCCAACCTATCTTATGAATTACCACAACTACAAATAGACCACACAGAAGATATAGATCTAGGCACTACATACACAAATGAACTAGAATATAAGATGGCACTCATAAAATGTCCTCAACTTCGCAACAAATATGAATGTAATTTAAGAAAGTTCAACCATAACAAATCATCAAAATGGCTGGAAACTTGTCAGGGATTTTATCTAAATATTATAAAATGTCAGAAGTGCAATAATGTCCTATATAATTTTGAACCATTCACAAGCATCTCCCTAGATATTCCAGAAGACAGCCCATGCCCTACTATAACAAGAATGTTGCGGGATTTTTTGCAGGAAGAAAAACGTCAGGGAGATTGGAAATGTGCCAAATGTTGTGAAAATACAGAATATACAAAAACAATTAAAATCTGGAAGATACCCCCAGTCATTATCTTTATTATCAAGCGATTTTCTAATATAACATCGAAGGATACTAAACCAGTTGATATCAATAAAGTGATATGTTTCAAAAAAGGTTCTATTCTATCAAACTTGAGTTCCGACATAACGTTCACACTGTCTTCATTAGGAATACATTTTGGGTCATTGCAAGGAGGTCATTATTGCGCTCTATGTAATACAGAAGATGACTTAGAAAAACGCAATACATTTGAAAAGATAGTATTATACGATGACCTCAATATCAGTAGCATTCCAAGAGAAAAATATCTGCAAACTATCGAGAAAAATACGGACGGGTATATGATAGTATATTCCCTAAACTCTGCATAAATCTATCTATACTAAAAAAGTACATAATTTATTTTTTTCTGATTCTCAAAAAGTTTCTGTTATCTCTATCTTGAAGCAATTTATTTGCTTTCCAATGCATCAAGTCGCTTCTCAATAGCATCCATTTTCTTGCTAAGGTCCTTGATACTTTCCACCAGAAGTCCCACAACATGACCGTAGCTTATACTTAAATACCCATTATTATTTTTATCAACTACCTCTGGTAAGACTTGCTGTATTTCTTGGGCTATCAAGCCAGCATGTCTATTAGATGTCAAAATATTCTTAAATGTATACCCTGTTATAGCATTCACTTTTTCAAGAGCATTATCTATAATCTTCAAATCTGTCTTGATATTACTATCAGATGTATTAGATAATTCAATTAGTTTAATACATTCAATATTTCCAGTACTATTAATATCTCCGTTCACTGTCATAACAACAATTTCTTTAGTTGAATCGTTAATTGTTCCATTATCTACTTTTAAAGTCATCATATTCTTGCCATTTATGCTAAATACCCCCATATTTCCAAAAACATTCAACATATATGGTGCATATTTGCTACTGGCATTCTTGCAAATAATATTATCAAAATATCTCGGCCAATTATTCAAACCATATGTATTAACACCATATGGAAAACCGAGAGCTATTTTATTTGTACCATTCGTGAATGCTAAGTTTGTATCAGTGGAACATTTTATGCATACATTAGGCAATTCACCGAATGTTAATACATTGAAATTCTTAATATGATTAATAAATGATGGTTGCGCTGTCTGATCTGATAAATTATTATAGAAACTTATCCTACTGGCATCACCCGTGAGATTATCGCAACATATTTCAAATACATCAGTAGTATTTCCACTTATACCATAATCACGATTGTTAATCCTAACAAAATAATCACTTCCTGTTCTACCTAAATTAATATATGGAATTGAACCATCATAACCAATAATTGCAATAGAAGGGTTAACACGCTCATAAATACTTTTGCCTATAAGATTAGTATCATTTGTAATAGTGAGGCCTCTGTAGTTTTTGAAATATGTGTTACCACTTGATAGACCTCTATGTGCTGAGAATTTTACAAGCGAACTATTATCATTTAAGGCATCATTAACACTATTTGTAACAGAAAAGCATGTATTATAATTGATAAGTGAAGCATTCATTTTCATATATGGTGCATTCATTTCAATTATATTCAAATTGCTAGTTTGTAGATTAGAACAAAATTGGCTAACAACAGACATATTACTTACAGAAGCAGTCTGAATATATGCATTACTTATGACATTTGAATTGCAAAATACAGCATTTATATTTGAAATGTTAATTCCGTTGAAATTAATAGTCAAATTCGAACTGTATATTTCATCTATTTCTGTCTTCCTTAAATAGCTGGAACCGTCTGCAAACAGCACATATTTATTGGACGTCATACTAAGTGAACCCAATGAAAGACAACCATAACCTGTCATACAGGCCTTAAAATCTTTATTGGATGTCAAATGTATATAATGTGGTGGTTCATATAATTGCATATCAGTAGCCAATTTATAATCTACCTTATGGTTAACATCTTCAATCAATACATTAACATTGAAGTAAATATTATGGATGAAATTTGATGTTATATTTTGTGAAAAAATGCTTTGTATAATGCCATTCAGATTGCTATAATATAATGGTGCATTAACAAATCTGTTTTCATTATTTCGCGCATCTCCAGCAATTGCATTATACCCCGAATAATTATAGGTATCTTTTGACATAACCACAACACTATAGTTATAAACATGATTCCTTATAAAATTGCTTGTTTGTGTACTTGATACATCATTATTAACATATGAACCAGTATCATAAGCATAATAAGAATACCCACTTGGTCTCTCATAAGCATGCAAATTGCAAGAATAGTATATGATATTCTCACTACGGTAAATATGTGTATTCAATCCACGTACATATTGTATACTGTCTGTTGCAATTCTCAGTTTGACAATATTACTTGTATAAGTACTATTCCAAAAGCGTTCTTTGAATTCAGTATTGCCTATATGAAACTTGTTGTAATAGTTTGATGTATTAATAATATTTTCATCACCTTCAATTCTTACAATATTAACATTATAATCAAAGACACCTGTTAAATTATTTTTGTTAACAATGGTCTGTATATTGCTAACATAACTAATATTTGACAATTCGTTATACTGAATATCTAATCTAAGCATCGGGTCTTTGCGTATCAAATCATCTTTCATATCATCTCCGCGTACTATATGCAGTAATGCTCCCGGTGTACTTGTACCCACGCCAAACGAACCATTCGCCATCATATTAAAAATATCACCATCATTCACTCCTTTATATTTAATGATATATGGATTATCATCTATTTGTGAAATACTTAGTCTTGCATCAGGTTGCTTTGGGCCTATGCCTACATTTCCTTTTCTATCAATGATAAACTGATTGACAATTTCTGGTTTATAGATATTACATGTACCTAGCTGCATAATATTCATGAGATTGTCATAGCGGTTCACTAAAATAGTAGGAGTGTTATAGTACTGCCCTAGAACATTTTTTACAGTCAGAGCTTGTTCTGTATTGAATGACTGGATAACAAGACCCACAATGTTCGGATTGACAATTTCTACAGTTCTGCCTGCATTATTTCGTATACGGTCTACATAGAGTGTATTCTCTACTCTGACATTTTTGATAGAAGTATCATCTGTATTAACCTCAAATGCTACAGATTTATTAGCATCATATACACACAGTTTATCGCTTGCATGTTTTAAAAAACATGTTACATTGCTATTAAATGCAGTCAAGTTCGATGCAGTATATATGAGGTCGCGTACAATGATATTGCTATTCATCACAACATTTGATGATAGCTGCATAATAGCAGACCGATTTTTGATATCATAAATAGTATACATATTATTAATCATACCACTAGCATAGCTATTCCGAAAGTTCACAACACAATTACTAAAAGCCTCATTATCCTGATTAATCACGATAGCGTTGCTATTGTGAAATGTATTGACTACTAATCTACTTTCACCAGATGATTCAAAATCGTCAAGTGAATAGGAGTTATTTCTGAAGCCTATATTAATAGACATTATCTATATTATTAGGTTATAATTGTCTTATATCTCATTTATTTTTTGCTGTTTCTTGCCAGAATACCTTCTATTTTTTTAGACTTTTTCAAGGTTTTCGGTATATTCATGTGTATATGCAAGTTCTGATTATCCAGTATAGCATAGCCTAATGATAATAACAAAGCCATTTCACTAGCAGGATTAGGATAATACGTATTTGACAAGGCTGGCATGTCTTTCATCTTGATGTTATTTGTCATGATAAATCATTTTTTTATTTCTATTGAGATAGTATATGCGTATATCACATACTATACTATTCTATCTTTTACTTTACTTGCAAACAAAGCCATTACTATCAAAGATACCATTCAAGTTGCAGAGAGTATCTACTTCCATACAGTGCATGAATATGACAAAAAATATAACATACAAAAATAATATAAGACAAAAATGAATAAAAATATATGCTAAAATGCAATTACTACGTACTTTCATCAATCTTATTCTGATAGCACCTATACTATCTATGGTTATCAAACCATATTATACCACAGAACATACGTATGTAAATATCAGTAGACTTGTTATTATAGCGGACATCCACGATGACCTCAGTAGGTTCAGAACAATACTTCAAAATGCGAAAATTATTGACAAAAATAATAATTGGATAACTCCACCAAATACTTTGGTAGTACAACTAGGCGACCAGATTGACAGAAAACACATTGATGACGATGATATCAATAACAAGCATCATTTCAGGATGATAAGATATACAGATTTTTTACAGACACTGGCATCACAAAAAGGTTGCATCTTTATCTCGATGATAGGAAATCACGAACTAATGAATATTGAAAAAATAAAGAACAAACTGGATATCCAATATATCATCAGCCAACGTCCAATCGTAGCCATTGTAGATAATTACCTTTTTTGTCACGGCGGATTTCATTTGGAACATTATCTGATGTTAAAATCATTTCATAAGAATATTCAAGATCTGAATGATATTTGGTACAAATACGTGTATGATATGGACCTCACAACAGATGAAACACAACTTCTGAATGCTCTCATTCTCGATACAGAGAACAGCATTTTGTATACTAGAAAGACTGCCGATAAATATGATAATGATAATCTCTTCAGACACCTAAACTTAGAGTATATGTTTGTGGGACATTCTGAAACCAAGCATATTTATCTAAAAAATAAAGTATGGCATCTAGACCAAGTTCTTCGTACTGCATTTGATGCTAAAACATATACATATATTGATATTGTGGATGGAAATATCACTGTAAAGAATCTCAAATATTAGTGCTTGTGTAATAATGTTACCAATATTATGGTTATGATAACAATAATAATCATAATTAGTACTATAATATCGGAGATATGCAATGAACGTAGCAAGTAATATCTTGCTTTGAGTTCTGGGAAAAACTTGCAACTCAAAGCGAGCGCATTACTTACAGCGCTTTCTATTGTAGTATAGCTTACATATCCATATCCATTATGTGTTCCTACATTGTAGATATTACCTACCTGGTTGCTATGGAATGCAATATTCTGTGTTCTTATGGCATTGAAATATGCATCATCTACATTAACCCATTTATTTTTCTGAGTATCATAAAATATGTTTGGATTCATGACAGCAGTCCAAGTATCAGGCAAATCTGGATAGATACTCTTTCGGACCTGTCTGATTACTTCTGCATAAATCTCTTCCTTGCTACATTCATTTGCAGTTTTCATTATATTTTTACTTATTGTATCACATTTGCTGATAGCTGTACTCAATACTGTTGCATACCCAGATTCTATATTATGCATGTAATCACTTAAATTGATGACACCAATACCCCAATCTGTATCAAATGTCAGTCCATTTACAATGGGAATAGGTACTTTTTCTTTGAAATGATAAGTGATGGATATATAATCAATATATTTTGTTTTCTGAGACCACTTTTCAAGCTTTGAAATATTACCAAAACAGTCAGGACAATTTGAAACTTTTAGAATATTTACCAAGGCTGTTGGCGGCGCTGCAATGACGAGTTTATTCAGATAAATAACCTTATCATCATTTAATACAATATATTGGATTTTTTGATTGTATTCTGTTTTATGTATGTAAGTGACAGCTGCACCTAGAATAAATGATACATTTCGTTTTTCCAGATATTCTTTCCATAAAGGAAATAAGGATACATCCAAGGGCTTTCTAGGTTGATATACATCCAGTAGATTCATAGCATCCACTATTTTCAAGATTTTGTTGATAGAATATGTGTGTATGCTACCACCATCCATAAATCGGCATAACCTATCGACAACCTCTTGATATGTCTTTGATAGCCCATGTGTATCAGCATATTCTTTCATACTAATATCAATACCATAATTATTATCAATGAGAAACATAAAATACATAATGCCGCTCATAAAAATATCCCACCAAGTATATGCAGGTAATAATTTTTGCAGAGCTATTTCTGTTAAATCATATTTATATTTCACAAAAATGTCATCAATATCAAGCCCTATTTCATTCAAAATCCGAAAGAAATTCAAATAACTTGATAAGTATATACGCGGACCATGTTCTGTAAACATATTTGAGCTTGTTCTTTTGACCCTGTGACAGCCCCCTATCTCTTTTTCTCTATCTATAATAAGTATTCTCTTCTTCATATTGCTACAAGCATGAGCTAAAGCTAGTCCGGCCGGACCCGCGCCTATAATGACTATGTCGTAGTAATTCATACTATTTTTCTTTACGAAAAAAAATACATAAATAATATATCAGTATTTATTATAGAAATGGAACAAGATAAGCTTGCTATTACAAGTGTAACATTACAAGATAGTATCATATCAATTGCATACGAGAATGGAGAGGTTGAAAATCTGCCAAATAATAAAGAGACCTTTGCAGCAATGCATAATAGGTGGTTAGTCAACCAACCCCCATTTATTTCAGACTTATATAAGGTACAAATGCGTAATATTATTCTAGCAACGATTAATAATAACCAAAAATGTATTCATGATATGTGCTCCTATTTTTCTGCAGGTAACGAAGAAGAGGCAAAGAAGTTCTTGACTTACATGAGAAATCGTGATATAACAGAAGAGAAAAACAAATGGATGCCACAATAATCTGTATAAAAAACCTAATAAAAATTATTGCAATTATAATAAGTAAATGAGATACACCCCGCTTCTTTTGTTATTTGTAAGTTTGCTGAATATCATGTCTGTGCGTTCCTATATTTCTATCAATATCCTTGGAACAGGGATGTTTCTTCCCTACAGTATGGGTGTTATAGGATATATCAAGGAACACTTCCAATTGAAAGACTATACACTGACAGGTGTATCAGGTGGTGCTTGGTGTTCTCTATTGTTTGAATTAGAAAATAACCTTACAGACCATGACAAGATATGGAATATGACAGTCGGAGACCCTAACCTCAAAATAAGACTGCATAATAACCTCAATGTATTTCAAGAGAATATAGAAAGGAACCTCAAAGCCAGATACAAAGATGTTCCTGCTACTAAGATACAAACCATGCCTCTGTCTGTCATTGCAACACATTATGATAATTCAAATAACAAACTTTCGAATGAAAAGAAAACCGGTTTTAAAGATGTGAATGATCTCATTGATTTTTGCCTTTGTAGTTCTTATATCCCGTATTTATCAGGAACATTGATGTGTCGGCAATATGATAATAAATATTACATGGATGGAGACATTTCGCGTAATAAAATATTCATTGAAGCAGGTTCCAAGCCGACTATGAATACACTCTGCGTCCATAGAAATATGTGGGGTAGAAAGTTTCCATTGAATAATTACATTTACACGGATATCAATATGTCTCGCCAACTTTTTCAACAAGGCTGGTCGGACACAGAGAAAAACAAAGCTATTTTGCAACTATTGCAGAAATAATCTATTGGCCTTCTCATAAGATTTCTCAACTCTCTTGTCATATGTTTTCAATCTCTCTAACCTCTCAAATTCTTGCTTCTCTTCTTTCAATTTTTTTTCTTCAAGAAGCTTCCTTTCCTTCTCAGAAAGCCCTCGTTTTATTTTGCTGTTTCTGTATTTTTCATATTCTTCCACTGATTTGAAGTCTTTCATCTTCTTGATGATTTCAGGGTCAACCAATCTCGTTCCATCATGTGCTTTCATATAGTCTGTATATGCCAAGGTATTTGCTTTTTCCATGCTACTTGTGTAATCATCTGGGCGCTTTCCTCCTAATTCTGTAAATTGCAGGTTTTTGGCTAATAAAAGCGGTTCTGGTTCTTTATATTTTACCACCTGTTTGGATACAGGTACATTCTTATTGAATATACTATTAAAACTCTCATTATCTAACTTGTCTTTTTTAATCAATCGCTCAATATTGATATCTTCCCTTTTTTTGGAAGAAGCATCCATCATAGAGCCATATCCAAATTCCATCTCATCGTCTTGTACTTTACATTTTTCAAAGTTCTTATTAAAGACTTCATTTGTTATATCTTTGGCAGGTTTCAATACTTCGCTAGGATGTTCTACAGTATGGCTTGTCATTCTATCAAAATATTCGGCAGACTGTTTCTTTAAGTCAAAGTGCTGTCTATCTGCCTCCCTATTCTTATATTCTACTGCCAGTTTCTTGAAGCAGTAGGTTATAATATTGAAGAGTTCTTTATTACCCCCTGCCTTATCTGGATGTGTGTTGATTGCGAGTTTCCTATAGGCCTCTTTGAGCTCATCCCAAGTAAACTTCTTGGAAACATTCAAAACTTCATAAGGGTCCAATGTATCTACATCAATATTTTTAAAATCCACGTTCTGTATATTCCCGGATTGCTGTATAGCACTATAGTACTGTTGATATGTATATTGTCTGGATGATTGATTTCCCATAATATAAGTTATCAATATAGGAGGTAAAAATAAGGTAATATAGTACGCATACATACATAAAAAATATTTATGATATAACAAATAAAACTCATCTAGGATGAAAAAGAATATAGTTGTAGTAGGGGGTAATATAATAGGCTTGTATTCTGCTATCAAGCTAGTAGAATTAGGCTATGATGTATGCATCATGGATAAAAAAGAAACCCTTGGCAATATCAAATACAACAATTATGCAATCTTTAATAAGACCCATACATTGTATATCAATCTGTTGAATAAGTTCAGTATCAATTATTCTAGCTTTTCTATTCGGCAAAATGAGCGTTTATTCAATCTTCTCCAATATATCATAGCAAAATCTAGACTTATTCCGAAGAAGAACATCATTTCACAGTCATTTTCCAAATTCTGTAAAAGCATCTTGAATGTCTATGAATATGAAATATTACAGAATAATCTGAATGATTATGAATATATTTACGCAAATATGAATGCCATGGATTGTATAACTATGTTTACAAACGATATAACATGCAAATATGAGTATTATAAATTGGATGATGACATAACTATCTTGATAAAAAGGATGATGCAATATTTGGCCGAAAATGGTGTCAAAATCATACAAGGTTCAGAAGTAAGAGAAATTAAATATGATAACAATATTTATTTCATCCATGGTACATTACAGGCCCATATTGTTGTTCTGACTTTGTCAAAGAAAAACTTGATGCATTTGAGAATATGGACCAAAGAACAGAGGTCCTTATTGAATCATGTATCAACCTATAACATAGATATGAAAGGTTTATATAATACTATGAAAGAGCGAACGGATGAAAATAGCAGTTTAGCAGAACATAATGCTATTCGCAATGAGATACTTGAAAAAATGCATATTAGCTATCCTATTCTGAAGTGTATTCAGTCTACTGTGGACTTGTGGAACATAGGAACAAATAGTATTATTGTTAGAGAAAAAATAAAAAATATCAGCCCTGCTTTATTCATATGTAATATGTCTCATAGTAAGAATGCTCTATTCATCCATTATGGCCTAGAAACCTTTGATTGTATTCTGTCAAAAATTATAAGAATATGCTCTGTGTTCTAATTAGTGCTACCAAAGCCTCCTACATCTCTATTTGTCTCATTGAAATCTTGTTTGCTTTCTACAATTTTGCCATAGATTTGTTTTTTGAGGATTATTTGGCAGCATCTCCATGGAAGCTCAGGTTCAACAGTTTCGCTATTTATTTTTGTGAGAGCAACATAGAGATTACCTCTATAACTCTGATCGATGATACCCACACTGTTCGCTAGCATATATCCTGATTTACTTAGAGAGCTGCGTGGAACAATTTCTACATAATATCCATTGGGAATGTCAAGCTTGATACCAGTGTCATATAGCTTAGTATTGGTATTCAAAACCTTTGCTTCCTTGACAATAGTCAGATCATAGCCTACGTCTGATGCACGACATTTTGATGGTAGCACAGCTTCTTGGCAAGTCCTATAAACTTTCAACTGAGGCAGAACATTTTCATTTTCATTGTTGAAAATCTTGTAGAAGTTATCATAAAGTTTCAAATTGATATATGGAATATTATCATCCAAATAGAGAAGTCCCATCAAATCAATGACATTCACATTGGTATAATTAGCAATATTTAGATTGAATAGCTTGTTTTTTACATAGGGAATATTATATAGATTGGTTACCTTATCTAGATTATTCTCTTGATAAAATGTAATGTAAAGCTTGCTGCTGTCATTTTCATGCGTTATGTTGCCATATTTTTCAATATAAGCCTTGATAAACTGATTTTGAATCATGGGTTCCTTCGTATGCTCTAAGAAATGGGTGACATCCATATCACAAATGAAAGATAGTGATGATACTCCAAGGTGTTTGTGAATATTTGTTATGATATTTTCAGAAGTAATTGTGAGGACAATGATATTGTTATTGAGATTGTAGACACAATTTCCTAGCTTACTTAGTACCCTCTTGATTTTGTCAATATTCCGAAAATAGTTGTTATATTTCATACACTTGACATTATCATCAATAGTCAGCTCCACAGAAATAATTTTCTTATTATCATCATTATGTTTAATATTGTATACAATAAGACCTAGAATATAGGCTTTCAGTGGTGTATCAATGACATCGAAATAGGTATCATCAAAATTATTATCAGATGCTAATGATGTATGTTCTGATTCTGTCATTTTATTATATATTCTTGATAAGTTTTTATATCTATTTACAAGTAAGATGATAGGAGGTAGCAGAAAGAGAAGAGCGGGGCTTAAAAGAAATCCAATTGATAAATATTATACCAATAACAAAGTTGCCAAGCTATGTTATCAACATGTTAAGAAGCATTTGAAAATAAAGAAATCAGATATGGTAATTGAACCTGCTGCAGGCAAAGGAGTCTTCATACCTTTTATCAAGAAACTTTCACATAACTGGAGATTTTTTGATATAAAACCAGAACACTTAGAAATAGAAAAACAGAACTTTTTGAAATATAAAGGGGATAGCAGTAGAAGTCTGCATATATTTGGAAATCCGCCTTTTGGCAGGAAGTCTTCAACTGCTATTAAGTTCATCAAACATTGTGCTGCATTAAATGCCAGTTCAATTTCTTTCATATTACCTAGAAGTTTCAAGAAAGCCAGTTTTCAAAAATCCTTTGCATTACAGTATCATCTGCTATATCAAAAGGAACTTCCTGAATATTCATTTATCTATAATGATAAACCATATGACGTCCCATGTATATTTCAAATATGGGAGAAGAGGGATTATCCTAGGAAAAAACCTGTCAAAGAGATGCCAAATGGTTGGTATCAATTTGTAAAAAGACCAGATTGTACTTTGGCTATTCGACGTGTAGGATTTAGCGTGGGTCATGTTAGAAAGTGTTCTCAAGATGATAATGAAAATACAAATTGGTTCATTAAAATTATGAACGGATATATAACAAGGCACAGGATGAATGGAAATAACGCAAGTATGTTGAAAAAATTGAATAAAATAAGGTTTAAAAAGGATACAAATACTGGAGCCTATAGTATCTCCAAACAAGATATTATTAAAAAATATAATAAGATATAGGCTCATTATAAGATGCAAATGGAAACATATAGAAAGGTAGAGTTTAAGACAAGTATCTTTGAAGGTTACAGTATTTGGATGGATATTGAAAAATACAGTGAAAAGGAAAACTTTGATGAGCTTATCAAAGACGCTAAGATACATCTTATCAATTTCTTGAAGACATTCAATCTCAAGTCATTAGAAAAAAATGCAAAAAATATGCATGTAATCGTTGAAATGTATAGCAACACCCATGACGTCCTCCATAAGACATCTAGTAAGGACACAATATATTTGTGTGAGAAACTTCTTTAGAATGCAATAGAGCGAATATCCTTAAAATCCTGTTTATGGCTATCTGTGGTAGTACGCGAATTCGTTGGCTGTGAAGACATGACAGGAATAAAATGAAGTATAAAATCAAGTCCATCATTCTTGTTTTCAGAAACTTTCTGTCCGTGCATTTGTTTAGCTTGCAGAGCCTCTTCAGGATATTCTTCTATCAATTTGTGGCGTATTTCATTGTAAAGTTTGATACCAATTTCCTCTATTTTTTTGATGACAGAGGTCTCTTTTTCATTCCACCCACGTGAAATGTCGCGCTTATGTATATAGATGGATATCATTGCAAGAGACCAGATGATACCAATGCGTTTTGGTTTGTGTTTTTTCTTGAATTCATAATTATATAACCAGAAAGCATCATTCATATATTCCTCTTTATAAAGTATACTAAAGACCCCCCAGAGAAACCATGCATTATCATTGTCTGTTGTATAAAACTTGGTCTCAAACTTATACTTTGTTCTCAATATATAATCTAAGACATGTCTTAAATTATTTGCAGTATGACTGAGCGTGTCACCATGATCCACTGAAATATTATCAGTGGACTTGATAGTCTTTATAATAATTGCTATAATGCGAAGAGCCACTTGATAATTCTCGTTGTCATGTGGTGGTAATATGCCATCAAATCTCATGATACCATTTGAAGACAATTTCATGTCCTCACTATGAAAGAAGGGGGCTATTTTATCTTTCAACGCCTTCAAAGAGATGGAACCACATTTTGCAATAGGGTGCTTATTATAAATATCACATAAAATACACATTTTAGTAATAAGAACATATATGTCTTTAATGACAATCTTTTCAGTTTCTATAATTTTTTTTGTATTTGCATAGATATCTATGAGCTTACTGATATCATATAGAGATATAAAGGAGCCTATGTAGGCACAAACATCTATGTAAACATTTTCAAGCAACTCAAATGAATTATGTAGAAAGATGATTTTTGTTGTTATCAGAATACTATTTTTTATGTCCCCATTACTGATTGAAGTAAATAGTTCATTATCCATAGTATCATTTACTATAACATAGATTTATTAAAGAATGTTATGGACGAATGTTCGGTCATGAATTGAAGAACCTTGAAATACCTAAATAGGGGTATCATAGAATACTAAAAAAATGTATAGAAGTATGAATGAATATATTATCAGAAGTATAAAAATAGCAGCGTAAGCGCATAATTGGCTCTTTTTATAATGTTATATAGAACTATTACGCTACTATTGCTTTACAGTCTCAAAATACCTACATAGAGGTATCATGGAATGCTAAGAGAATATATAGAAGAGTTTATGAAAGGTTTACCATAGACTTAAAAAAGAGTACATAATTGAATTATTTTTAGATTTTCAAAAAGGTTTTGTAATTTGCATTTTTAACTTGATTATGTACTATTTTTATAATGTTATATAGAATTATTATGCTAGTATTGCTTTACAGTCTCAAAATA
>Ga0164292_10001081_pt1 | contig 21736 bp, 21 predicted proteins | sample GEODES117metaG_FD_111486 | JGI IMG/M metagenome (GOLD analysis project Ga0164292, IMG submission 111486) | Eutrophic lake water microbial communities from Lake Mendota, Wisconsin, USA - GEODES117 metaG | ecosystem: Environmental > Aquatic > Freshwater > Lake | place: USA: Lake Mendota...
AAACACCATTCAAGGGGCACCTCGTCAATCGTGATCGCAGGCTTGGCTTCGCCACTGGCTTTGTCCATGGTCGAGTGATAGTGATAGGGTGCATCCAAGTGCGTGCCATTGTGCGTGCACAGCTTCACAAACTCCACCGCCCAGCCTTCGCCATCGGGCAGGTCTTCTTTTTTCAAGCCCGGAAAAAACGGCTCGATTTGCGAGACTGTGTTTTGGTGCGTCAAATACTCGATGTGCGGCGCGTATGCGGGCGGGTCACTGACCACATCGTTCTCCAAATAGATGGACAGATCTACAAATCGACGTGGCATGTCAACCTCCTTGTATCCAACTCACTCAGGCGACTTCAAACAAGCCAGCTGCGCCCATGCCGCCGCCAACGCACATCGTGACCACCACGTATTTCACGCCACGTCGTTTGCCTTCAATCAAAGCATGACCCACCAATCGTGCGCCCGTCATGCCATAGGGGTGGCCGATGGAGATACCGCCGCCGTTGACGTTGTAGATGTCGGGGTTGATGCCGAGCTGATCACGACAGTAAATGGCCTGACAGGCAAAGGCTTCGTTCAACTCCCACAAACCAATGTCATCCACTTTCAAGCCATGCTGCTTGAGCAATTTAGGCACCGCATAGATGGGGCCAATGCCCATTTCTTCAGGCGCGCAACCGGCCACGCTCATGCCACGGTAGATGCCCAAGGGCTGCAAGCCACGGCGCTGGGCCAAGCCTGCATCCATCACCACGCAAGCACTGGCACCGTCTGACAATTGGCTGGCGTTTCCTGCCGTGATGACGCCACCTTCAATCACCGGCTTCAACGAGGTCAAGCCTTCGAGGACGGTGTCGGGGCGGTTGCTTTCGTCTTTGTCCAGCACCACGTCTTTCAAGCTGATCGCACCAGTGGCTTTATCGGCCACAGCCATTTGCGTGGCGTAGGCGACGATCTCTTGGCTGAACCGACCGGCTTGCTGCGCTTGCGCCGTGCGTTGTTGCGATTGCAGCGCATACAAGTCTTGGGCTTCGCGGCTGATGCCGTATTTCTTCGCCACAAATTCGGCGGTCATCAGCATGGGCATGTAGACATGGGGCACGCGATGTTCGAGTTGTGCATCTTTGCTGGCCATGGCGCTCTCGAAGTAGGCTTTTTGCTCGGCCGTGATGTTCTCGTGGCCACCGGCCACCACCACGTCCATGCCATCGACCATCACCTGCTTGGCGGCTGTGGCAATCGCCATCAAACCGGATGCGCATTGGCGGTCCATGGTCTGACCGGGTGCAGTCACAGGCAAACCGGCAGCCAAGGCCGCATTGCGTGCCAGGTTCATGCCCGCTGTGCCACTGGTGAGCACCGTGCCCATCACCACGTCTTCGACTTGCGCAACGTCAATGCCTGCGCGTTGCACCGCTTGCGCGATCACATGGCCCAACATGCTGGGCGACTTGCTGTGGTTCAAAGAACCTTTGAATGCGCGGCCAATGCCTGTGCGGGCGGTAGATACGATGACGGCTTCTCTCATGGGAACTGCTCCAATAAAAACAGAAGAAAATCAGTGGTCACTGCCTAAATAGGCAGCGATCACAGCGGGGTTGTTTTGAATGTCTTGGGGCTTTCCTTCAGCGATTTTTTGGCCAAAGTCGAGCACCACGATCTTGTCGGACAAGTCCATCACCACCGGGATGTCGTGCTCCACAATCAAAAAACTGATGCCCAAGGTGTGTCGCACTTTTTGAATCAAAGCCGACATGCTGTCTTTTTCGGCGCTGCTCATGCCAGCCATGGGTTCATCCAACAACACCAACTTGGACTGTTGCATCAAGGCGCGGGCGAACTCGACTTGTTTTTGTCGGCCATAGCTGAGTTCAGCAGGCAGGGCATCGGCCATGTCTTGCATGCCCAAAAAGGCCAGCATGTCCATGGCGGCGGCTTTGGCAGCATGTTCTTCTCGCCGCGCTTGCGGCGTGGTGAACACGCCTTGCAACAAGCCCGAAGAACCTTTCAAGTAGGCTCCCGTCATCAGGTTTTCCAGCACATTCAGGCCGCCAAACAAAGCCAAGTTTTGAAAGGTGCGGGCCATGCCTTGGCGGGCGATTCGGTGTGCTGCCAAACCCGTGATGTCTGCTTGGTTGAACTGCACCTGCCCCGAGGTGGGCGTGTACATGCCGGTGACGCAATTGAACAACGTGGTCTTGCCAGCACCATTGGGACCAATCAAGGACGTGATCTGGCCTTGCGCCACGCTGAACGAGACGTCATTCAAAGCGGTGATGCCGCCAAAGCGCATCACCAGGTTGGAGATGGTCAACATCGGTGTGCTCATGCGCTGGCCTTCCCTGCCTGGCGGGCTTCACCCAAATACGAGGCTTTCATTTCGGGACTGGCGGCCACCATCGCTGCGCTGCCCGACAACACCACCCGACCTTGTTGCAGCAAATAGGCCGACTGCGCAAACGACAGGGCGAGCTTGGCGTTTTGTTCCACCACCAACATGGCCGTGCCCAAGGTTTCGCCAATCACGCGCAGTTGTTTGTAGATGTCCGCCACGATGAGTGGTGCCAGCCCGAGGGACAACTCATCCACCAACAGGAGTTTGGGTTTGGCGATCATGGCGCGGCCCAAGGCCAGCATTTGTTGCTCGCCACCCGACATCCAGCCTGCGGCTTGCGTGCGCCGCTCGAGCAAACGTGGAAACAAATGGTAGACCGCATCCAGGCCGTCTTTCACTTGGGCCCGCGGCAACACGGCGGCACCCACCAACAGGTTGTCTTCGACGCTCAGTTGCTTGAAGACCAAGCGACCCTCGGGGACTTGTCCCATGCCCAAACGCACCAAGCGGTGCGCTGGCAAACCAGACACCAACTGACCCAGCATATGCACTTGTCCGCCGGTGATCTGGCCATGGTGCAAAGCGAGCAAGCCGGTGACGGCACGAATGAGTGTGGATTTGCCAGCGCCATTGGCTCCCAACAGTGCGACGATGCCGCCTTGGGGTACTTGCAGACTGACGTCTTCCAAGGCCAAGCCCTTGCGGTTGTAGGCCACGCTCAAGTGTTGAATGTCCAGCACGGTGCTCATGGTTTTGCCCTCCATGCCTGCCATGCGTTTTTCAAGCTTGTGGCCAAACCCGCTACACCACCTGGCGCGAAGATGAGAAACACGATCACCAAGATGCTGAAGATCAATTGCACCAACTGGGCCCGGTGCTCCACCAACAATTTGCCTAAAAACTCGTTGCTTTCACTGGACTGCGGTGACAAGCCACCGATGATGGACGGCAACAACAACCAAATGGCCGCACCCACCAATGAACCAGACAAGGAGCCCATGCCACCAATGATGATCATCGCAATGAACTGGATGGCAAAGAGGATGTTGAAGGCCTCTGAGGTGACATTGGACAAATAGTAGGCAAACAAAGCGCCGGCCACCGACGCAATGGCCGAACTCAGCGCAAAGGCTTTCAAACGCAGAATGCGCACATCCACGCCCACCGAGGTGGCGGCCAATTCATGGTCACGCATGGCCAACATGGCACGGCCTTCACGGCTCTTCAAACTTGCTTTCAAACCCCAATACACCAACACCACCAGAGGCAATAACAAGGCATACCAACGCACCGGCGTGTTGAGTTCCCAATCGCCAAGGCGCGGCGTGGCATAGGGAATGCCGACAACGTCAAAGTATTTGAATTGGTATTCCAAAAACACATAGGTCACCACGTAATGCACGGCCAAGGTGGACAACACAAAATACAAACCGCGCACACGCAACGACGGCAAGCCAGCCAAGGTTCCGGCCAAGGCACCGGCCAGCGCCGCAGCCAACAAGACCAAGGGAAACGGCCAACCGAGTTGGGTGTCAAACACGGCAGCCGCCATCGCGCCTGTGGCAAAGAAGGCGGCGTGGCCAATGGAAATGAGCCCTGCGCAACCCGTGAGGTAATTGAGGGACAGTGCGCCCAACATCGAAATCAGCATCAGGTTGATTTGGCTCAGACCCAGGTTCAACAACTGGGTGTTGGACAAAGGCATGCCCAAGAAGGCACGCTCGGTCAACAGCGTGGGCAGGTAGGCCAAGACAGCGGCGCACAACAGCAGCCACAGCCATGCGCCTGCACTGAGCGAGGGTTTAGAGGTCTTGTTCATGCTGCTTTAAACCCGGCCCAGTTCGCGTTGACCAAACAAGCCCCAGGGACGCACCATGAGGATCAGCAGCAACAACACATAAATGACGATGTCACTCGATTTGGGTGAAATGTAGGTGGCGGCCATTTGCTCGATGATGCCCACCAGCAAGCCCCCAATGATGGCACCCGGAATGCTTTGCATGCCGCCGATCACCACAGCGGGCAAGGCCAACAAGCCAATGCCCTCGAGTTCAGTAGAGGCAATTTGCAACTGCCCCAAAAACACGCCCCCCACGGCAGCCAAGGTGGAGCCAATCCCCCAGGCCAAGCGATTCATGGTGTTCACATTCACGCCTGAAACCACGACCGCTTCGTGGTTGTCGGCGCAAGCTCGCATGAGCAAGCCCACCGAGGTGAATCGAAAAAACAAACCAAATCCCGCCATGCAGACCCAACTGACCAAGGCAGCTGTCAGGTGCAAATAAGAAATCCGTACTTCACCAAGCATCAACACACCTGTGGGCATCGGTGTGGCAAGAGAACGCCCTTGGGGACCAAACACAATTTCAATGAAGGCACGCAGGGCAATCGACAAAGCAATGGTCAGCATGATGACGGAGAGCATGGGTCGACCCGACAGGGGCTGGATCAACACCATGTGGATCAACACACCCAACAAGGCAGCCGCGCCAATGATGAACAAGATGGCCAGCGGAAAAGGCAATTGCAAAATAGAAATGGCCGTGACGGCGAAGTACGCGCCGCAGACCACGAACATGCCCTGCGCAAAATTGAACACATCGGTGGCTTTGAAAATCACGGCAAAGCCCAGAGCCACCAGGCCATAAATGCTGCCCAAGGCCAGGCCGCTGAAGAAGACTTGTTCAAACATGGTGATATCTCTGGTTTGTGTGCTGGATCAGCGGGCGTATTTTTCGTAGTCGGCAAACTCACCGTAGGCCTTGAACTTGTTCACCGCAAAGTCGTAGCCAATCAACTTGAACACCACCGGTCCGGTGTTGTTGGTTGGCGTGTAGGTGATGGGCGCGGTCAAGCCTTGGGTGTTCACCGTGAAGCCTTTGGACAAGGTTTCAATCAAACGTGCTCGCGTGGGGTTCTTGCCGAGCTTGGTCAAGGCTTCGGCAGCCATTTGAGCGCTGATCCAGCCAGCCACGTAGTTGATGTCTTGCTTCATGTCGCCACGGCCAATCGTGTCGGCATACTGCGACAAGGCTTTGTTACCCGGTGTTTGATCGGCGCCACCGGGCGTGAAGCAGCTGATGAATTTGTAGTTGGCGGCCGCTGCACTGCCCATGCTTTGGAATATTTGCGGTGCACCCAAATAAGTGATGCCAAAGGTGGGGATGTTCAAGCCGTATTGGGCCAAGCCTTTCATCGTCAGGATGGCGGTGTTGGACACGCCATACACCGTGATGAAATCGGGTTTGAGCTTCATGATTTCTAAAATTTGCGGCGTCATATCCACCGCCGTCACTTTCACCGTCAAGTGGGAAGCAGAGCCACCCAACTTACCCACCGCTTCGGCCACATAGTCGTGGTATTCCTTGCCACCAGCCGTTTCTATCGCCAAGGTCACCACCTTGGCAGATTTGAGTTTGAGTTTGTCCACGTGGTAACCCACACCTGCTTGCGCCATTTGCTTGTAACCACAAAAGCCGTTGTAGACCATGGGTGAAACAGGTTCAGACAGCGCCTTGGTGGCTGTGTAGGTGCCGACAATCGGCACCTTCCCGGCTTTGATCGTTGGGGCCAAGGCCACTTGCGACACCGAGGTACCCATGCCCGAGATGGCAATCACCGGGGTTTGGCTCACCAATTTTTCAAACGCGATTTTGTCGGTGGCGGGGTTGAACCGGTTGTCTTCGGCCAGCACATTGATCTTGCGCCCGTTGATGCCACCGGCCTCGTTGATCTTGCGCATGTGGTCGCGAAATCCATGGACCCAAATGCCTTGCGACGCCGAAGTGGGGCCACTCATGTCCATCAACACACCCCAATCAATCCGGTCTTTGTAAACGCCGTCCTGCGGTGCATCTTGTCCCCACGCGGTGAGGCTGCACAAGGTGGCCGACAACAACAGGCCCCAGTGGCGGGCCTGGTGAGAAAAAGCAAGGGTTGAAGCGGTCATGTTGACTCCTGGTGGGTTTGTTTGTAGGGTGTTGGCGGAATCCAGGGCATCAGGTGCCCGTCCACACCGGTGGGCGTTTTTCGCTGAAGGCCAAGACACCTTCATGGGCATCGTTGGAGTGGATGATGGTTTCCAGCAAGGCGTTTTGCCGTTGAAAGCGTTCATTCGCAGGCCAGTGCACAGATTCGGACACCACTTGTTTGCTGATCTGCACGGCCAAAGGTGCATTGGCTGCAATTTTGTGGGCCAACACTTTGGCGGCGGCCAGTGCTTCGCCCGGCGCGGTGAGTTGGTTTACCAAGCCCCATTGACGCGCTTCCACTGCGGGCATGAGGTCGCCAGTGAGTGCATAGTGCATGGCGATTTGACGAGGAATGCGTTGTGGCAAACGCATCAACCCACCCGAGCCAGCCATCAAGCCGCGTTTGACTTCGGGCAAGCCAAACTGCGCGTTGTCAGCGGCCACCATCAGGTCACAGGCCAGAGCGATTTCACAACCGCCTGCCAGCGCGTAACCCTCTACAGCGGCAATCAAGGGCTTGCGGGGCGGCGTTTCAATGATGCCGGCCAAACCCCGACCCGGCAACTCGACGCGTTCCCCACGCAAAAAAGCTTTCAAGTCCATGCCAGAACAAAAATGTCCGCCCGCACCTGTGAGGATGCCGACACGCAAATCGGGGTCGCTGTCGAGTTCGTCCATGGCCTGGGCTATCGCTTCGGAGGTGGCGCGGTCAATGGCATTGCGCATCTCAGGGCGACAAATGGTGATGACCCACACAGGGCCATCGCGCTCGGTGGTGACGGTGTGGCTCATGGCTTGAAGTCCTTTTGCAAGCGCGCTTTCAGACCACTGCGGTCGCGGATGATGCGGCCCGACACCACCTGCCCGTCTTGCACACGCAAGAGGCCGTTGACATTGAGCACCTCGTTGTGAGTGGATGCCTCCATACCCGCAAAACCACTTTGGTAACGACCCGTTTGTCGCGCATGAAAGGCCACGTCTTCACCGGATGAAAACAACTCGGTGAATGCCACCGATTGCACTTCAAAGGCCAAGACCACACCGGTGATGTGCTCATCGTCGCAACGCACTGTTGGCAAAGCAAGCGGCCAAGATTGCGACATCCAATTGCGCACCACAGCTTCAGCCATCGGATTGCTGGACTTGGGCACGGTGTCCCAAGGGCTCACTGCCGGCGCTTCCACCGCATCGGCGACCCCGCTTTTGAGTTGGCGTTGCCGTGTCATGTAATCTTCTTGCGCAATGCAACCGGTGAGATGTTGGCCGTTGGATCGATAGATACCCACACCCGACCAGACCGCCATGCGACCGTTGGATGCGCCGTGTTCGCTGAAATACACCGCCACCCGGTCATCAGCACTGACCACTTGGTGCACTGTCATGCCCATGCCCGGGAAGGCTTGCATTTGCTGGTCTACCGCAGGCAACCATTGGTCGTCGCGCCCTGCAAAGATGTGGTCGCCAATTTCCAGCGCATAACTGGGCACGATGAATTCATGCGCCACTGTACGGTCGTGGCTGTTGAAATAGTCAACCACCCAACGGCGCAACAACTGCACGGGTGTTTGGTTTGGCATGACGGCGGTGGTCATGCGAGCGGCCCTGCATGGGTAAGGCGCAGTTCACGTTTGAGCAATTTGCCCGAAGCGTTGCGCGGCAACACCTCGGTGAACACCACCGAGCTGGGGCATTTGTAATGCGCCAAACGTTCGCGGGTGTAGGCCATGAGTTCGGCAGGTGTGGCGGTCATGCCGGGGCGCAACACCACCACCGCTCGCGGAGTCTCGCCCCATTTGTCATGCGGCACACCCAACACGGCCACTTCTTTGACAGCCGCATGGCCATGCAACACGTTTTCCACTTCCGCCGGGTAAATGTTTTCGCCGCCCGAAATGATCAGGTCTTTGTAACGGTCGAACAAATAGAGGTAGCCTTCGTCATCCAAGTACGCCGCGTCGCCGGTGCGCAACCATCCGCCGACTTGAATCGTCTCGGCGGTTTCAGCAGGTTTGCGCCAGTAGCCACTCATCAGCATCTCAGACTGGATCCAAATTTCACCCACTTCGCCCGTGGGCACGTCTTGTTGCGTCCTGGGGTTTACCACGCGCAACTGGACCCAATCGACGGCGCGTCCGACCGAGTGCAACAACTTGGCACGAGGGCCTTCAGGTTCGTGGTCTGCAGGTGGCAACAACACCACCGAGCCCGAGGTTTCGGTCATGCCATAGGCTTGAATGAACTCGCAGCGCAGCATGTCCATGGCACGGCGCAACAGCACATCGCCCATGGGGGCTGCGCCATACATCAGCCATTTGAAGCTGGACAAATCGGCTTGCTTGACACCAAGCACATCCAACAAGGACTGCACCACGGTGGGCACCAAGAACGTGTGGGTGACGCGGCATTGCGCGATCAATTCAATGATCTTCGCCGTGTTGACTTCGCGCATCAAAACCGTGTGACCTCCCACCATCATCGCGCTGGTGCCATAGCCGCAACCACCGATGTGAAACATGGGCATGGCCACCAAATTGACGCAGTCCGGGCCCATGCCCCAAAGCGCACCCAGGCGTTGTGTGAACGACATGCCTCGGTTGGTCAACATCACGCCCTTGGGCAAGCCGGTGGTGCCGGATGTGTACAAGAGCAAAGCGACTTCATCAGGCCCACCTTCGTGGCCGGGGTCCCCATCGCCCGCTGATAAACGCCATGCTTGGTATTCATCGCCCAGTGTCAACACCTTGACGACACCCTGAATTTGTTTGGCAGCATCCGTCAGCAAAGGCGCTTCGCCCAAGGATGTGATGATCAACGTGGGTTGTGCATCAGCCACGATGGCTTGTATTTCCAAGGGGGCCAAACGCCAATTCAAACCAGTGAGGATGGCGCCGATTTTGTTGCACGCAAACATGAGCTCGAAACACTCGGCGCAGTTTTTGGTCAGCAAGGCCACACGGTCACCCACGCCCATTCCGGCTGCTTTCAAGGCATTCGCGGTTTGCGAGCTGCGTTGATGCAGTTGTGCAAACGTCCAGGTCTCGCCCTCGAACGTCAAGGCCGGCGCGTGCGGCCGGTCTTGCGCAAGCTGGCGAAGAATCTGGGCATAGCTGGGGTACATGGTGTGGCTCAGTAGCTTTTGGGCAAGCCCAGGCTGTGCGTTGAGACGAAGTTCAAAATCATCTCGCGGCTCACTGGTGCTGTTTTATGCAAACGCGCAATGAACCACAAATCGGCCAAACCGTACTCGATGGCCAGACCATTGCCACCGTGAATTTGAATGGCTTGGTCCAAGGCTTCCAACGAAGCATCAGCAGCAGCAAACTTGGCCATGTTGGCCACTTCGCCAGCGTCTGGCGAACCAGCATCGGACAAAGCCGCTGCACGCGCAGTCATCAAGCGGGCTTGTTGCACAGCGACATAGGCCTTGGCCAAAGGATGGGCAATGCCTTGGTGCGCACCAATCGGCACGCTCCACACCGAGCGGTCTTTGGCTTGCTGCGCGCCTTTTTCTATGGCGAAACGCGCAATGCCGTTGTTGATGGCCGCCGCACAAACACGCTCGGGGTTCAGACCGGCAAACACCTGGCGCAAGCCCTGCCCTTCTTGGCCCACCAAGCACTCAGGGCCCAACTGCACGTTGTCAAAAAACATGGTGAAGGAGGTTTCAGGCACATGCAATGCAGTTTCAATCGGCGTGCGGGTGATGCCGGGTGCGTTGGCGGGAATGATGAACAAAGACAGTTGATGACGACCTTGTGCATCCACCATGTCGCTGCGGCAGACCACCATGATGGCGTCGGCCTCGTCCACGCCCGAGGTCCAGTACTTGGTGCCATTGAGCGACCAACCTTCACCGTTTTTTCGGGCGGTGGTGGTCACCTTGTGGGTGTTGGTGCCGGCATTTGGTTCGGTGATGGCAAACGACATGCGCTTCTGGCCCGAGGCCAAGCCCGGCAACCATTCATTCTTCAAGGCTTCGCTGCAATGCGCTTGAATGATGGGCGCGCAGATGGAGCCAATCACGAGTGACAACATGGGGCAGCCTTGGGCAGCAGCCTCTTCAACGATGACGTTGTAATCGGCCAAGCCGCTGCCACCACCACCGTATTGCTCTGAAATGTGCACGCCCAAAAAGCCCGCTTCGCCCATGGCGTTCCAAAGCTCCACCGGTTTGGCGTCGCGCTTGACCACGTCTTGAAAATACTTTCGGCCAAAACTGCCCACCAACTTGGCCACGCTGTCGCGCAACATCGGGTGGTGGTCAGCGGTATCAACCAAGGAAGAATTGAAAATGGTGGACATGTTCTGCTTTATCAAAAAAATCAATCAGGCCTTGTGAGGCCATTCAAAAAAACCGCGGCCCGATTTCTGCCCCAGATGCCCTTGGGCCACCATCTCTTCCAAGATGCGTGGCGGTGCGTAGCGAGGCCCCAAGGCCTGGCTCAAATGGCGCGCGATGTCCAAACGCACATCCAAACCCACGATGTCGCTCAAACGCAATGGGCCCATCGGATGACGGTAGGCCGTGACCAAAGCGTGGTCGATGTCTTCGGCACTGGCGACACCGTCTTCCAACATGCGCATGGCTTCGAGTGAAGCAATCAAATCAAGGCGGCTGGTGGCAAAGCCCGGTACATCGCGCACCGTGATGGTGGTCTTGCCGGTGCTTTGCGCGAACGCGCGGGCCATGGCCAAGGCGGTTTCGCTGGTCTGGTCGCCGCGAATCAATTCCACCATGGGCAAAGACCATACCGGGTTGAAAAAATGCATGCCCAAGAAATGCGTCGGATCGGAAACAGCTTGCGCCAATTGGTTGATGGACAAGGCGCTGGTGTTGGAGGCGATCAAGCTCGGTTGACGTTGATCGACTTCGGCCAACACCTTGAGTTTCAAATCCAAGCGCTCCGGGATGGACTCGATCACCAGGTCCAAAAAACGCGGCAAGTCGGCCACCGCGGCAGCATGTTGCACACCTTCAGACGCATGCTCGGCTTGTTCGGGTGTCAGCTTGCCGCGCTTCAAACCACCCGCAGCGGCGTCTTTCAAGGTTTCATACATGCCAAGGCTGCGTTGCGCATCGGGCTCAAGCACATAGACTTGCCAGCCCGCCACCGCGAACACATAGGCGATGCCGACACCCATGGTGCCGCCACCAATGACGGCCATGCTTTGCGATGTGCGTTGGTTCATGGGTTGCTCTTAGGTTTGCGGGTCTTTTTGGCGCGCACCATGGCCAACACCATGCTCGCCATGTAGGCCACGACTTCTTCCAAACTCAAGCGGCCATTGGCCCGGTACCACACGGGTGCCCAACCCACAATGCCGCCAATCGCGAGTGCAGTCAGATTCACATCCTCGACTTGAAATTCGCCCGCCGTGACGCCCTGGTTCACGAGATCCACCAAACGGTGATCGAACTCGCGGCGCAAACGGTTGATGGCGTCGCGGTCGGCTTGGGCCAACTCTTTTTCTTCGCGGCTGTAAATCATGGCGTGCGGTTGGTGGGTCAACACGGCTTTCAAAAAATCGGTGACCACGGTCTCCAAGCGCTCGGTGACCGAGGCGTCTTGCGCCATGACCCGGTTCAAGGACTCGTGCGCCAAGGTGATGGCGCGAGAGCAAATTTCAGCCAGCAACGCATTCTTTGAATCGAAATGCCCATAGATGAACGGCTTGGTCACTTGCAGTTCGCTGGCCACTTGGTCCAGGGTGGTTTTGCCATAGCCTTGTTTGTAGAACAAGTCCACCGCAGCGGCCAAGATCCGCTCGCGTTTCAAATTGGAAATGGCTTCGCGCATATCGTCAGTGTTGTTCATGGTGTGAGGGCGTCAAGTTCAAACTTGTTCCAGTGTCGCCGCTTGCTTGTAGAAGCTGAAGCCGGTGTAACCCTCGGCCGCACACTTTTGCAGGATGCGGCGGTAACCCCGCACCCCCCCCGAGTAAGGCATGAAAACACGAGGCTTGCCCTTGACTTCGGCACCGTTGTAATACGAATCGGTGCTCAGGTACAGGGTTTCCTTCACCCGGTCGTTCACATGCTGGCCCCATTCTTTTTCGGCGGCAGCTTGCACCTCAAACGCCACTTGTCCCCGGGCTTGCATGTGCGCCACGAAAGCCGCCATCCAATCAATTTGCTCTTCGGTGGAGACCATCACATTGCTCAACAGCGATGGGCTTCCGGGGCCGACCACGATGAACAAATTGGGAAAGTCAGAAACCCCCACGCCCAAGTGTGTGACCGGACCATCCGCCCATTTTTGTTTCAGTGTCATGCCGTTTCTGCCGATGATGTCGGGCTTGAACAAGGAACCGGTGAACACGTCAAAGCCGGTGGCAAAAATGACCATGTCGAGTTCGTGCAGCTTGGCTTCGGTACGGATGCCCTCGGGTGTGAACTCGACGATGGGAAATTCACGCACATCGGCCAGCTCGACGTTGTCGCGGTTGAAGGCTTGAAAGTAACCGCTGTCCACGGAGGGACGGCGCGCCGCAAAGGCATGGTTTTTCGGCAGGAGTTTGTCGCGCACCACCGGGTCGTTCACCGCAGCGGCAATCTTTTTGCGAATGAAGTCTGCGGCCGTGTCGTTGGCTTGTTTGTTCAACAAAATGTCGTAGTAGGTGAGCGCAAAACCAAAGCCCAAGCGGTTCCAAGAAACCTCATAGGCTTTCTCTCGCTCTTCGGGCGTCACATCCAAGGCAGAGGTTTTGCTGGGCATGAAGCCCAAACCGGTGGCTGAATTCCAAGCACGCTCGCGTCGCTCGCGGTAATGCGCTTTCACCTGCGCGTCTTCTTCATCCGTGACAGGTGCGTTGGCGGCAGGAATGCTGTAGTTGGCGGTGCGCTGAAACACCGTGAGGTGTCTGGCTTGCTGGGCAATGACCGGCGTCATTTGCATGCCAGACGAACCGGTGCCGATGATGGCCACGCGCTTTCCTGCATAAGTCACTTCATGCTTGGGCCACACGCCGCTGTGGATCACCTCGCCTTTGAAACTATGCAAGCCAGGGTAGCTGGGCGATTTGGTGGTGGACAACTGGCCCACGCACATGAGCAAAAACTGGGCTAGATAAGTTTGACCGTCTTCGGTGTCAATGGTCCAACGTGCCGCCTGCTCGTCGTAGGTGGCGTTCGACATGCGGGTGTTGAACTGAATGTCTTTGCGCAAGTCGAAGCGTTCCACCACATGGTTGATGTAACGCAGGATTTCGGGCTGTGTCGCGTAGCGCTCGGTCCAGCGCCACTCTTGCTCCAACTCGGGCGAAAAGCTGTAGGAATAGTCGTAGCTTTCCACGTCACAACGTGCGCCAGGGTAGCCGTTGTGGTACCAAACACCGCCCACATCGGCGCTGGCTTCCAATACTGCGACCTTGTAGCCCAAACCCCGAAATCGGTACAAAGCCCGCAAGCCAGCAAAGCCAGCACCAATCACCATCACATCTACTGTTTGCATCACCGACCTTTAAAGCGACAAAATATCTCTGGTTTCACGCATGTAAAGCAAACCAGAATCAACATCCTCAACCTTCACCTCATGTCGAACATAGCGGCGCTCGCGTTTGATGTATTTGTCAATCGCCTGGGCACTGATTCGAACCTTGGCACCGACCGGTATAGGGTGAAGAATATCGGTGTCATGGAATGTATGGATTGAGCCAATCGCAAAAGGTTTGGTGTGGTCGAATTGAACTGACAACACAAAGTGCGACACCATCAATGGGGGGACGATTGCACCGCCAAAGGGGGATTCCCCCGGGATATACCAGGTGTTCATGCGCCAACCTTCATACCAAGGGTTGTAATCTTCAACGGCATCTGCGTACAAGATGACCAACTCGGGGGTGATGTGCAACTCCCGCGACAGAACATCTCCAATCTCCACCATGTCCCAGTAGGTTTGGCAAACTTCATCCAAACTTTTCACAAACGAACGCGTCTGCTGAATTTGAATGCTGGTCATGGGGCGCAAACTGTCTGTTTGTATCGCTTGTGTCATGGCGTTCCTTGTTGTCATGTTTTGATCTGATGTCATCTGCTAGACACCGACATCCACTTCGGTCCATCCCACGGTTTTCGTTTCACCTTTTTCGTTGGAAGCCCAGAATTCAACTTTGAAGCGAAAGCCGTTGCCTTTCGGCGTTTTTTCTTTCACCACGCCATAGGTGGTGATGATTTCATTGGCCAACGTGGACGCCACATATTTGCAAACGACTCGGGCATTTTGAAAAAAGTGAGCGCCAAAATAATTCACACACATTTCGCAGATGTAGGCGGAAGACATTTCGCCGGTTTGAATGGGTGCCGCCAGCCCTGTTTGGTGGGCATACACCGGATCCCAGTGATTTGGATTGAAGCGTCCCCACAACCGAGAGCCCATGAGTTGAATGGCCGCTTTCTTTTTTACCCCTACGAGTTCGAAACCAACGGGGGTGTCTAGGGTGATCAGGCCGTGGTTGGTGGTCGCGTTGTGAATGGACATCGGAAAACCTTTGTTTTGGAGACTTTGCGTTGTTAAAGAGGGGGCCTCAAACCCAACGATTCAAGGGCCATTTGAGACAGCAAAAATTTACGCGCCCGCCCTGAAGGCGTTGTTGGAACATCACTGGCGCTGACAAACAGGACATGCCGCGGTTGCTTGAAACGAGCCAAACGCTCATTGCACAAAGCTTCAAGTGCAGTCGATTCGCAGCTCATCTTGTCGCGAAGCACCACAAAGGCCACACCCACCTCACCCATTCTTTCGTCCGGAATGGGCGCCACATGCGCTTGAAGCACGGCAGGATGGCTCACCAACACATCTTCCACTTCGGATGGCAAAACTTGTTCACCACCGCACCGGTAGGACTCTTTCAGTCTGCCAACCAAGGTCAGGTAGTCCTCTGCATCCAAATAACCCAAATCACCTGTGTGCAGCCAACCATCTGCGGTGAAAGCAGCCGCTGTTTCATCGGGCTTGTTGTAATAGGCCTTCATCACCCCCGGGCCCATGGCTTGCAACTCGCCCACTTGTCCTAACGGAACTTCTTGTCCTGAAGCGGGATCCACAACGCGGTAGACCACCAATCGCTGGTTCAAAGCAGGTTCACCAGCGGGCCCCACATCCCGCAATCGACCATTGGTCGTTAGCCACTGGGTCATGCCATCGCTTGGAAGCGTCACGGTGCTGGAGGCCGTCACTTCTGTCATCCCATAACCTGTTGTGATCTCTTGCGGATGCAAATAGTCCAAGATGTCTTGCCAAAGTGAAGCAGGGGCACGACCGCCTGAGGAAATGACTGAATGCAGTGTGCGCAAAGGCGAAGGATGGACCTTCTGCGCTTCAATCAGGGCCATGGTCATGGCGGGGATCAACAACACATCCGTGGCTTGATGCTGTTCAATGGCACTCAAGGTGGCAGCAGCATCGAATTTGAGTTGAGGAACAACCGCCCCCCCCACGAACATGCAGGCGAGCAGCCCTTCCACATAACCATAAACATGGTAGAGCGGCAGAGAAAAAACAATCCGCCTGCCATCTTCAAATCCGCGAGCCCAGGCACTACCAAACGCTGTGCGAAGCAGCATGTCGTGACTCAGCATCACGCCCTTTGGAAAGCCCGTGGTGCCAGAGGTGTAGATGATGTCGCAGCTTGCGTTGGGTGCAGAAGACTGTCCGGGTGGCAAGCCCAAGCCTTCACCAAATGCGCTGTTGAGCATGACACGCTTGCTGATGTTGTCGCTGTCGTTTTCACCAGTCGCAAAGACCAGAACATTTTTTAATTTAGGGAATTCATCCCCGCCGCCTTGGACTTGCCAACCAGGGGCCAACTCATCAAGATAGCGGGCATAAGGCATGCCTCTGAAGCAGTCCATGGTGATCAGCATGACCGCATCCGACTGCTTCAGCACATAGCCCAATTCATCACGTTTGTTCAAAAAATTGATTGGAACTGCAACTGCACCCGCCATGGCAATGGCAAATTTGAGGGCGATGAATTCCGGAAAATTAGCCATCAACAGCGCCACATGATCTCCCGGCTTCACACCAAGGTGACACAAGCCAGCTGCCAATTGTTTCGACCATGCATGCATTTGCGCATAGGTCCAACTTTGGCGATCCGTCAGCACAAAAACCCGGTTGGGGTAATCTTGTGCGTTCTTTGCAAGCAAGCCATCCAGGGTGAGCGGTGACCAGACTGGAAATCTGTCCCGCAGCAGCCCCTGCCTGTCGCTGAGCGAAGGCCAGTTCGGATGGATGTTGCTTGTTGTCAAAGGGCTTCTCTGTCAAAGTTACTGATGAGTATGATTGTCTACCCGCAAGAATTTTCCCATACTAGGGTTATCCCTTGGTTGCGTTTCGGGAACTCTTCCTGCTTGCTTTTTCAACATTTCAAGGTCACAAATGAAAATTGATTTTTCTGGTCAAGTTGCCGTGGTCACGGGCGCAGGCGGTGGCATCGGCCGCGCAGTGGCTTTGGCATTGGGTGAGGTTGGTGCCAAGGTTTGGCTGGTTGATCTGGCCCCAGAGGCAGGACGCACAACCGAATCACTGCTGCACAGCAAGGGCGCAGAGGCCGTGTTTGTCCAAGCCGATGTCAGCGATCCCGAGCAAGTGCAACACTATGTTCAAACGGTCATGGAAAGCTGGGGGCGCATCGACATCTTCATGAACAATGCCGCATGGCAAGGTGAGATTCATTCGTTGGTCGACTATCCCGTCGATGTGTTCGACAAAGTCATGAACATCAATGTGCGCGGCGTGTTCTTGGGATTGAAATATGTGCTCCCCATCATGCAAGCACAAGGCAAAGGTGCAGTGGTCAACACCGCCTCCTTGGGATCCTATGTTGCAACACGCAAACTCGGTCCCTACACCGCCAGCAAACATGCCGTCATGGGATTGACCAAAACGGCGGCCCTGGAAGTTGCTCGCAAAGGTATTCGCGTCAATGCGGTCTGTCCTGGCCCCGTAGACACAGACATGCTGCGCGACATCGAAGCATCACAGGCCAGCGGATCTGCCGAACAACTGCGAGCGCAACGCACGGCCTCCATTCCCGATGGACGCTATGCAGAACCTGCAGAGGTGGCGAACTTGATGATCTACCTCGCCTCGGATTTGGCCAGCCACATCACCGGACAAGGTGTGCAGATCAATGGCGGCAGTCATTATTAGAAGCTGATTGATGGGTCTGGGACCGCCTTGAAGGTGTGGATGCCCCAATGCAAGAAAACAAACGAATCAAAGTCCTTTGAAATCAGCGCTTCTTCGCTCTCTGAATGAAGCCAGTCCCTCTTTCAAATCCTCGGTGAAAGCCACGTCCCTGAAAGAGCGAGACTCCCAACTCAAAGCCTCAGCCATGTGCATGCCCACCGATCGACGCATCACCTCTTTCGCAAACCGATGCGACAAAGGCCCACGGGTGGCCAGCATCTGTGCATAGTCCATCGATTTGCCAAGCAGTTCGTGCGGCTCAAACACGCGGTTGACCAAACCAATGCGGTACGCGTGGTCTGCATTCACTCGCTCGCCTGACAACACAATTTCCATGGCATGCCCCATGCCCACAATCTGGGGCAAACGGATCAACCCCCCATCACAGGCATGAAAACCCCACTTGGCGTCTTGCAAAGCGAATTCAGCATTCACAGAACAAAAGCGCATGTCGCATGCCAAGGCCAATTCAAAGCCGCCAGAAATAGCAAACCCATTCACCGCAGCAAGGATTGGTTTGTCAATGTCCAAGTTGCGGGTGATGCCGCCAAAGCCAGGGCCATTGGTGTACTTGGCTCGAAACTCCGGAGCCGATGCTTGTGCAAATGCCAAGGTGTAGGTTTTCAAATCTGCACCTGCGCAAAAAGCCTTGTCACCGGCGCCGGTGATGACCGCCACCCGGGCTTGATCATCGCGATCGAATTCGCGCCACACCTCAATCAATTCATCATTGGCAGCAAAGTCCAAGGAATTCATTTTGTCGGTGCGGTTGATCGTGATCAAACGAACTGCACCGTGCTTGTCATAAGAAATTTCAGCCATCGTGTGACACCTTGAAAGTGGGGGTTTGTGTTTGCAGCAAGCCATCAGTGACCAAGATCACCCGGTCACCCAATTTGTCCGCAGGCGTGTGCAACAAGCGACCGGAAATGCGCATGCCATTGTCCAGATCGAAAACGCCTACGTGGTAACTGCCTTCAGACTTGAAGCGCACGGGCGGCTTGCGAACTGTGGTCCAACTGGCCAACACGCCTGCGGCAGCAACCTCTTTTGCATGAACTTGACGCGTTAAACAATGGGCGCAGATGACGGGCTGGCGTTGAGTCAAGGTTTGACACTGGCTGCACTGATAAACCTTCAAATGCGGTACGTCATCGGTCTTCATGCCTCACGTCCCAAGATGTGCACGGTGCAGGCCACGCCCGTACCGCCGAGGTTGTGCGTCATGCCGATTCCCGCTTGGTCTACTTGATTGGGGTGAACACCGCGCAACTGCGAAACCACTTCCACAATTTGCCCCACGCCGGTGGCCCCCACGGGATGGCCTTTGGCCAACAAACCGCCACTCGGGTTGATGACCACATCGCCGTGCATGCCGGTGCGGCCTTGCGCTGCCCACCGACCGCCCTCTCCTCTGGGCACCAAGCCCAGGTCTTCGCTGTCAATGATTTCAGCGATTGAAAAACAGTCGTGCAGTTCAACCAGATCGATATCGGCTGGCTGCAGACCCGATTGCTGATAAGCCTGTTGCGCAGCCAGCACAGTGGCATCGAATGAGCATAAATCCGGATGCTGAGCGATGCGGGCAGAGCCACTGGTTTGAACGCTGGCCATGACGCGAATGCGTGGATGATTTGGCAAGTCAGACAGCAAGTCTTTGGTGCAGACCACCACGGCAGCTGCGCCATCACTGGGTGGACAGCAGTCAAAAAGTTGCAGCGGATCGGCGATCATGGCGGATACTGCAATTTGATCGATCGTCAATGCTGCACCCATTTGGGCCAAGGGGTTGTTCAAGCCAAACGCTTTGTTTTTGATGACCACGGCCGCCACGTCTTCGCGGCTGGTGCCGTAGCGTTGCGCATGGGCACGCCAAGCCAAGCCAAACAGTCCGGGAAAGGTCAAGCCACTCAGACCATCGTATTCATTGTCCATGGCGCAGTTGAGCGCCGAGGTGACTTCGGGGGTGCTGGCATGGGTCATGGTTTCCACACCCACTACCAACACAGCGTCATGAATCCCAGCGGCCACCATCAAGCAGGCATGACGCAAGGCAATGCCACCGGATGCACAAGCGCCTTCCACCTTGGTACAGGGGATACCCTGCAAACCGAGTTGTTCTGCCACCAGTCCAGCCAAGACTTCTTTGCCATTCAAAGGGCCACTGATGAAGTTGCCCAAATACACCGCCCCGATGCGTGTGCGGTCGATGCCGGCATCCACAAGAGCTTGGGCAGAGGCATCCACAGCCAGCGCCTCGATGCTGGTTCCCGCATGTTTGCCAAAGGCCGTGGACCCCATGCCTGCCACATAGACGCTGCGGTTCATGCTTGTCCTTCTTTCAATTGCTGACGCAATGTTTTTTTCAAAATTTTTCCGTAATTGTTTTTGGGCAAATCGGCAGGAAAAAAATAATCGCGCGGTCGTTTGAAGCGGGCCAGGTTGTCCAAACACAAGGTGTCCAGCTCGTGCGGCGAGACGGACATGCCGGCTTTGACCACCACAAAAGCCACGGGTTCTTCGCCCAAATCGGCACTGGGCGCACCAATCACCGACACCTCCGCCACCGCTGGATGGTGCAGCAGAACTTCTTCAATTTCGCGCGGGTAAATATTGCTGCCACCTCGGATGATCAAATCCTTGGACCGGTCGAGCAAGGTGAGGTAGCCCAACTCGTTCAGAACACCAATGTCACCCGTCCACAGCCAGCCCTCTCGAATGGCAGCGGCCGTGGCCGCCGGGTTGTTCCAATAGCCCAACATGCGGGTGGCACTGCGGGTCACCACTTCACCCGGATCACCGGGGGGCATGTCACGCCCAGATTCATCCACCACGCGCACCTCGACACCGGTGCGCGCAACACCACAAGAGGCCAGTCGTGCCAAATGAGCGGCATCCTGCGGGCCTTCATGGTCCTGTTTGGACAAGGCCGTGATGGTCATCGGGCTTTCGCCTTGGCCATAAATTTGCACCATGCGGGGCCCAAAGAGATCGATGGACGCCAACAAGTCAGACACATACATGGGGCCGCCGCCATAGGCGATGGTGTGCAAGTGCCCAGCAGGATGAGGCAAACCTGCGCTGGACCGCAGCATGCGTGTGAGCATGGTGGGGGCCGCAAACATGGAAACGCGGGGATAGCGTTGCAAGGCATCGAAAACCACCTCGGGTGCAAAGGCGGGTTCGATGACTTGATGCCCGCCATTGAACAAATGGGGCAAGCTGTACAAGCCGGAACCATGCGACAAAGGAGCCACGTGCAACATCGTGTCACCGGCTTGCACACTGTCAATATCCGCCCCGTATTGCAGGCACATCGTGAGCAAATTCAGGTGTGACAGCATGGCACCCTTGGGCACGCCTGTGGTGCCACTGGTGTAAAAAATCCAAGCAATGTCATCGGGATGCACGGCTGCACAGTCGCTGGCGGGATGCCGCAGCAAGTCTTGGTAGGCACTGTCATCTGCACAGACCCACGCCATGGTCTGTGGTGCATCAGCCCACGCTGTTTGCAAACCGTCGTTCAAGGCTTGGCTGCAAAACAAGGCGCTGGCCTGCGAATCTGTGGCAATTTGTCGAACTTCCTTGGGATGCAGCTTGGCATTGACAGGCACCGGGCACAGGCCAGCGATCCAGCAGGCCAACAAGGTTTCAAAAAACGCTGCGCGGTTTTCCATGCACAGGATGACCCGCTGACCGCGCTGCAAACCCAGCTGGTGCAACATGCCTGCCGCCAAGGCATGGCTGCGTTCGGCCAGTTGCCCATAGCTGATTGTTTCTCCGCTGCAGCTGAGGGCCTGCAAATGCGGATGGCTGCGGGCGCGGTTCAGGATCGGTTGAACAACATTCATGGCTGGATGCCGTGTGCGTGGATGGCTTTGCGCAAACGGGTCATCAGAAGCACCATCAAAGACGGGGTGGCAATCGTGTGTGCCAATCCGTGACACGTTGAAACGCACTGCCCGCCCGAATCAAGGTGGCTTCGTCCAGGTGCGCAGACACCAGTTGAATGGCCACGGGTGTGCGCTTGGGCGTGAACCCCGCTGGCAAGGTGATGGTCGGGTTGCCACTCATGTCAAACGGCGCGGTGAACTTGATCAGTCGAGCAAGTTCGGAGGGCACGGTGCCAATGACCGACATCTCTTGGGTGGTCGGCGAAGCCATGGGTTGTGACGGTATCAACAGCAAATCACAGCTTTGAAAAAAGCCGCGCACAGCGCCGGTGAAAGCACGTCGGCGCAACCA
>Ga0164292_10001082_pt1 | contig 21731 bp, 23 predicted proteins | sample GEODES117metaG_FD_111486 | JGI IMG/M metagenome (GOLD analysis project Ga0164292, IMG submission 111486) | Eutrophic lake water microbial communities from Lake Mendota, Wisconsin, USA - GEODES117 metaG | ecosystem: Environmental > Aquatic > Freshwater > Lake | place: USA: Lake Mendota...
GTAATATTTCTATCTTTTAGAGGATTAAGAAACATCTCTTTTGTACGCTTAAGCGTAACAAAATTCACATATTTTCTTCGATCGAAAAGATCGCCGAGATGTAAAAGTGTTTGAATTCCTCTACGTTCAAGCTCTGGAAAGAAAACATTTGAATAGAACTTTTCTTGATAATCTAGGAAAATTTTTGAATCACCTCTAGTACCAAAATGTGTATCATTAATGATTGCTATTTTCACGCTTCGTCACCATAGAAAACCTCAACACCTTTCTTTTTCACCGAAGTTTTCTTTTTGCTTTCCATCGACGCTTCATATTTTTCAACAAAATTGTTCATATAATCATTGTTCGTTTCTGATAATGAAGAACTACCAAAATCGCTGTTTTCGCCTTTCTCAAATACAGTGTTTGTCAGAATAGAATTTTCTAACACTTTATGTCGAATGTATGTTTGTTTTTTTTCTTTGTGAATGCGCCTAATGAACGCAAAATATATTACTTGAGTGAAATAAGCAAATGGATTATTTGATTTTTCTGGATCAAAGTTATTAATACACATGATAGCATTTTCTAATCCATCAGCAACCATGTCATCTCTATAAGAGTAATTTATAAAGTTTGGCCTAAACGCCAATCTGTTTGCTATCTGATAGATACACTCTCCAATGTAGTTTGGAATTCTTGGTAGTTCTTCACCACTGTCTTCGGCTTCACGAACTGCCTTTTTGTATTTTACCATTGCTTCTAGAAATTCTGCGTTATTCACATAATTTCGCTTTGCCTTAACTGCTTTCGCCATGTTCACCTCTGTTTACTTTTAAAATACCATACTAAGAGGCAAATGTCAACCATAAAATTATCGAAAATAGTTGTTGACATCTTTTCTAGGTATGGTATAATACCTTTATGGTTATCATATAACTCTAATGTTTTCTAACAGTATTTTTGGATTCTATCATAGCTGTGAAGATATCTTCAAACTCTTGATTCATCGATGAATCCTCTGTCATTGTCTTACGACTAGCATGTTCCTGCTGCTTATGGATGAATTCATCATAATATTCTGCTGCCGTATTCGATGCCTTGCTAAGCAAGATTATGTTAGACTTATCGATCACCGCAGAATTTGTATCTGCGAATAACAACCAGCTTTTAGCAAATAATCCTAAATGTGGATCAATTGATACTGTAATCGGTGATTTGATTTCTATTAGATTTGTGGCAATATCATCTATATAGCCTAAAAGATCTTCTCCGTTTTTAAACTTAATATGATAGAGTTCCATTATTAGCCTCCTATATCAATGCTTAGGATTTTGAATTGAAATCCCTCATCTCCGTATATTTTAACGCGCTCTATAAAATGTTTTATTGCAAAATTTTGAGAATTTTTCCATTGAAGATCATCGACAATGTCGTATAATACGGCATGCGACTTGTCTTTACCTTTTCGCAAGACTCTGCCAATTGATTGAAGATTGCGAATCTTACCCTTTGAAGGCGACGCAAATATCAAATTATCAAGTTCTGGAATATTTATACCAGTCGAGAAAGGTACCGTATGAAGCACAAATAATGTTGCGTTCATACACCTCCTTCTTTATGTTTGTTGGTTTCATTTTTCTTTTCTATTATTCTTTAAGTTTGTTTTTATCCAATTGTTAGATACATCATGTTCGAGTGTAACATCTTTAGCAAAGATAATTTCACCAGAGCTCAATAAAACTTTATCTTCTGCCTTTAGCTTTATTGTGTCTTTTTCAAATGTTAATTCAATAAGTTCACCTCTTGAATTACGTACTTCATGTCTAATGTTTTCACGATCATCTGTTTTTACACCACCATGAACAAAATGCACATTGTGATCATCTGATTTCTTTAACATATCATATAAAGCTTGACCGTGCTTATCTACATATTGAAATAGAATGAGGGTGTTACCCTTTAAATTCCATGCGAGATTTCGAATAAACCTATTCCTGAATTCATTACGCACTATCCAATCAATTTCTTCTTGATAAGTTTTACCCTTATTCTCTTTCCGAATATCATCGGGATATTTAAGAACCAGGGCCTTTATATTGAATTGAGATAACACATTGTTATCTATAAGTGTTTTAGTTTTTGTTACTCGAAATAATTCACCAAACAATCCTTCTAGTATTAATTTATGAGCAAGCGCATCATCAATAGTTCCAGTTAAACCATAACGATATTTTACATGCGGCATCTTTTCGAGTATAGAAGTGAGAGATTTTGCCTTAAAAAGATGTGCTTCATCACCAAAAACAACATCGTATTTTTCGAAAAATTGCTTCGGCATTTTATATAAAGACTGCCAAGTACTTATAGTAATCTCTGCATCAACAGTCTTATCAACTCCTCCTCTGATCTTGTGAATATTCATCTTCTCGCCATTGTTGTATTCAACAAAATCAGATGCCATCTGATCAACAAGAGAAGTTGTTGGTACTACAATAAGTATTTTTCGATCAAGCAACAGATGATGAGCCATGATCAAGTAAATTATGAACGATTTTCCTGATGCTGTTGGCGAAAGGAAAAGGGAGCGATTATGTCTTATCGCGTGAATAACTGCAGTGTTCTGATAGTCACGCAGTTCGAACTGATTTGGAACCTTAAGTTGCTTCGCTAATTCATACCCATAATCTTCTGGCACAGGCTCAGTGCTTTGAAGATCTTTAGACAATTCACATTCGTACTCGCGCTGCGCGCAAAACCTCTGAATGTGCGGAACTAAACCAGCGTATATATATCCGGTCATCGTATTCAGCAATCTTACTTTACCATCCCACATTCTATTGCGTACAGCAGGCATGAATTTAGCGCCTGGTACTTCAAACATAAAATGCGAACTCATTTCCATCTTAATTGATGGTTCAGCTATTACCTTTACAAATACTTCGTTAATCTTTTCTAAGTATACTTTATCCGCTGATATCACCCGCCACCTTTAAATCTTTCAAAATCAACAATAGTCTTCAAAATGAAATTTCTATTATTGATTTGTTTCACAATAGACTCTAAATAACTGACAACTTCTTCTTGAAGGCCTATAACTAAAGTCTTTCTGATAATATCTGAATCTGATTCTAAATATTGAGGTATGTCTGCTCGAAGAATTTTGAGAGGTTGTGGTTTCCACCCATGTTCTTTTAATTCTTCTTCATCTAGGTCGCCTTTATACCATTCAGTTTTGTTTCGAACTAGAATTTTATACTCAGCTTTGAGTTTCTTCAATTTAAGACCTTCTTCAACATAATGTCTAAAGTACTTATTATGAATTTTTGGTATGTTTGTCGCGGCTCTTGATATGTCTGATTGATCAATAGCCCCGTCTTTTTCCCACTCTTCAAAAATTTTAGCAATATCCACAGTCATCTCCCCACAAATACATGATATTTTATCACAGTTAGATGAAAATGTCAATCATATCTTTTTTACCGTGTGACCATTATGCTGAAATGTAATGTCACATGTCTTGTAATTAACATCTGTTTCTGTTGTATCGAGTATAATCGAACCTAAAGATATAGGAAACATGTCTTTAAATGTTACTTCAATACCAGGATTTTTTCTGCTATCAAGTATAGTCAATGTTGCATCACTGTATAATCCATCATCGCTCTGTTGAAGAGATTTATACTGATCAAACGATTGCGGTTTGCTTAGTCCAACTATCCAGTCGAAGATTTCGTTATAGCTGTCCATGTATTCATCTACTCGAACAGTAATATCGAACTGTTCATATTGAAGCTTGTCACCAGCAAAGTGAATTGTCTTGAATGGTGTATGTGAATCTGTAACGCCCATTGACAGGCCAGGAATAGTAGCTGCTTGAACGAAGAAGGAAACGTTTGGTAGTCTCTTGATAGAAAATCTAAATCCTGTTGGTGACAGAAAATTTTGCTGAATCATCATTTTTCCTATTGACATTTACTAGCTTGGTGATATATTTATAATGTAAGTAAAGGCAATAACAGAGTAAACAAATGATCATCTATGATAGAGACGGGAAAATCACCATAGAGGTGGGTAAAGAAACGATTGATGTCACACAGGGTGATCTCAAACTAGAGCAAATCGCCGCAATCGTAGCTGAAGCTCTTGGGGAAACGGTCTTTTGGTTAGATCGCAGCGGAGAATAAATCATAATGATATCTGATAAAGACAGAGCTCAAGACATTCTTGTACTTTCTAGGTTTCTTCTTTGGCAAGAACCAGGTGCACTTGTAGGAGGCTATAGGGCAGAAGATGCATTTGTGTCAATGTGTAATCTTCTTAACTTAGATCAGGCTCTAATTTGTGCTGTCATTCGACCAGACATTGAGCAAGACACGCTCGAATATGCAGACATTTGGCCTACGGAGCCTAGGGTGTTTAACATTGAAAAATCTTGACAAATTATTCAAGCAAAAGTCTAGTGTAGAATTTAATTGGGTCCATGATACTGCTAATCTGAAATATTATAAACAAATCATCATTAGAGGTGATCATTCCGATTATCATAATGTGTTGTCTTCTAAACGTGTAGTTGAGTTACTGACCGGTGGCCAAAATTCTATGTGTGAATTTGCAACATTGCAAGGTTACATTGGTTTCGATACTGTCGAATTCAGCGTTGAACCGGGATTTTATTCTCTGTGGATTGGAGATTCTTGGTCAGCTGAAGGTGGCTTTGAAATCGACATTGATGTATTTCGCCTCATTGCGAAACCATTGTAATACAAAAAGAAAGGGGCTCCCAAGGAGCCCCAGTTTGTTTTTGCTCAGTTAGACTGACTTCTCTTATTAGAGAATGTTTGTTACACGTATTTTTCTGTAGTAGACGTTAACGTTATTGGCAAGAGAACCGTTACCAACTGTTGCACCCTGTGCGAATGGGTTTGCAACCATGCCATAACGAGTCTTGAAGCCCAGTTTTGACTGGAAGCTGTTTTCACCAACAGCACGAACCATCTGTAGAGGAACGTATGGGCAATAGAACAGACCAGCGTCAAAGGCAGAAGCACCCTTGTAGCCAACGATAAGATAGTTCGAACCAGCATATGGGTCGATATACACCTTCATACCTCTAATAACACCAGCGAATGTTTGACCAGTATCATCAACATTCATATTGCTTGTATTTAGAGCTGGAGTATAATCAAGGACGCCAGCCATTTGAAGAGCTGATGCAACATCTGAAGAACAGATAACGATGTTGCCTTTTCCACGTCTGGTGTCTTTTGCGATTTGGTTAGCTTCGCGTTCGATTTGGAAGTGAAGACCCTTAAACTTTTCAACAGCCCAGCGACCATTTGCGTCAACATCGAGGTCGAATGTTCCAGTAGTTGCTGTAGTACCAGATGCAGCACCAACAACAGCAGTTGAGTAAATAGTACGAATTAATTCGCGGTTGATTTCTGCAAGAAGTTCTGTTTGAAGCATTGTTGCAAGTTCAGACTCAGCGTCTAGACCATGAATTGCTTTCAAGTCTTGTGCAAGTTCAGTGGTGTATTCTGCTTTTAGAGCACGGCTCTTTGCACTCACAGTTACCTTTTCAAGGCTGAATGCCATTTCTGGGTAGTTAGTACCACCACCATCACCTAAAGCTTCAGCAGCGGTTGTTGATAGACCAGAACCAGTGTTGAATAGTGATGTGTTAGCAATGTCAGTACCAATGTTACCAGTACCTGGAATTGGTGATCCAAGGTGTGTGCCAGTACCAGTAAAGTCAGTGTCTGCTTCGTTATAGAATGCTTCTGTACCAGTTTGTGACGTGTATCTTGAACGCATTGCGAAGATAAGTCCAGTTGGACCAGTCATTGGCTGAACACCAGCAACGTCATATGCAATCAGGTTAGGAGCAGCTCTGCGCACAAGAGTGATAAGAACTGGATCATATCCTTTTACGTTACCAGTAGCCATATCACCAACGGCGTTAGCTGGAGCTTCAGATAGTAAAGAAAGCGGCGAATAAGATGAACCTTCTCTTAAAGCGATCTCTGTATTTTCTAGAAGCTGTGCAGTAACAGCTTTACGGTGATTGTCTCTGATGCCTGGAAGGTTGCCATGTTCTAGAACCGGGCCCCACTTCTTTAGTAGCTCATCAATTTGCATTTTCATTTTTTTACTCTCTCCTTAAAATGGATTTGTATTAGTATTATTTATACGAATTAAGATTTATATTTGTTTAAAGAAGCAACATACGCTGCTACAGAAGGATCAATTTTACCAGCAGGTTCATCAGCCTCTTCTTCAAGATATTCAGCCTGATCTTCACTACGAGTAACACCATCAAAATATGATTCCTTAAGTGTCTCTAGTTTTCTAGTATAATCACCAATTGACTCGTAAGATACGCCTTCAGACAACACTCTTAGACGTTCAATATCTGTTGATATCATCCCTTCAACAAAGTTGGCGAATGTCATATCCTTTTCTAGTTGTTCTTTATCTTTACGAACAGTAGCGAGTTCTTCAAACATTTCATTATAACGAGCGTACGCTTTGTCAACCATTTCTTCCATTTCAGCAATTGCGTCAACTGTATCCTCATTGATATCAAGATTATGTTCGACGACAATATTTTTGATATTGGCAAAAAGTGATTCAGCTACAGCAACCTTATAACCGGTTTCCAAAGCTACTTCGTTTTCTTCCATCCACTTTTCGACAACATAATCCAGATAAGAATCAATTTTATCAGTGAACTCTTCAATCAATGCTTCTGTTTGTTCTTCAAGCACGGTGTTAAGTTCTTCTTCAAGCTCTTCGCGGATAGCTTCAACTCTTTCATGAACAGCAGATTCAAAAATCGTAATCGTCTTTTCTTTAAATTCTTCTGAAAGATCATGATCACCAAAAAGCGCTGTGATCGCTTCATGAATACCAGCATTGTTTGTGCCTTGGGGTGTTACTACTTTTGTACCAATGTTTGGTTCGTCTTTAGCATCCCATTTATCGCCTTTGCGGTTTTTCTTAGCACTTCCACCAGCAGGTGTTACTGGATCGTTAGAGAACGAATCCTCGCCAGTCGCCTTTACTTCTTCTAAATTTTTATCCATTTAGGGTCTCTCCTCATTAAGATTCGTGAAATTCAATAGTATTTATATTATTACAATTTTGATAGTATTATAGGCTGTTTAAAAAACGATGAAAAACATTAATTGCCTTTGCTTCATCAAATTGCTTATAATTTGTTTTAACTTCTTCTTTAACTTCATCTAGCATTTTTTCTATAACCCATGAAGAAGAAGCAATGTCATAAATCCAGCTAACTCCTTCCATGATGCCTTTTACGAAGGCATCTGGTGCTGAAGGGTCTGCTACAATATCACCAGCAGTCGCTAACATAAAGTCGTCTTGTACTTCCATGATGCCAAGTTTATTTGGCTTCACCGAACCCATTCCACGAGAAGAAATGCCAAGTTGTGCTCCGGATTCAATAAGACCTTTCACCACATCGCCCATAGGGGTTTTAGTTATTTTCGCTTTACCGACAATATTTGAACCACTTGATTTTAATTCGGTGAAGATATGTGATACACGATCAAGGTTGATAGTTGGTCCTTGAGGATGTCCAAGTTCTCCGAATGCTCTATTCTTTGAAACGTAATTGTCATTGTATCTATTCATTTCACGTACTAAAACATTGGACGGATAAATTCTACCGTTACGGTTCTTAATATCACCTTGCATGATGATACCTTCAATGTAAACGTTTTTTTCGCCGTTTTCATTCGCTTCAGTGATGAAATTAACATCTTCTTGTATTTCTTTAATTAGCAGCATTTCTTATTCCTTTATTATCTGTAGGCAATAGACACTGCACGAACAGCGGTATTAGCAGTAATAGTATCGGTCGGATCTTTAATAAAGACTTCATCTAAACCAGCACCTAATGTATAAGTGCCATATACCGTTGTATTTGCATAAGTAAATGTAAGAAGTGCTATGCTTGGTGTATATACACGTACAACTGTAGAATTACCAACAGTATTAGCAGTTGTAAGGGCAATCTCTTGCCCCTTTACTTTAACAAAATCTACCATTATTCTATTTCCTTAGCAAAACCCATGATTTCATTAAATCCATTTTTACTTGATTTAAGTCGTTCTTCCATTTTAGCTTTATTTGAAGAATTCAATTGATTGAATAGATTATTTAAACAGTCGACATTTTCGCGATTAAGAGTAACTGATGATCCGTCTTCAAGATGCATTGCGCCAACTTTGAAAACTTCGTCGAGATCTTCAACTTCTTCTCTTGTAAGTCTGTCAGTTGCTTTAGCGATACCGACTCTTCTGTTTTTACGAAGTCGACTAAGACCTTTGTAATCCGGATGAAAAGTACCAATACTACTAATATCACCTTGTTTTCTTGCTAGGTCATCAGCAGACTTTCTTACATAAGATCCTAAAGTTTTCTTTGAAAGCTCATCTAGATCTTCGACTTCTTCTGGAAGATTTGGCTTAGGATGTTTTCCAAGAGTTGCTTGAATAAACTCCTTTTTACCCCTCACATGAAAGTCCCATGCCTTACCAGTTTTTTTATTTATTGGAGTCTTTGGTCTTCTAAGTAAGTCGAATTTATTACTTCTAAATGTTTTTGCTTTGTGCACCTCGCCGGCAAGATCTATTTGCTCATCTAGATCTTCAACTTCTTCTCTAGTAAGTCTATCAGTTGCTCTTGTAATACCTGCTTGACGTTGGCCTAATCTTTTTTTAGCACGAATAGTAGAGGTGTCATCGTTATTTCCAACTATAGCCGTTGCGGTATTGCCTATTTGGCTCATAGCAGCTTTCTTGATATATGAGCCAAGTTTTTCCTTCGAGACTTCGTCTAGATCTTCAACTTCTTCACCCATCACCCCTTTGCCTGCTTTATGCTTAGCTAGATGCATTCCTCCGAGCCGCTTCGCGTATGTCTTTAACATAGATTTCACTTCGCCCTTCTCTGGGGTGATATCTTTGGACCTGAACTTCTGCAACCTGTCGGCAATGCTACGGGTTTGGGTCTTTGCAGCGCCATGATATGACTTCAAAGTGTCCATCGACACTTCGTCAAGATCTGTTTCTTCATCAAGATCAACTACAACAAAACCTTCTGCAACTGGTTTCACGTGATATTTAAGGCCGTAGTACCCCTTTTCACGTGCTGACAGATATGAATTAAGTCTTTTAGCCTGTTTTTCAGCATCTTCTATATTTGCATGGACCTTAATTGGCTTACTACTACGATTCTCACCGAATGATCCACTCTTAAGAAAAACACCATGACCTTCATCTATAGCACGTGCAATTGCTCTACGACGCTTGATGAGATACTTGTCAGATTTATCAGTATCACCATCGTTATCAATATCGGCATCGTGCTTACCGACTGGATCCATTGCTTCTTTTTTGATGCTCTTTGCAATTTCATGGGCTTTATTGATTGTTGACTTTTTCAAAGGAGGAGTATCACCTGTTTGTTTCATAGCTGCAGCCATACCAACTGCGTATGGCTCATCAACTTCTTCATTTCTAAGCCTAGCATTTTCAGCATCTTTACCAACCAAGATACGTGCTTTACCGGTACTCCAAAGACCACGATGATAATTTAGCGCATCAAATGCTTTAGTTGGATGTACTTCATGATAAGACTTTGAGCCAGTGAATTTATTAGTAACTTCGATGTATTGATTTTTTTTATTTGCTTCATCAAGATCAACTTCTTCGCCGATTTTGATTTCTCCAGCTCTGCGTTGAATTACTCTTGCTTTGCTTTCTCCGGTATTTGGATCAACCGCACGAACAATAATAGCTTCTTTATCAGCGCGCTTTGTGTGCAACGTAGCAGCTTCATAAACTCTTTCCTCTTCGTCCTTTGTACGATCAGCTAAACGCTTAGCTTTCTTTTTGTCTGAAGTGAACTGACCAGTCGCGGCATTAGGATAATCGCGCTTATCCACGGCATGTTTATCCCAGAACTCCCTTTCAGGTCCATCCTTTGGTATATAAACTGTCTCTATTAGATTTTTAAAAGATTTCATGTATCACCTTATTTCGAAAGTCTATTAACAGCTCGATCAATTCCCTTAAGGCGCATTCCAGCAGATCTTCTAACCTTAGAAATTGTTTCATCATCAGCTCCGAGAGCTTTTTTCATGTCTGCTCTAGCTTGATATTTGTTAGGCATATTGCGATTGGTCAAACGATCAACTTCATCGGCATCGGCACTGCGTCTTCCAATTTCAACACCTTTACTTGCAACATTATCAGAAGCCTTACTGATATAAGACCCTAGTGTTTTTCTTGAAAGTTCATCAAGATCTTCAGCTTCTTCAAGATCGACTTCTTCGTTTTTATCCCACGGAGACTTTGCCAAAGAAACTGGCTTCTTCTTTTTTAGATCATTTTGATGAACCGCATAAGATAGTTTCTTCGAAAGAACAGGCATATCACCTTTCTCACGAGATGTGGCTTCATCCATGCCATCAAGATCGACTTGTTCATGAATAGAGTCAATCGCATCTGACACTTTTTCTCTCATAGCATTTTCAAATGCTTCTTCAAACGCTGATGCGTTTTTGCTCAATATCGCTGAAATAATTTCTTTTACTGACATAGGTTTCTCCTTAATTTGGTTGTGTATTCTGCTGATTAGGGTTAGAATCTATTTGCTGAGGTGGCACAACCGGTTCTGGCTCTTCCTCAACTTCAGCTTCTATTTGTTTCTTAATCTCTTCAATATCATCTTCAGACATTCGAAGAACATTTTTACGTACCCATTCCTTTGAAAAATAATCTCCTGTATAATTACTTATATCGGAAAGTATACTCAGTCTATCACGAAGAATTTCTGCTTCTATTAATTCTTCAAAATGGTTATCATTCATAAAGTTATAACGAATTTTATCCTTAATCAGATCCCATTCTTCTGGTTTAATTATACCTTTAAGAATAAGTTGCTTTTCAAGTACTTTATCAAATAAAATAGAAAATCTATTACGAAGTCTTCGAATAAATTTTGCGAACTTCACTTCATCACGAGATATTTCAGAGGCTCTTCCTAAAGAAAAACCCGTCTCAGACTCTAACCGCGAAATTGGAACATTAAGTGACTTATATAATTTCTTTTGAAAATATAAGATATCTTCCATTTCACCTAAGTTTTGACCACCTGGTAAAGACGTAATTTCAGTTCCTCGGTTTCCTTCTCTACGCGGTAACCAAAAATCATCGGTTACAGTCATAAACTTACGATCGTCTTTCATTTCACCGGTAGATGCATCATAAACTAACTTATTTTTATGATTCACCATCATCTCACGAAGGTATTGCTCAGCTTTAATCTTTGGGAGGTTGCCGACATCAATATAAAATACTCTACGTTCAGGCGCTCGAGAAATTCTGTAAATAACTGATGCATCTTCCATCATACGCAATTGATTCAGAGGCTTAAATGCTTTATGTAAATGACTAATGATTACAGTATTTTTATCATTAATTAACCCAGAATTACACGCTACAATCGAATCATTTGCAATTCTTAAACCTTGAATTGAATCGGTAATACCTACAGAACTAAGTGTGTTATTTGTATCATATCCTCTTTCAGTAAAAACATAATATTCGTTCTTCAACTTCTTTAAAGAAAACTGAGTATTATCAACTCGTTGTCTTTCATACTCACGAACTTTGCGTATTTTTCGCGAATCAATATATCGTAATTCCTGAATCCCCTTCTTTGGAGCATTCTCATCAATAATAACATGATAGTTTAATCTTCCATCAACATACCACTTACTAAAGATATCATATCCTTGATTCGAAAAGTCTAATAATTTCAAAACAGTTTCAAATTCTTCACGTATCTTCTTTTTAATAGTATCCGGCATAGAAATATCGTCTGTTACGCACTCAACTACATTTTTATCATCTGATATTGTAACAGCTTCATTAATGATATCATCAACTGCGGATTGTACTTCAGGTTGTAATAACATTGAACGATAACGGTTTACCAATTCAGCTTCAGTTTTTGCAGTCCCGTCTAAATCAACAAATGTACTTTGCGCGCCTCCAGCTGCAATAGATATTGCACTATCATCATTTTGGGGTTCTACAAAAGACTTTAACTCTTCTTTAGCAGAATCTTTTCGCTTTATTTCGAAGCCAAATAGCATCATTCGTTAAATTACCACTTCATTAATTCATAGTCTAGATTAAGTTACGCACGTGTTCCTGCATCGCCGGTAATACCTCCAGAGACATTCCACCAGTCGTACTGGAATGTAACACTGAACTCTTCGATCTGATCAGTAGCTTCCCAATTCATTTCAATTGGTGCAATTTCTACTGGAAACAACCCGTTAAAGTTATAAACTCTTAATGGAACACCGGTTTTCGAGAATTGAGTAATTTGTGCCTGTGACTTATACTGCAACGGTGATGCACTATTAAAAGCTGTAATATTACCTTGGTGCGAGTTGATTGCGGCCATCCAATTTTCTAAAGCATTTCGAATAAGAAAATCTTCATCGTTGATTACATTAACTGTCCACGGCTCAAACGTTCTATCACCATGAATTTTAATTTTACGACCAAAATATGGAACTTCAATTGTACCAAGAGTAGAAGCTGGAATTGTTGCTGCTTTTACCAAAAATGGCACTTTAATATCAGCAACACCGTTTACTGGATTCGTAATCTGTACTTGGAAGAGCGATCCCTTCGCTCCCCCAAATGTTAATTGGCTTTTTAGATCATTGATATTGAACGCCATAGTATTATCTCCTTATCTTTATAGTATTTATACTCTTAGCGTTGCCCAATGATTTCTTCAAATTCTACACCAGTTCTAACTGCTACAAAATTCAATTGAATAAAGTTAATTGCACGAGCAGGTTTAATGTAAATATCACCAACAAACTCATTACGATCAATGACTTCTGGTGTGTTATTTGATTCATCACATACAACTCTAAAGTCGTAAATACCTCTACGGCCTTGGACATCTCTTAAAAATGGTTCAACAATATTTCTAAATCCGGCGCGGGTGAATTCATCGTTAAACTCAAATAGTGTTGAATTTGACGCACGAGTAATTGCCTTTTCAAGAACGATAAATAAACGTCTAACGTTAATTCGATCGAAAGCCGAAGGCTTAATTAAGTGTGTTTTATCGCCAAATAGAAGAACGCCTTGACCGGGTTGAGCAATTACTGGATTTACTGCAGCTTTATATAGTTCATTACGATCAGCTTTTACAGGATTATACGCTAGTTTAATTACGTTTTTGATCGATCCTCGATTGTAACCGGCTGGAGAAAACCATGGATCTCTTTGATCGTCTGTTTTAGCACATAGGCCAGCAATATCGCCATTCAATGGAGTATACACATACTTATCGTTGTAGCGGTCATATCTATACTTGTAGCCAGAGTCGACTACTGTATAAGATGAAGGTGTAAGAGAATTAGAAAAGCCTGTAACATTAGCGAGCTTACCTGATACATCGACAACGTCAGATCGAGCAGGAGACACAAATAACATAGCATCTTTTCTTGATTCAACAATGGTTGTTAAGTAATTTGCGAGCTGAACGTCATTAGTGCCGCGTGCTGGCCCTTGCATAAGGAGAGAAATGTCAATTTCTTCTGGGTTTGCAAAAGTATCATATGCTGTTTGTAAAGACCCAATAACGACGGTGTTTTCATCGGCACCATTTGTACCACTTGTCAGCGCGCCATCTAGTGCTGATGAAAGTGGAGCGCTGTTTGCGTTTGTTAGCTTTACATATTTTGACTTTGTATTGATTACATCTGCGTAGAAATTGTTTGTACCATCTGGCTTTTTAGCACCTACAGTAAGAGATACATCTTCATACACTTCGAGAATAGCATTAGAAGCACCAGCAAAAACACCGGTGGTATCGAGCACGATGATGTGGGCATCACCAGCGGCCGGAACAGATGAAACTATAGACTGTAAAACTGTATTCGAACTTGAGTAAGTGGTGTTTGTCGCCATGATGACTTTAATTGAGTTTCCAAGTTCACCTGGATACTTCGCAGAAAATCCAACTTGTTGCGCAACAGTGTTAGCTGCAGGTGAAGCAGTATTTCCGCTGTTTACACGAGTAACATATAGAGAGTTACCGTATGCAAGGAAGTCTGCTGCTGTAAAGAAAGTTTCAATGTTGAAACTTGTAACAGGCTTACCAAAACGATTTACGAGATCTACTTCAGATGAAACAAGGATTGGTTCATTCACTGGGCCCCATGCGAAAACACCGGCAATTGCGCCAGTAGTTGTTGACACCGCAGGAACAACTGTAGTCAGATCGATCTCAGAAACGTTAATGCCTGGACTTAGTTGGAATGCCATATTATATCTCCTTTTGTGAGCATTATTTTAAGGTCTACTATTCCTTTTATTTATAATACGGGCGATTACCAATTTAGCCAATCATTAGATCTTATCATTGGCACTTCAACAGGTTCAATATCATCATATGTTAATCCAAATGGTAATAATTCATCCATAATTTCTGAATCAGTTTTTTCGCGCAATTTCATCATTGTGTTTATATCTGTTATTTCTTTAAAAAATGACTGGGTAGTTAGCCATGCAAATAACACTAATCCCATTACTAGATCGTCATGGCGTCCTGATTCTGCTTCATATGATGATCCTTTACGAGAGAATGTCGACAGCTCATTGATTGTTTGGAAATCATGCAATATTAATTGGTTTTGTTCACACAATAGTTTTAAAACTGAACAGCCTATAGATTTCACTTGCTTAGTGGTACGAATACCCTTATCAACGTTTGATCCATATCCACCGGATATTCTTTTACCGCTTCTTCCAGCTGACTCAGTATGTAACAGAGACTCTACTTCAAAGTCAAAATGTAATGTGTCAGAAACTTGAGCACCAATATCATTTACTTCAACAAGAATAAACGCATCGTTGTAAGACTTTGTCGTGCGGAATATGATATCAGCGTAATCAACTGGTGTAATTATGTTGTTTCGATACGTTGCAACTTGCTTATATGGCATCTGACTTACGTCAATAATATGAAACGCTGAGTAGTCTAGGCCTTTGCCTCTTGATACATCTACTATACAAACATATGTACGGTTTTTTTCTGGCACGTGATATACAGACAATCCTTGAGAAGCATGAATAGGATCATGGTAAGACGCTTGTAAACGCTTAAGTGTAGTACCATCAATAAGCGTACCTGATGAACCAACAAATTCACAACAATATTCCTGAGAGAATTTTTGCATATCAAAATTAAGAGCTTCAAGTGTTTCTTGTTTCCAAGCATCACCTCGACCAGGTACAAGATCCCACGTTACTTCAACATATTTGTATCCATTAACACCTTGTTTGGCGCCTTCACAGACCTTAAAGAAGTGATTAAGGCCATTTGGAGTAGAAGTCATTAGCAGTTTGGTTTCTTCACCTGATGAAATAGTAGGATATACAGAAGCAAAGAATTCATCATATCCCTCAACGAAGGCACACTCGTCAATATACAAAAAGGCGATTGACTTTCCTCGAATAGAGCTCGAAGTAGTAGTACCGGCATATATTTTACAACCGTTTTCAAGTTCAATTGAGTTTTTATTCCACTCGTCAATTCCGTGTTGCATCCATTTTGGTAAATTTTCATACGCAAGCTTAATGCGTTCCAAAACTTCCTTTGCGCCATCACCCTTATTTGAAAGTATACCAACAGTTTTAAACTCATTAAAGATAATGTAGTGAAGAATGATTGCAACAGCAGTCGTGGTTTTACCAGCTTGTCTCGCGGTCAGAACTGCCACACGCCGATTATTAAAGATTTTTAGAGCAATATCCTTTTGATAATCGTACATTTTAAGCGGAATTAGACCTCTATCAACGTGTACGATCTTGATATAGTTTTCTGCAAAATAGATTGGGTCCATCATGCATTTAGCCATTTCAGTCATTTGTTCTGAAGTCCAATTTTGGCTTTGTCCGGTGCGTTTAAGGAGATTATTGCCTAAATAACCGCCCCTTTGTCTTTCAGTCGCTAATTCCATCTTTTTTCATTCCTGTCAATACCTTAAGTAAATCATGTGTAGTACCAACAAACAAATTATTGTTAGTTATACCAACGTTGTTTTGTTGTATACCATCATTACTCTCTTCTTGAGCTTTAGTTTTTGAAAGCTTCACTAAATCTTTATTTGCGTTGACTAAAGTTTTCATCGTTGTTGCTAATGCTTCATAAACATCTGGGCGTTGTGCCTGTCCAGCAATATTAAGAAGATCTTTTAATGCTTCTGTACCAGTTTCAATTACGTTATACATGTTTTTACGAGCGTAATCAAAATCAATATCTGCTTGATCTTGTCGCGTTTCGATTGTTTTTGGCATAGATGAAGAATTAGAATCGCTAGCTGGTATATTACTTGATAGCGCCTTAGATAATATTTTTGCATTAGAAGATAACTTTTTAGGTGTATCTTCTACTATTTCTGCTTCTTCTACCTTTCCAATTGGAGGTAGCCCTAAGTATTTTCCTATATTGTCAGTCATTATCTTCTATTTGCACTAAATATGCCCAGTCATCGTCAATACTAATATTTGCATATGATATTGTTTGACTTATATCTGTCGTAGGTTGTCCGTTTGCCGTTAATCCAGGTTGAACAGTAATTGATTGGTATGGCGAATTTGCAGTCATCGAACCATATACATTTGCTGTTACAAACTTAATAATTTTCTTTTCAGCTACTGGGCCGAAATAATATCCCTTTAGTGTGAAGTTTAAAGTCCAAATTAATGCTCTTCTTTCATCATATGATCCTTCGTATGTATCTTCTGTAGTTATTGAATTCAATACGATTGGTATATCTAAATTCAAATCCATACTATCTATCAGCTTAGCAGTAACAACAAACTCCGGTTTAAAGAACGGCAAAATTTGTTCAATGATCTTTGTACCATCTTCAGCATATTTTGTCATAATACTAAGAGTAAAATCTATATTATATGGGGCTGGAGTATACTGAGTACGTACTCTATCCTTCGCTAAAACTGATTTAGTGTTTCGAATAATTTGCGATAAATTTCTACTGCCATCATAACTAATTGATGTAATCTCAAAAGACATTCTTGGCAATGAAATGGCCTGTGCTTTAAACTCAGGATCTTGTTGTATCTTTGTTAAAAACTTTTGAACTGGTCCATAGTTAATAGGAACCTTGAAGCGTTGAGTTTCTACATTTAAGTTATCAGCTCTACCAATTGAGATATTATTGAAGAGTGTACCTAGAATTGCAACATATCTTCTAGTAGTCTGATGATAAAAATCTTGACCGAACACTATATATTATCTCCAAAGGGGTTATCAGCACTAAAATCTAGTATTGCATCGGCGGTTGTTTCAAATGTAAGATTATCAGCAATAGGATCAATAGCTTCTATACCAGCAATTGTGTTATTTGCACTAGTTCTATGCGGATTGAGAAGAGTATCAATTTCTCTTATACCAGTATTAAACACTTCGTTAGAATATTCAAATAGTTCACAGCGTAAATCATACATTTGCAAGGCACCCATCTGATAAAAGATTGGCTTATTATCAACAAACATCACCTCAAAAATCTTATTGTTAAGGGGAAAATATATTAAATCGCCTTCTTTTGGTCGAAATTCATCGTTATAGGAGCCAACATTTTCAGTAAATCTTCGTATTGATACAGAAAACGTAATTGAATCACGGATTTGTAGTCCAAACTTGGATAAGAATTGACCATCTCCTTCAAATCCTTCTACGTTTTTAATATACATTTCGATCATATAAGCTTCTTTGAATACTGGCTGATCGTCTTCATTAAGAACATCATCGAGTGCTCCAAGCTTTCTTGGAAGATACCATATATTCATTCCATACATACGGATCGATTCAATGACCAGATCTTCAATAAGAGTCTGCTCCGTTGAATTTGAAAAATTTCCGAAGTAGTTGTTAACAGCCATATTATATCCTATTCGTTATATCATAGTGTATACAAATGTATACACTCAGCCGATCATATCGGTTACCGGCAAAGAGAAAGAAATAATCATGTCTTCTTCCATTCTACGAATATCTTCTCTTGCGTCGTCAAGGATTTTTTCTCCATTAAACTGAACACCGCCTGGCAAATTCATACCGGTGAATTTTGTAAGATTTCGGCCCCAGTTTTCCTGTATTCGCGCAGTTGCATAATTCTGAAGCCATCTATCTTTCCAAACATCTTGATAGATATTAGGATCTACAATCTGATAGCATTCATATATTAGGAATTCTCCAACCTTAAGCTTGTTTTTATTAACATCTATATAAAGCTTATTCACGTGCCTGTTATAGCGAATTGGCTGTTCACCGGTTAAAAGTTCTCTCATGAATTCTAGATGTTGAAATGACATGTAGTAATTTATTAAATCGTAATTAACAAAATCATGAATGTTATTCAAAACAAACTGATACTCCGCGCTAAACATACCAGACCCGGTTAGTTTGCCACTAATTGGGAATATATTCACCACCCCAATTACGTTTTCTGGCACTGGTATATAGCCATTATCTATATCTTCTTGGGTCATCTGGCGTTTGGCGTAAATCTTTTCGGTGCCATCAAAGTGATAATCCCAGTAATAACTTAAGGCTTCGTCAATACGATCTTCAACTTGATCGCCATCAACGTTAATTTCAATAACCGGCTTACCTAATTTACGTAAGCAATATTCTTTGAACTGAGCTCTTGTCGTAGGTTGTGCCATTGTTATATCTCTCCCCTATATAGATATTTATATCTTACTTCAGTAAGATAATTATCATTTCATTAGAATAACACGAATTGGACATCTGGTTCTATTGGTTTAAATGGTTCTGCGTTAAGCCAAATTGGAGTAGCATCCTTTGTTATTATTGGCCGCCCGCTAATGCCTCCTCCAACATAATCATTATTAGATTCATTTGGATCTTCAGCGTTTGGAATATTAAATTGTGCTATTGTTCTTAGCCCAGGGTTACCATATCCATTTACTAGATACATTTTGTTGCCATTCGACTTAAAAAACACACCCTGCGCGCTGAAGCTGACGTAATTCCCCGCACCGGCAAAATAAAAGAATTCACTATATGAAACTGTATTTATCTCCCAAGGTGTAGAAAGTGTGAATTCAACAATTGCAGGGTCACCGCCAACGCATACATACATTTTTGTCCCATCAGATTTAAATGTAGTCGCGCCACCACCAAATGAATAACCAATTTCTGTTACAAATGATGAAATGTATGACGCAGTAGTTATGTCCCACGCCGTTGACAAATCGTATTGGTATATCCGGAGCTGATCAGTTATATACATTTTTGTGCCACCTGTACTAAATGTGATGTTTTGCAGATATCCTTGTAACACACCATTTGGTCTACTTACAGTTATAACATTCGCATTGAATGATCTCGAACTGTATGATACAGATCCTATGTTCCACGGTATAAAAAGATCATACTCGTAAACAACACCACTTGCATCAAGAGTATACATCGTATTCCCACCTGGCTTAAAAAACATCCCGCATCTGGTGGTAACATTAATAAAAGAAACACCTGTATATGTTGCTGAATTCACATTCCATGGTGTAGAAAGCGTATATTGTAAAATTTTACCATGCGAGTTATCTGTTATATTTAAAATATAAAGAATAGAACCAGTATCATCAAATGATATAGCTGCTAGTGCACCTTGGGTTACTTGTGGTGTTGCATCGAACATATTTGCATACGTAAATAGGTCTAAATTCCACGAAATTGCTTCTGCCGTATCGACGTTGTATTGAAACACTGAATTGGCAGCCACAGCAAATAATTTTGATCCGCTATATGCAAAAGTAATTCCAAATGGACTGCCGCCAGTTTGTGCAGATATATTAAATGATTTATTATATGAAGCTGTTGATATATTCCATGGCGTAGAAAGTGTATATTGCAAAACCCGTGGATTTTGGCCTTGTTGGCCTAGAATAAACATTCGAGTGCCAGTATCATTGAATTCTATATCTACTGGTAAAGAATCTTGTGCAAGAGTGTTGAAACTGGTTGTAAATTGGGCCGTATTTATCTCCCAAGGAGTAGAAAGCGTATATTGATAAAAATTTTGATTACCTGATACGCTTGACCCAAGATACATCTTAGACCCGTCATCGCTAAATGTAATTCCTATCGCCCCTGCTGTTTGATTCGCAAACCCGAAACTTTTCCCAGTATATGAAGCGGTTGATATATCAGCTGGAGTAGAAAGCGTATATTGGTCAATAGTTTTTTTAGCCGCATGAACATAGTACATAGTGGTACCGTTTGGATTAATGGCAAAAGATCGACCAGATTCAGATGGTTGTGTATTAAATGAATACTCACGACTATATACAGCGGTTGAGATGTCTTGAGGCGTTAACAATGTATATTGTAATATTTTCCTTTGATTATAATCAAAAAGATATACTATAACTCCGTCTCCAGTAAAGGCAATATCTGTTATGTTTATATTAGACGCTAATGAAAGACTCTTAGAGCTATATGATACGGAAGTTAAGTCCCATCCTCCAACATAAAATCCGGGAGAACTAATACTAGGATATTGATTTACAAAAAGTATTCCACCGTTTGGTCCAATTGAAGTTTTATTTGTTTTATCAAGTTGAACAAGGACCGTTCTATCTGATAACGCTGTTGGAGTACGATACACTAACCGTGAATCTGGAAGAGTTACCACTGGCTTACGTGATAATGGTGTTTGCACTGGTATGGCTATAGATGTTTGAGTTGGACTTTCTTCGTACCCAGAAAGTCCAGCACCCACCTTTTGAAAATATCTTTTACATAACATAAGTTCTGTATTTGGATCACGCGGTTTGTAATCAGAAGCTGCAGCTGTAGTAAGAGCGCCATATCTAATATGTATGCCCCACAAATCTACACCGATCACTTGTGCCCCAAGCGAGTTTGTTCTAGAAGATGTTCCACTTCCTGATGACATCCAGAAATTTACTCCAAGACAATCGTCTCTATTCTCGCCTATAGTTTTTCCTGAAATGGATGGGACACTAAACGTAGCAGCAAATGGCGCGAAAGATTCGGTTAAAGATATAGTAACCGGAGATATATTCACACGAGTTGAAGGCATTCCTCCAGTGCCAAATATCTGTGTTAATTCAATTGCCATATTTCCAGATCCGGAGCTTCTTCGGGCCCATCCAAGTACAGTGATGGTTTGCCCAGCGTAACTCCGAACACCTTCAATATACTGAGATGTAACTGCAAAGTTTTCAATTCCGTTTTGTCCGGAAATGGAGTGCCTAAGAAAATAATTTATGTTATTTCCAGCTAATGTATCGCCAGGCAATGCTTTTTGTTGGGTATGAATACTATTACCACCATAATACGAATTTCTCCAGCGATCAGCCGTATAGCCCGCTTGAATGAAACTTATTCCTCTTTGCCATATACCAAAATCACCATTAATGATTAGATCCTCACGACTACTAAACGGGTTTCCTCCAGATCCTCCAGATGATCCTCCTCCGCCAGTAATAGTTGTTGTAATATTAACATTACTTGACCCATCAAAGCTTACTGATCCAGTAACTCCTCCAGACAACGATATAGTTCTTGGAGTTTCAAGTTTAGATGCAGTATTAGCGTTTCCA
>Ga0164292_10001083_pt1 | contig 21728 bp, 16 predicted proteins | sample GEODES117metaG_FD_111486 | JGI IMG/M metagenome (GOLD analysis project Ga0164292, IMG submission 111486) | Eutrophic lake water microbial communities from Lake Mendota, Wisconsin, USA - GEODES117 metaG | ecosystem: Environmental > Aquatic > Freshwater > Lake | place: USA: Lake Mendota...
AGGCCCTCGGCTGCGGTGAGGCGATCGAGAATCTGCTTCTTGCGCTCGGTGGTGAACACCGGCTTGCTGCGGATGGACTCGAGCTTTTGCTGCCACCAGCGCTTCTCGGTCTGGTCGGTGATGTACATGTACTCGGCACCCACCGTGCCGCAGTAGGTCTCGCGCAGTGCATTGAGCAGCTCGCGCAGGCTCATCGTGTTTTTGCCGAAGAAGGTGTTCGAGGTGTCGAACACGGTCTCCTGGTCGGCGTCGGCGAAACCGTAGAAGGAGGGCTCCAGCTCGGGAATCGCAGGCCGCTCGGTACGCTTCAAAGGGTCGAGGTCGGCCCAGCGCTGGCCCACGTTGCGGTAGGCGGCAATCAGCTGCTGCGCGGCGGTGCGCTTGCGGCCCATTTCAGCATCGGCGCTGGCCATGACGACCCGGGTACCGCCTTGTTTGGCGCGCTCAGCAAAGGCGTTGACAACAGGGAGGTGGGGGACGTCCTTGGTATCCGTGCCGTCGACGGCCGGGACATGCTGCAGGGCGTCAAAGTACTCGCGCCAGTTGTCCGGCACGCTACCCGGATTAGCCAGGTAGTTCTCGTACATCTCCTCGACATACGGGGCGTTGCCCCCGAAGAGGTACGTGCTGCCCTGGTAGGCAGCGTAGACGTTCGTCTCGCTCATATCTCGCTACTTTCTGCCCCCCTTTAGGGAGCATCTGCTGGTTGCAAAAACCTTCCGCGGCACGGCTGAACCGGTTGGCGGATGCGACTGTGGCTGGAAGGACCAAAGTGTCAGCGTAATTGTGCCACTGAAGTGTGACAGGGCGCGGCGCTTTCCGCGTACCTGCACCCAGGGTCGCTCGCCATGTACTCCTAAAGAATCAACCGGCCAGAACCAGGTCCTTGATCTGCTGGAGCGTACCGGGGTCCTCGATGGTGGTCAGGTCTCCGGGGTCGCGGCCTTCGCAAACCGCCTGGATAGCGCGGCGCAGCAACTTGCCGCTGCGGGTCTTGGGCAGCAGGCTCACGAAGCGCACCCGCGAAGGGCGGGCGACCGCGCCAAGCTGGCCGTCGACCACCTTCATGATCTCCCCTTCGAGCTTCATACGGGCAAGCTCATCGGGTACTGCCGCCGGGTCGCGCAGAACAACGAAGGCCATCGCCACCTGCCCCTTGACCGTATCGGCGACGCCGACAACTGCGACCTCGGCCACCGCCGGATGGCTGGAGATGCTCTCCTCGATTTCACGGGTGCCCAGTCGGTGGCCTGCCACATTGATGACGTCGTCAGTGCGGCCCAGAATGAAGAAGTAGCCGTCGGCGTCGCGAATGCCCCAGTCAAAGGTGTTGTAGACCATCTTGCCGGGGATGGACTCCCAATACGTCTTTTTGTAGCGGGCATCGTCACGCCAGATGGTCTGCATGAAGCCCGGTGGCGTGGGCGATTCGATCACCACCACGCCTTTTTCGTTGGGTTGCGTGAGCTCTTCGCCGGTCGTCTCGTGAACAACCTTGGCGCGCCAGCCATACATGGGCACGCCCGGGCTGCCAAACCGGGAGGCCTTCTTCTCGACCCCGTTGGCAATCGTGAGAATGGGCCAGCCGGTCTCAGTTTGCCAATAGTTGTCGATGATCGGCACGCCCAGGGCGTCGTTGATCCAGCGTGCGGTCGGCTCGTCGAGCGGCTCGCCAGCCAGGAAAAGTGCCTTGAGGGTGGACAGGTCGTACTTCTTGAGGAAGGCGGGGTCATGCTTCTTCAACACGCGGACCGCAGTGGGCGCGCTGAACATCACGCTGACCTTGTACTTCTCGACCAGGCTCCACCAGACACCCGCATCCGGGCGGATCGGCAAGCCCTCGTAGAGGATGGTGGCCATGCCGCCGATCAGCGGGCCGTAGACGATGTAGCTGTGGCCCACGACCCAGCCGATGTCGCTGGTGCAAAAGTAGGTGCCGCCAGGCTCGCCCATCATGACGTGCTGCATGCTGGCCGCCAGGGCCACCGCATAACCGCCCACGTCGCGCTGCACACCCTTGGGCCTGCCGGTGGTCCCACTGGTGTACATCGTGTAGCTGATGTCGGTGGCATCCACCCACTCGCAGGGCACCTGCACGCCCGCGCATTCCTGGGCCATCTGGCCCCAGTGATGGTCACGGCCGGCGACAGACGCAAACTTCTCCAGTCCGCGGTCGACCATCAACACCGACTCGGGCTTGTGCGCAGACAGGCGAATCGCTTCATCGAGCAAAGGTTTGTAGGGCACCACCTTACCACTGCGGGAGCCAGCGTCAGCGCTCACGATGACCTTGGGCGATGCGTCCTCGATGCGCGTGGCAAGAGACACCGAAGCGAAGCCGCCGAACACCACCGAGTGGATGGCGCCAAGGCGGGCGCAGGCCAACATGGCGAACACCGCTTCGGGAATCATGGGCATATAGATCAGAACCCGGTCGCCCTTGACCACTCCCAGCGTCTTGAGCATCGCGGCGGCAAGCTGTACCCGCTCGTGGAGTTGCGCAAAGGTATAGGTTTCCTCGACGCCGGTCTCGGTCGAGACGTGAATCAGGGCGGCCTGACTGGCACGGTCCTTCAGGTGACGGTCCACTGCGTTGTGGCACAGGTTGGTCTTGCCACCAACAAACCAGCGCGTGAAGGGGGCTTGGTCGTTGTCCAGAATGCGCTGGGGCGGGGTTTGCCAATCGATGAGCCGGGCCTGCTCGGCCCAGAAGGCCTCGGGCTGGTCCACCGACTGCCGGTAGAAGTCCTCGTACTTGCTCATATTGTTCTCCTCGGGTCCTTGTTGTCTCTCTCCGCCCGCGCCCTGTATCTAGGCATGGGGCGGGCACTACTTGATCAGGGCGAGCGCCTCCTTAAAGCGCGGGTGGCGGCTGTCGCCCAGCCACTCAAAAGCCACCATCTCGGTGGTGACCAGCTCGCAGCCGGCGCCGGCCAGGCGGTCGAAGGCGGCGTCGCGGTTGCGTTCGGTGCGCGAGCCACAGGCGTCGGTGACCACCCAGACCTCGAACTCCTCCTCCAGCAGCTGCAGGGCGGTCTGCAGCACGCAGACATGGGCCTCGCAGCCAGCAATTACCACGCTGCCCCGCTCGGGCGCAGCCTCCACCGGCTTTTGCAGGTGGCGCGGCAGGCTACGAGAGTTGCCGCGCGGCGCTGCGGCGGGAGGCCGTAGACGGGGCATCAGCTCAGCGCCGGCACCAAACGCGAACTTGGGAAGGACGGTGGCAAGCAAGCTGCGAAGCGGCTGCGTGGTCGGACCCAGACCCACAGGGTTTTGCTCGGTGGCCAGCACAGGCACCTCGAGCAAGGCTGCCAGCCGGGCGAGCCGCTGCGCATTGAGAAGAACCGCGGGCGCGTCGGCGATCGCGGGCATGAGCCGTTGCTGGTAATCAACCAGCACCAGGGTGGAGTCAGAAGCGTCTAGGAGCATCGGGCAGGATTGGAGCCGCCCGCGCTGTCTCCGAACTGACACGGCCCGTCAGAAGGAGACAGACGCCGGCCGTAGGAGAGCCGTTCGCCGGCAGGCAAGACCCGCAGCAAGCGCCCCCGTGGGTTGTCTGTCAGCAGGTAGATCCAGCCGTCGGGCCCCTGGCGAACGTCCCGGATGCGGTCCCCCTCGGCCAGATCGTCGCGAGCCTCGCTGCGCACACGGCCGCCCTCCAGTTGCAGGCGGACCAGACGCCCGAACTTGAGTGAGCCGATGAAGAGTTGCCCCTTCATCGCTGCCCCGTAGCGGTCGCTGGTGAGAAAGGCCATGCCCGAGGGCGCAATGGAGGGAACCCAGAAGTGCAGCGGCTGCTCCATCCCGGCCTGCGCGGTCAGGCCCTGGCCGATTTTTCCGCCGCCGTACTGCTCGCCATGGGTGATGACCGGCCAACCGTAGTTGCGACCGGGTTGGGGCAGGTTGACCTCGTCGCCGCCCTGCGGCCCGTGCTCACTGGTCCACAGGCGTCCATCCACCCCGAGCGTGGCGCCCTGGGGATTGCGATGCCCCAGGCTCCAGATCTCCGGACGGGCACCGGCCTGCCCCATGAAGGGGTTACCGGGCGCAGGCGCTCCGTCCCGGGTGAGCCGGACCACCTTGCCCAGGTGGTTGTCGAGGCGTTGGGCGTCGTCGGCCCCCAGGTACCGCTCGCCCATAGCCAAAAACAGCATTCCCTCGCGGTCTTGAACGATACGGCAGCCAAAGTGCAGCCGGCTGGCCACTTTGGGTTGCTGGCGGAAGATCACGGTCAGCGCCTCCAGCCGCTGGCCGTCGCCAGATAGCCGGGCACGGGCCAGGGCTGTCCCGTTGACCGCGCCCGCCTGCTCGGCAAAACACAAGTAGAGCGTCCTCTCCCACCGGCTGCCTGGCTGCGAGAAGTCGGCATCCAAGGCCAGGTCGAGCAAGCCGCCCTGCCCTTGCGCGAGGACGGCTGGCAGCCCCTGGATCGGCGGACTGACCCTGCCGTCGGCCTCTATCAGACGCAGCCGGCCGGGGCGCTCGGTGACCAGAAACCGCCCCTCCGGCAGAAAAGCCAAGGCCCAAGGGTATTCAAGTCCTTGTGCAACAGTCTGGGCGCGAAGCGGTGACACGCTTGATGGCGTGCCAGTCGCCACCTGCGCGTGCGCGAGTCCCGTGCCGGTCGCGTGGAGGAGGAAGAGCGCCAGAGCCAGTTGAACCAGGGCACCGAGTGCCCGTCTGAGAAAGCGGGACTGGCTCGAGTGCTCAGGCAGCCCAAAACTGCAAGCCCGGTCACTTGGCCGGCAAGGTGCGACTGCAGCGGCAAGACATAGCATGGGCACGATTATGAACATCGTATGCGCCTCGACCATCACGCCCCCGTACGAAAAACCAATGGTAGATCAAGCAGTTACCCCTTCCCGGCTGAAATGACCGGACGCCGGACAGTGGTAAGCTCATGCCGATGAAGAGACCCTCCGACCACTTGGCTGCTCTCGGGCTGGCCCTGGGCTTGGCGCTGGCCCTGTCGGCCGCGCCTGCCTTGGCTGCGCCCCCTGTCCAGCCGGGTTCGGCGGGCGCGGCGTCCGAGGACGACTTGGGGCGGCTTCTGGCCGAGCGCGGCCTGATCGGCACCCTGGGGCAGGCCGGCCTGGCCGTCCGCAACCAGACCTCCGAGCTGGTCCTCAATGCCATGGGGTTTTTGGGGGTCCCGTACAAGCGGGGGGGCACCACGGTCGAGACCGGCTTTGACTGCAGTGGTTTTGTTCGTGCCATCTTTGAGCAGACCGCGGGCATGGTGCTGCCACGGCGCGCCAAAGAGCAGGCGGCGGCCACCGAGGTGATCGACAAGCGGGACCTCAAGCCCGGCGACCTGGTGTTCTTCAACACTATGAAAAAAGCCTTCAGCCATGTGGGCATCTATGTCGGTGACGGCAAGTTCATCCATGCCCCCAAGCCTGGGGCCGAAGTTCGGGTGGAAGACATGGCCGGCAGCTACTGGGTGCGCCGCTTTGACGGCGCACGCCGTGTGCTCACCTCCGCCCCGGCAGCCGATATCGCAACGTCTGTCGCACGCTAAGGCCGCAGGTCACGGGCGGGTCCGCTCGGTATGGCTGTGACGCGCGCATCCCATGCAGACGCCCGCAGAGGCCGCGGGGCCGTCTGAGGGTCCTCGATTCTTGAGGCCTAACCGTGGGGCTTGTTATTCTCGCGGTGGCGGAAGATCGGTGCAGGTGCCGTGGGCAGCCTCTGCCGCCATGCCAATGCTCTCGCCCAGGGTCGGGTGCGGGTGAATGGTCTTGCCGATATCCACCTCGTCCGCGCCCATCTCGATGGCCAGGGCCACCTCACCAATCATGTCGCCAGCATGCGTACCAACGATGCCGCCACCCAGGATGCGGCCACTGGTCGCGTCGAACAACAGCTTGGTGAAGCCCTCATCACGGCCATTGGCAATGGCCCGGCCGGAGGCGCTCCAGGGGAACAAGCCCTTCTTGATCGCAACGCCTTGGGCCTTGGCCTGATCCTCAGTGAGACCCACCCAGGCCACCTCGGGGTCGGTATAGGCCACGCTGGGGATCACTCGGGCGTCAAAAGCGACCTTCTCGCCGGCAGCGGCCTCGGCCGCCACATGGCCCTCATGCACCGCCTTGTGCGCTAGCATCGGCTGGCCGACCACGTCGCCTATGGCGAAGATGTGCGGGACATTGGTGCGCATCTGCAGGTCTACCGGAATGAAGCCCCGATCACTGACTGCTACGCCGGCCTTGTCGGCACCGATCTTGAGACCGTTGGGTGAGCGCCCCACCGCTTGCAGCACCAAGTCATAGACCTGCGGCTCCTTGGGCGCGCCCTCGCCTTCAAAACGGACCAGGATGCCGTCCTTCGTGACCTCGGCGCCCACTGTCTTCGTTTTCAACATGATGTTGTCAAAGCGCGGCGCGTTCATCTTCTGCCAGACCTTGACCAGATCGCGGTCTGCGCCCTGCATCAGGCCATCCATCATCTCGACCACATCCAGACGCGCGCCGAGGCTGGAGTACACGGTTCCCATCTCCAGGCCGATGATGCCGCCACCGAGGACCAGCATGCGTTTGGGAACGCTGGCCAGCCCCAGGGCGCCCGTCGAGTCGACCACCCGCGGGTCCTTGGGCATGAAGGGCAGGCGCACCGCCTGCGAGCCGGCGGCGATGATGGCCTGCTTGAACTGGAGGGTCTGGGTTTTACCGGTCTTTTCCTGGCCGTCGCCGGTGGTCTCTTCCACGCTCAGGTGGAAGGGATCGAGGAAGGTCCCGTAGCCGCGCACCACGGTCACCTTGCGCATCTTGGCCATCGCGGCCAGACCACCGGTGAGCTTGCCCACCACCTTGCCCTTGTGGGCGCGCAGCTTGTTCAGGTCGACCTGCGGCTTGCCAAAGCTCACGCCCAGGGACTCAAAGTGGGACACCTCGTCCATCACCGCCGCCACGTGCAGCAAGGCCTTGGAGGGAATACAGCCCACGTTGAGGCAGACGCCACCCAGGGTGGCGTAGCGCTCGACCAGCACCACCTTCATGCCGAGGTCGGCGGCGCGGAAGGCGGCCGAATAGCCACCGGGGCCACCGCCCAGGACCAACATGTCACACACCAGATCGGCGCCGCCTGCATAGCTGGCGGCTGGGCCGGCGACAGCCACCGATGCTGCGGAGGCGACGGTCACGGCGGGTGCCGATACAGAAGGTGACGCAGGGGCGGAGGCACTGGCGGGCGCATGGCTGATGGGGGCGTTGCCAGCGGCAGGGCCTACCACCGCGGAGGACCCTTCAGCCACTTCCATCAGCACCAGCACCGAGCCCTCGGCGACCTTGTCTCCGAGCTTGACCCGCAGTTCCTTGACCACGCCAGCATGGGTGGAGGGAATCTCCATCGAGGCCTTGTCGGACTCCACGGTGACCAGGGACTGCTCGAGCTTGACAGAGTCGCCGGGCTGCACCAGCAACTCGATGACGGCGACTTCACTGAAGTCGCCGATGTCCGGCACTTTCACTTCGACCAGGCTCATGATTGTTTTTCCTTGGATTTAAGTGTGAACACGTCCCACGGCCCCGCCGAGTTGCGGTCGAACTCGCAGCCAGCGGCCAGGCCAGCGACGGCCACTTCGCGTGCTGACTTGGCTTTGCCATGGACAGCGTGCATCGCGCCCAGGGCAAAGCTGCGGCCGGAGCCGATACTCCAGTACTCTTTGAACTCAAACACCTCGCGGTAGCTGTAGAGGCCGTAGATGCCCGAGGCATTGGCGATCAGCACGCTGAACTGGCTGGATTCGTAGGGGTCGTGGTCTTCCTCCTTGGTCTGAAGGAAGAAGTTGTCCTTGAGGTAAGGGTGCAGCTTGGTGAAGGTGTCAAACACCTCCGACTTGCTGCCGAATTGCAGCGTCTCCTGGGGCAGCGTCGCCAGGGCCTTGCGCAGCACCGGAAAGTGCGCCACGGTCCCTGCCATACCGATATAGCTGGGGCCGGCCTCGGTATCGACGCGGAAGATCTTGCTGTTGTCCTCGAGCCTGTGGCTCAGACGCGTGTCGCCGAAGGTCACCAGGGTGTCGGCAGCAATCGCGACCTGGCCATTCTTGCGGACGACGACGACAGTGGTCATGGCTCAGTCTCGGTGGGTGAGGCTCAGAGCAGCACCCGGCGGAAGTCCGCCAGCACCTGGCCCAGGAAGGCGTTAAAGCGCGCCGCAGACGCGCCGTCGATCACCCGGTGGTCCCACGACAGCGACAGCGGCAGCATGAGGCGAGGCTGGAACTGCTTGCCGTCCCAGACCGGCTCGGTCTGGCTCTTGCAGACACCCAAAATCGCCACCTCGGGGGCATTGATGATGGGCGTGAAGTAACGCCCGCCAATCCCACCCAGCGAGGAGATGGTGAAGCCCGCGCCCCGCATGTCAGCGGGACCGAGCTTTCCCTCCCGGGCCTTCTTGGCCATGTCGGACATCTCCTGGCTGATCTGCAAGATGCCCTTTTTGTCGGCGTCTTTGATGACTGGTACCACCAGGCCATTGGGCGTATCCGCCGCGAAGCCGATATGGAAGTACTGCTTGAAGACCAGCTGCTCCCCGTCCAAGCTGCTGTTGAACTCGGGGAACTTCTTGAGCGCGGCCACACAGGCCTTGATCAGGAAGGCCAGCATGGTGATCTTGATGCCGGACTTCTCGTTCTCCTTGTTCATCTGAACGCGGAAGGCCTCTAGCTCGGTGATGTCGGCGTCATCGTGGTTGGTGACATGGGGAATCATCACCCAGTTGCGGTGCAGGTTGGCGCCACTAATCTTCCTGATGCGCCCGAGGTCCTTGCGCTCCACGGGACCGAACTTGGCGAAGTCGACCTTCGGCCAGGGCAGCAGGCCCAAGGCCTCGCCGCCGCCGGCACCGCCCTTGGCCGTGGCCGCCTTCGTGCTGGCCGCACCGCTCATCACGGCCTTGGTGAAGGCCTGAACATCTTCCTGGGTGATGCGGCTCTTAGGCCCAGAGCCCTTGACCTCGTCCAGCGGCACGCCGAGTTCGCGCGCAAACTTGCGCACCGACGGAGAGGCATGAGGCAATGCGCCGGTGGGCGCGCCGGGCTGATGCTGCGGCAGGGACGCGGTAGGTGCCAGGCGCTCGGGGGCCGGCGCGGGCGTTGCCGCTGGCGGTGGTGTGGCAGCTACTGGGCTCGCGGCTGCAGGCATGGACGGCGTAGCTGTCGGTGCCGCCGGAGGCGCTGAAGGTACCGTGGCCGCCGGGGCCACCGGGGCAGCCGCGCCTTCGAGCAGCAGGACCAAGTCTCCGATGTTGAGCTTGTCGCCCAGCTTGACCTTGAGTTCCTTGACCACGCCGGCAGCCGCCGACGGAATCTCCATCGAGGCCTTGTCGGACTCGACGGTGATCAGGGATTGTTCGACCTTGACGGTATCACCGGGTTTGACGAGCAGTTCTATCACCGCCACGTCCTTGAAATCCCCGATATCGGGGACCTTCACTTCGATCAGCGCCATATGCGTGTTCTCCGTTCTTGTTCAGGCTCGCCGCGCGCTCAGGCGTACAGCGGGTTCACCCGGTCGGTCTTGATGCCGTACTTCTGGATCGCCTCGGCCACCTTGGTCGCTGGCACCACGCCCTCGTCACAAAGGGACTTGAGGGTGGCGACCACGATGTAGTGGCGGTTGATCTCGAAGTGCTCGCGCAGCTTGCTGCGGAAGTCGCTGCGGCCAAAACCATCGGTACCCAGCACCTTGTAGCTGCGGCCCTTGGGCATGTAGGGGCGAATCTGCTCGGTGTACGCCTTGATGTAGTCGGTCGAGGCGATCACCGGCCCGGCGCTCTTTTCCAGCTGCTGGGTGACAAAGGGCACACGGGCCTTCTCCGTCGGGTGCAACAGGTTCCAGCGCTCGCAGTCCTGGCCCTCGCGTGCGAGTTCGTTGAAGCTGGGGCAGCTCCAGACGCTGGCCGAAACGCCCCAGTCCTTCTCGAGGATTTCTTGGGCCGCCAGGGACTCACGCAAGATCGAGCCAGAGCCCAGAAGTTGCACCTGCTGCTTGCCCTTACCCCCTGCCTTGAACAGGTACATCCCCTTGATGATCTGCTCCTCGGTGCCCGCCACCAGGCCAGGCATCGGGTAGTTCTCATTGAGCAAGGTCAGGTAGTAGAAGACGTTCTCTTGCTTCTCCACCATGCGTTGCAGGCCATGCTGCATGATCACCGCCACTTCGTGGGCGAAGGTGGGGTCGTAGGAGATGCAGTTGGGAATGGTGGCCGCCAGGATGTGGCTGTGGCCGTCCTCGTGCTGCAGGCCTTCACCGTTCAAGGTGGTGCGCCCGGAGGTGCCCCCCAGCAGGAAGCCACGGGCCTGCATGTCGCCGGCCGCCCAGCACAGGTCGCCCACGCGCTGCAGGCCAAACATCGAGTAGTAGATGTAGAACGGCACCATGATGCGGTTGTTCGTCGAATATGACGTTGCCGCAGCGATCCAGCTGGCCATGCCACCGGCCTCGTTGATGCCCTCCTGCAGGATCTGGCCGTTAACCTCCTCCTTGTAGTAGGAGACTTGGTCACGGTCCTGCGGGGTGTACTTTTGGCCCTCGGGGTTGTAGATGCCGATCTGGCGGAACAAGCCCTCCATGCCAAAGGTACGGGCCTCATCGACCAGAATGGGAACCGCACGCGGGCCCATTTCCTTGTCACGCAGCAGCGCCGTCAAAAAGCGCACATAGGCCTGCGTCGTGGAGATCTCGCGGCCTTCGGCGGTGGGCTCGATCACCGCCTTGAAGGCATCGAGACTGGGCACCTTAAGCTGCTCGTCGGCCTTGGTGCGACGTGCCGGCAGGTAACCGCCCAGGGCCTTGCGGCGCTCGTGCAGATATTGCATCTCGGGCGTGTTGTCGGCTGGCTTGTAAAAAGGAATCTCGGCCAGCTTCTCGTCGGGGATCGGAATGTTGAAGCGGTCGCGGAAGGCCTTGATGTCCTCGTCGGTGAGCTTCTTGGCCTGGTGGGCGATGTTCTTTCCCTCGGCTGCCTTGCCCATGCCGAAGCCCTTGACGGTCTTGATCAGGAGCACCGTCGGCTCGCCCTGGTGCTTCACCGCCGCGTCATAGGCTGCATAGACCTTTTGCGGATCGTGGCCGCCGCGGTTGAGGCGCCAGATGTCGTCGTCGGACATGTGGGCCACCATCTCCAGCAGCTTAGGATGCCGCCCAAAAAAGTTCTTGCGCACGAAGGCGCCGTCGTTGGCCTTCATCGCCTGGTAGTCACCGTCCAGGGTGTCCATCATCACCTGGCGCAAGATGCCGTCCTTGTCGCGGGCCAAGAGCGGGTCCCAATAAGAGCCCCAGATCAGTTTGATCACGTTCCAGCCAGCACCTCGGAACTCGCCCTCGAGCTCCTGGATGATCTTGCCGTTGCCACGTACCGGGCCGTCAAGCCGCTGCAGGTTGCAGTTGACGACGAAGATCAGGTTGTCGAGCTTTTCTCGCGCGGCCACGCCAATGGCGCCCAGGCTCTCAACCTCGTCCATCTCGCCGTCACCCAGGAAGGCCCACACCTTGCGACCGGAGGTGTCGGCAATTCCGCGGGCGTGCAGATACTTGAGAAAACGCGCCTGGTAGATCGCCATGAGCGGTCCCAGCCCCATGGACACAGTGGGAAATTGCCAGAACTCCGGCATCAACTTCGGGTGGGGGTAGGACGACAGACCCTTGCCCTCGACCTCTTGCCGGAAGTTGAGCAGTTGGTCTTCCGAGATCCGCCCCTCCAGGAACGCACGGGCATAGACGCCGGGCGCGCTGTGGCCCTGGATGTAGAGGCAGTCGCCTCCCTTATCGCCCTGCTCGGCTTTCCAGAAATGGTTGAAGCCGGCGCCAAACATCGTCGCCAGTGATGCGAAGGAGCTGATGTGCCCCCCCAGGTCGCCACCGTCGGCGGGGTCGAGGCGGTTGGCCTTGACCACCATTGCCATCGCGTTCCAGCGCATGAAGGCGCGCAGGCGCTCCTCCATCTCCAGGTTACCGGTGGCGCGGGTCTCATCCTCGGGCTCGATGGTGTTCACATAGGCGGTGTTGGCCGAGAAAGGCAGGTCGATGCCTTGTTGGCGCGCCTGCTCAAGCAGCTGCTCCAGAAGAAAATGGCCGCGCTCACGCCCCTCGGTGGCGATGACCGCCGACAGCGCGTCGATCCACTCCCGGGTTTCCTGGGAATCAGGGTCATTGGAAGCGGAGCCGAACAGGTGGTCTGGCTGAGCTGACATTGGCTTGTCTCCTTGTTGGCAGCTGGGTTGTAACGGAACGGGATCGCCGTTCGTCCAGAAGTTTGACACAAAACACACCGATTTCGAATAGCGCCACCCTATTTCATATAGCAATATATTCATGTGGCATTGCAGCAATGGCGCGGCCTGCGAGCCAACGCGAAGGCCGGCTTCACCGGACAAACTGAAGAAGAGGTACCTGGGCCTGCCCGCCTACACTCAGCACCGGCATGCCACTCACTCCGAACGCCCCCACCCCAGACCCACAGGACATCGAGCCGCCGGTGCCTGGGCTGCGCCGTTGGTGGCGCAAGCAATCTGCTGCGCGACAGGACCGCTTTGCCATGCTCGCGCCCCTGATCGCGGTCGTGTTGTTCCTCGCGGCCATCGTCACCGCCTTTTCCTACCTGCGCCTCGAGGAACAAGAGCGCGAGACCGAAGCGATCAAGCGCGATGTCGAATACGCGCAGCAGCGGATGCGACTTCGACTCCTCGAGCGGCAGGAGCAACTCATGCGCCTGGCGCATGACATGAACAACCTCGAGGTGGCCCCCTCCGAATTCCCCAAACGCGCCGAAGTACTCGCGCTGCAGTTTCCCGAGCTGCAAACCCTGAGCTGGGTGGACGAGCGCCGACGGGTGCGCTCAAGCCACGCTGCGCCGACCCCGCTTGCACTGACGCCACGGGTTCCGGGCGAGCCTCTCCGGGGCACCGAGGCCGAGGCGATGTTCGGAGTGGCGCGCGAACTGATGCAACCGGTCTACTCACAACCGGCGGCGGGAACGGAAAATGGCGGACTGCTGCAACTTCACATCCCCCTGGGCGACCGCAACCGCTTCATCGGTGTGCTGCTGGCCGAATACTCCATCGAGAGCGTGCTGCGCTACGCGGTACCGCCCGAAGTCTCCGCCAAATACGCGGTCGCCCTGCTGGACGCCCACAACCAACTCCTGGCGGGCTCATCGGTGGCCCCCCGGCTAGCGGCCCGACTGCCTTGGATCGACGAGGGCATCAACGCCTACGAAGTGCCCATCTCGCCCGTCGGCAATGGCCTCGTTCTGCGGGCGCAGGCGTGGCGAACTTCGCAGGGCCTGATCGGCACCGGCCTCTTTTGGCTGGTTCTGGCGCTCAGCGGGCTGACCGCCTGGACACTGATTGGCAACTGGCGTCATACTCGCCGCCGGCTCCAGGCCCAGCGCGCGCTGCTGGCGGAGACCACCTTCCGCCGGGCCATGGAAAACTCCATGCTCACCGGCATGCGGGCCCTGGACCTGCATGGCCGCATCACCTACGTGAACCCGGCGTTCTGCCAGATGACCGGTTGGGGCGAGAAGGAGCTGATCGGGCTCATGCCTCCCTTCCCCTACTGGCCAGACGCGGACCGCGAAGTACTGGCTGCGCGCCTCGAAGACGAGCTCAGAGGGCGGACCATCCCGGGCGGCTTCCAAGTTCGAGTCAAGCGCAAGGACGGCAGCCTGTTCGACGCCCGCATGTATGTCTCGCCTCTCGTAGACGCCAAGGGCAATCAAACTGGATGGATGACCTCGGTCACCGACATCACAGAGCCCAATCGAACCCGCGCGCAACTCGAAGCCGCCCACCAGCGCTTCACAGCGGTGATGGAGGCGCTGGACGCCTCGGTCTCGGTGGCCCCTCTGGGTAGCGAGGAACTTGTCTTTGCCAACAAGTTGTACCGGCAATGGTTTGGCGGCTTGAGCCAGGGCCACCTGGCCCTCGTGGCCGATGCCGGCCGCCCGGCGCCATCGGCCAGCGAGGCAGAGCGCGAGGCTACCAGCGATGAGGTCGATGCCCTGGCCGGCCTTCCCGCCGACGCAATCGAGAGCGTTCAGTCGGAGAGCGCAGAGATCTTTGTCGTGGGCCTCGACAAGTGGCTCGAGGTCCGAACCCGCTACCTCACCTGGGTGGACGGCCGGCTGGCGCAGATGGTCATTGCCACCGACATCACCGCCCGTCGCAGGGCCGAGGCGCTGGCGGCGCAACAGGCCGAACGTGCCCAAACTGCCAGCCGCCTGATCACCATGGGCGAAATGGCCTCCAGCGTGGCGCACGAACTCAATCAGCCGCTCAGCGCCATCAGCAACTATTGCAACGGCATGGTGTCGCGAATCAAGGGCCGCCAGATCGAGGAGGCCGACCTACTCGCGGCGCTGGACAAGACCGCCCGCCAGGCCCAGCGCGCCGGCCAGATCATCCAGCGTATTCGCAGCTTCGTGAAACGCAGTGAACCCAATCGCACCGAATCCGAGGTCGACAACATGGTCGGCGAGGCTGTCGAACTGGCTGAAATCGAGCTGCGCCGGCACAACGTCCGGCTGTCGCACTACGTAGCAGCGCGCCTGCCCAAGCTGCTGGTTGACCCGATCCTGATCGAGCAGGTGCTGGTCAACCTGCTCAAGAATGCCGCCGAGTCCATCAACGCGGCCAACCGGCCAGCGCCCCTTCGCAACGTCGAGTTGCGGGTGGTGAGGCAGGCGATCGAAGGGCTTGCGGGCGTGGAGTTCACGGTGCGCGACTCTGGCCGCGGCCTTGCGCCGGAGGTGATGGAGCGCCTGTTCGAGGCCTTCTTTTCGACCAAGGCCGAGGGCATGGGCATTGGCCTGAACCTGTGCCGCTCGATCGTCGAGTCCCACCAGGGAAGGATGGACGCGAAGAACATCTACAATGGCGCCGAAGTTGCCGGATGCGTGTTTTCCTTCTGGATTCCCGAGCCTGGCGCCACGCGAGACATGACCGACAAGAGTACCGGGGTGACTGCATGAGTCTGATTCCAAAGCGGGGCACCGTTTACGTCGTGGACGACGACGAGGCCGTGCGCGACTCCGTCCAATGGTTGCTGGAAGGCAAGGACTACCGGGTGCGTTGCTTCGAGTCAGCGGAGGCCTTTCTCTCGCGCTATGACCCGCGAGAGGTCGCCTGCCTGATTGTCGACATCCGCATGGGCGGCATGACCGGTTTGGAACTTCAGGACAAACTGATCGAACGCCGTTCACCCCTGCCCGTCGTGTTCGTCACCGGCCACGGCGACGTGCCCATGGCGGTGGGCACGATGAAAAAGGGGGCCATGGATTTCATCCAGAAGCCCTTCAAGGAGAGCGAACTCCTGGGTCTGGTCGAGCGAATGCTCGATCACGCCAAGTCAACCTTCGCCGACCACCAGAGCGCGGCCAGCCGAGACGCCCTGCTGGCCAAGCTCACCTCGCGCGAGGGTCAGGTACTCGAACGTATCGTTGCCGGACGTCTGAACAAGCAAATCGCCGACGACCTAGGAATCAGCATCAAGACGGTGGAGGCGCATCGCGCCAACATCATGGAAAAGCTCAACGCGAACACCGTGGCCGATTTGCTCAAGATTGCCCTGGGCCAGGCGGCCGTCAAGGCTTGAGTAACCAAACGCCCGAGCGACCAAACACCCGCTTCCCCGGACCCCCGCCCATTCCATGAAGTCCGCCCGCTTTTGCGGGCGGCTTTCTTTTCAAGGCCACTCCATGATCGCCCACCTGATAGACGGCAACGACCTTTCCCGAAAAATCCGCGCCGAGGTGGCACACCGCACCGCGGCACTCAAGGCACGTGGCGTGGAGCCCAAGCTACACATTATTTTGGTAGGTGAAGACCCGGCCAGTCAGGTCTACACCAAGCACAAGGTCAAGGACAGCACTGAAACCGGCCTGCAGGCCACTCTCGAAACCTGTCCGGCAGATCTGTCTGAAGGCGCCCTGCTCGATCGAATCCGCGCGCTCAACGCCGACCCTCTGGTGCACGGCATCCTGGTGCAATTGCCCCTGCCCAAGCACATGGACACCCAAAAGGTGATCGAGACCATTTCCCCTGCCAAGGATGTAGATGGCTTTCACGTGGCCAGCGCCGGTGCGCTCATGGTGGGGCAACCTGGCTTTTGGCCCTGTACGCCCTATGGCTGCATGAAGATGCTCGAGTCGATTGGCTACGACCTGCGCGGCAAGCACGCGGTCGTCATTGGCCGAAGCAATATCGTGGGCAAGCCGATGGCCCTGATGCTTCTACAGAAAAATGCCACTGTGACCATCTGTCACAGCGCCACGGCCGATTTGGCCGCCCTCACCCGCCAGGCGGACGTGATCGTCGCTGCGGTAGGCAAGCGCAACGTGCTGACCGCCGACATGGTCAAGCCCGGGGCGGTGGTGATTGACGTCGGCATGAACCGCAACGACGAAGGTAAGCTCTGCGGCGATGTCGATTTCAATGGTGTGCGCCAGGTAGCCGGCTGGATCACCCCCGTGCCAGGAGGCGTTGGCCCAATGACCCGGGCGATGCTCTTGGTAAACACCTTGGAGGCGGCCGAGCGGGCCAACGCCTGAGCCGTGGCCGTGTCGCTCAGCGCCCAGACCGCTGGATGCCCCCCGATGCAGCGTCGATCGCCGGCTGCAAAGCCCTCTCGCTCTTGAAGCCCCGCGCCTTGCCGCAAAATATGCGGCATGAGCAATCCACTCCTCGACTTCACCGATCTCCCCCTCTTTGACCGGATCCGCCCGGAGCATGTCGCGGAGGCGGTCGACACCCTCCTGGTCGACTGCGAACAAGCTCTCGAGCGGGTCACCGCAGCGGACTTCCCTGCCGACTGGCACGCGCTGGCCCTGACCCTCGATGTCGCCACCGAACGCCTCGGCAGGGCCTGGGGTACGGTCAGCCATCTCAACGGCGTGGCCGACACGCCTGAACTGCGGGCCGCCTACAACGCGGCCCTGCCCCGCGTGACCGACTTCTGGACGCGCCTTAGCAGCGACGAACGGCTCTACGCCAAGTACAAGGCGATCGACACTGCCACGCTGGACTCCGAGCAGCACCAGGCCCACAAGAACGCGATGCGCAACTTCATCCTGGGCGGCGCAGAGCTCACCGGTGAGGCCAAGTTGCGATTTGCGCAAATCCAGGAGCGCCAGGCCGAGCTCGGGCAGAAGTTCAGCGAGAACGCGCTCGACGCTACCGATGCCTGGGCGTACTACGCTCAGGCGAACGAATTGGCTGGCGTGCCTGCCGATGTGGTCCATGCGGCACGCGCCGCCGCTCAGGCCGAAGGGAAAGACGGCCACAAGCTCACGCTGAAGATGCCCTGCTACCTGCCGGTGATGCAGTTTGGTCACGACAGCAAGCTCCGCGAGCGCCTTTACCGGGCCTACGTCACCCGAGCCAGCGACCAGGCCGACGGCGACCTCGCCCGCTTTGACAATGACGCCATCATCCGCGAGTTGCTCGCGCTTCGGCGCGAAGAGGCGCGCCTGCTCGGCTACGACAACTTCGCCGAGGTGTCACTGGTCCCCAAGATGGCAAAGTCTCCTGCCGAGGTAGCTACCTTCCTTCGCGAGCTGGCGAGCAAGGCCCGGCCCCACGCCGAGCGCGATCTGGCCGATATGCGCGCCTTTGCCGCCCGCAGTCTCGGCTTGGCCGAGCCACAGGCATGGGACTGGCCCTACCTGGCCGAAAAACTCAAGGAAGACCGGTACGCCTTCAGCGAGCAGGAGATCAAGCAGTACTTCACCGCCCCCAAGGTGCTGGCGGGGCTGTTCAAGATCGTCGAGACGCTCTTTGAGGTTGAGATTCGCCGGGACCAAGCCGCGACCTGGAACCCTGGTGTCGAGTTCTTCCGACTCGAGCGCAGCGGCAGAACCATTGGTCAGTTTTACCTCGACCCCGCCGCCCGCGCAGGCAAGCGAGGCGGCGCCTGGATGGACGATGTCCGAGCCCGCTGGCTGCGCCCCGACGACGGCCGGCTCCAGCTGCCAGTCGCGCACCTGGTGTGCAACTTCGCCGAGGGCGTGAATGGCCAACCCCCGCTGCTCACGCACGACGACGTCATCACCCTCTTTCACGAGTTCGGCCATGGGCTCCACCACCTGCTCACACAGGTCAAGGAGCATGACGTCTCGGGCATCAGCGGCGTTGAATGGGACGCTGTGGAACTGCCCAGCCAGTTCATGGAGAACTTCTGTTGGGAGTGGAGCGTACTGCGCCATATGACAGCCCATGTGGAGACGGGGGAACCCCTGCCCAGGGAGCTGTTTGACAAGATGCTCGCCGCGCGTAATTTCCAAAGCGGCCTGCAGACCTTGCGCCAGATCGAGTTTTCGCTGTTCGACATGCGGCTGCACGCCGAGCATGACCCGGCGCAAGACTTCATGCCGCTACTCAAGCAAGTGCGTGACGAGGTGGCTGTGATTCACCCCCCCGCCTTCAGCCGAAGCGCCAACACCTTCAGCCATATCTTTGCCGGTGGCTACGCGGCGGGCTACTACAGCTACAAGTGGGCGGAGGTGCTCTCGGCCGACGCCTATGCCGCCTTCGAGGAGAGCATGGACGCCGAAGGCAACCCCAGCCGGGAGACCGGCCGCCGCTACCGCGAGGCGATTTTGGAGGTGGGCGGTAGCCGCCCGGCGATGGAGTCGTTCCGAGCCTTCCGCGGGCGCGAGCCGCAACTCGACGCCCTGCTGCGGCACCAGGGAATGGCCTGAGCCTCGAGCGGCCAGCCGGCCTCGCGCCGGCCACCGGGTGACTCTAAGCCCGGGAACACCACGAGACCCTGCGTTACTGAAAGGTCGGCTGGCCTCTGCCGGCTGCATCACAGGAAACGGAGGAGCCTCATGCACAAGCCGGCGCACACGCCGCGACAGACCCCACGGCATCCACTCGTGCACCAGCCGACGAGCCCGCCCCTGTCGCATCTGGGTCAGGCCAGCACTCTGGCTGCCCTCGACCCTCTGGGCACTTGCGCAGAACCGCACACAGAGTGGCGCATGCCCAGCGGCCATCCACAGTTCGATCCGCCCGGACTCGCCTCGCGCCTGATCGGCCGCATCCGGCGCCTGCGGTCCCGCTGGCGCCGGTTGGCCGCGGCCCGGGGCGTCCGACGGCTCCACCCCTCATGATTTTTCACCCATCCTCATCCGCCCCGACCGAAAGGCATTCCATGAATCACCGCGCCATTGCCGAGCAATTGATCACCAGCCTCGGAAAGACCCTCAATCTGCCAGAACTCAAGCTGGATGATGTGACCCACAGCTGTGTTCTCCTTTTTGACGAAAACATCGTTCTGAACATCGAATTCGACGCTAATGGAGGGCAACTCATCCTCTCCGCTTACCTTGACGAGATGCCAGCCGAATCGACCGATCGCGTCATGCGCGAGATGATGATCGCCAACCTCTACTGGCACCGAACCGACGGGGCGACCCTCGGCCTCGAGGAACTCACCGGCGGCATCATCCTGGCCGACCGGCGCCCCATCGCAGTGCTGGACGAATCGGGCTTTGAGAAGTGGGTCGAGGGCTTCGTCAATCAGACCGAACGCTGGAAAAAGCGCCTGCCTGAAATCGCCGCTGGCACGGAGGAACTGATGTCAGCTCCAGCGCACCCGATGGCCGGCCAAGACGGCGCGGCGATCTTCGGTTAAGACTCAGTAGGCCAGGGTCTCGACGCCCCTGGCCGTCCCGAGCAGGCACACAGCAGCCTTTTGGTGGGCGAATATGCCCACGGTGATCACACCGGCCCACTGGTTGACCTCGGACTCAAACGCCAGTGGCTCCTGGATCTGCAGGCCACTCACATCCAGAATGTGCTGGCCGTTGTCGGTCACCAGAGGTTGGCCGTCCTTGAGCCGCAACAGCGCCTGGCCACCCAGGGCTGCGAAGCGCCGGCTGATCTGGCGGGCGGCCATCGGGATCACCTCGACAGGGACAGGGAAGCGTCCCAGCACCCGAACGCGTTTGGACTCGTCGGCGATGCAGATGAACTGGCGCGACTGCGCGGCGACAATCTTTTCCCGGGTCAGGGCTGCACCCCCGCCCTTGATCATGAAGCCACGGCCATCGATCTCGTCGGCCCCGTCGATGTAGACAGCCAGTTCCCCCACCTCATTGGCATCAAAAACCCGAATCCCCAAAGCCTGCAGGCGCTCGGTGGAAGCCAGTGAACTGGAAACCGCACCGGGGATTTGGTGGCGCAGGCTGCCCAAGGCCTCAATGAATTTGTTGACGGTCGAACCGGTGCCTACGCCCACGATTTCCCCGGGCACCACATAGCGCAAGGCGGCCTGGCCGACCAGCGTCTTCAATTCATCCTGAGTCACGCGACAATCCTGGCTGGAAATAAAGCCGGAATTATCCATGGCCCTGCTGCCCTACGCCCTTGCCCGACCTGCCCTCTTCTGCCTGGACGCCGAGAGCGCCCATGACGCCACCCTCGCCGCACTGTCCCGTTTGCAAGGCACGCCGCTGCAGGCCCTCTGGCAAGCCCGCCGTGTGGAGGACCCGGTGGAGATCGCCGGTTTGCGCTTTCCGAACCGGGTGGGCCTGGCCGCGGGGCTGGACAAGAACGCCCGCTGCATCGATGGGTTTGCCGCCATGGGCTTCGGCTTCGTCGAGGTCGGCACCGTGACCCCGCTGCCGCAACCGGGCAACCCCAAGCCCCGCATGTTCCGCCTGCCGCAGGCCCAGGCGCTGATCAACCGACTCGGCTTCAACAACGACGGCCTAGAGGCCTTTGTTGCCAATGTGCGTCGTTCGGCTGTGCGCCAGCGCGCGGGGGGCCAGGCGCCCGGCCTGGTGCTCGGGCTCAACATCGGCAAAAACGCAGCCACGCCCATTGAGCGCGCAACGGACGACTACCTCATCGGTCTGGAGGGCGTCTACCCGCATGCGGACTATGTCACCGTGAACATTTCCAGCCCCAACACCAAGAACCTTCGGGCCTTGCAGTCCGACGAGGCCTTGGACGGCCTGCTGGGCGCCCTGGCCCAGCGCCGTGAGGCACTGGCCGCAGCACAGGGGCGTCGCGTTCCCCTGTTCGTCAAGATCGCACCCGACCTGGACGAGGCCCAGGTGCAGGTCATCGCCGCCACGCTACGCCAGCATGGCATGGACGGCGTGATCGCCACCAACACCACGATCGCCAGGGACGCGGTGCAGGGCCTCGCGCATGCCGAGGAGGCCGGCGGCTTGTCGGGTGCGCCAGTGCTGGCGGCCAGCAACCGGGTCATCGCCCAATTACGCGCGGTCCTGGGTCCGCAGTTTCCGATCATCGGGGTGGGCGGCGTCATGAGCGGCGACGACGCGGTGTCCAAGATGGCGGCTGGCGCCGACCTGGTGCAGGTCTATACCGGCCTGATTTACCGGGGTCCTGAGCTGGTCAGCGAGGCCGCGCAGGCCCTGCGAGATCGGCGACCCACTCCCCGATAGCCAGGGCGCTGGTCAGCCCCGGGGACTCCACGCCAAACAAGTTGACGAGGCCGGCAATGCCATGGCGCGCCGGACCGTCGAGCCGGAAGTCCGGGGCAGCTTCCTGCGGACCGTGGATCTTGGGCCTCACCCCGCTGTAGGCGGGCTGCAATGCCCCGTCGGGCAATAGCGGCCAATAGCGTCGGACCTCGGCGTAGAAGGTCTCGGCGCGGGCCGGGTCCACCGCATAGTCGATGGCCGTCGGATCCTCGCCTGGCAGCCACTCGAGGTCGGGCCCGAAGCGTGCCTGGCCCCCTAAATCCAAG
>Ga0164292_10001085_pt1 | contig 21711 bp, 16 predicted proteins | sample GEODES117metaG_FD_111486 | JGI IMG/M metagenome (GOLD analysis project Ga0164292, IMG submission 111486) | Eutrophic lake water microbial communities from Lake Mendota, Wisconsin, USA - GEODES117 metaG | ecosystem: Environmental > Aquatic > Freshwater > Lake | place: USA: Lake Mendota...
CATCTCGGTCAGCCACTGCTCGCCGGCGCCGATGATCTGCGTCGCCAGCTCGGTCTTCTGCTCGATCATCTGGTCGATGCGCTCCTCGAGCGTGCCGGCGCTGATCATCTTGTGCACGTTCACGGTGCGCAGCTGACCGATGCGGAAGGCGCGGTCGGTGGCCTGGTTCTCCACCGCGGGGTTCCACCAGCGGTCGTAGTGGAAGACATGGTTCGCGGCGGTGAGGTTCAGGCCCACGCCACCCGCCTTCAGGCTGAGCACGAAGATCGGCGCGGTGCCTTCGGGATCCTGAAAGCGCGCCACGAGCTGGTCGCGCTTGGCCTGAGGCGTGCCGCCGTGCAGGAACAGCGACTCCACGTCGAGCTCGCGGCGGATCATCGCCACCAGCAGGTGGCCCATCTGCCGGTACTGCGTGAAGATCAGCGCGCGGTCGCCCGCGGCCACCACTTCCTCCAGCATCTGCATCAGGCGGATGCTCTTGCCGCTTCGTGCCGACAGCGGACGGCCGTCGGTCGGCAGCTCGATCGGCATCTCGTTCGCGGATTCGGCCACCTCGACCGCAGCCTCCTCGCTGACCACCTCGGGCGAGGTCGTCTCGCGAAGGTAGTGCGCCGGGTGGTTGCAGATCTGCTTCAGCTTCACCAGCGCGCTCAGCACCAGGCCGCGACGGCGCAGCCCCTCGGCGCGATCCACCTTCGCCAGCATCTCGTCGACCACCTTGTCGTAGAGCGAGGCCTGCTCGCCGGTCAGCGGCACATGCTGCCGCGACTCCACCAGCGGGGGCAGGTCGCTGATCACCTTCGCGTCGGTCTTCAGGCGGCGCAGGATGAAGGGCCGCACCAGACCACGCAGCCGCTCCGCACGCTCCTTGTCGCGATGGCGTTCGATCGGCACCGCGAAGCGCCGGCGGAACTCCGCCATCGGGCCCAGGTACCCCGGCGTGCAGAACTCCATGATCGACCACAGCTCGGTCAGGCGATTCTCCACCGGCGTGCCCGTGAGCGCGATGCGATGGCCGGCCTTGAGCGCGCGGATCGACGCGGTCTGCTTGGTCGGCGGATTCTTGATGTGCTGCGCCTCATCCAGCGCCACGCGCCGCCATTCCACCTTCTCCAGGCTCTCCTTGTCGCGCGCCACCAGCGCGTAGGTGGTGATCATCACGTCGCTCTTGGCGACGGTCGCCATCAGCTTGTCGCCGTGCGGGCGATCCAGTCCGTGGTGCACGTGCACGTTCAGTTCCGGGGCGAAACGCGTGAGCTCGCGGTGCCAGTTGCCGAGCACGCTCATCGGGCAGACCAGCAGCGTGGGGCCGACCTTCTCGCCCTCCGGGGCCTTCTCGCGCTCATGCTGCAGCAGCGCGATCAACTGGATGGTCTTGCCGAGACCCATGTCGTCCGCAAGGCAGGCACCCAACCCGTAGCGATCCAGGAACGCCAGCCAGCTCAGGCCAGCGAGCTGGTATGGACGCAGCGATCCCTGGAAACGCTTGGGCTGCTCGATCATCTCCAGGCGTTCGCTCGCATGCGTCGGACCGAACACCTCGGCCACCCACCCCTTCGCGTCCATGCCCAGGATCGGCAGTCCCTTGGCGTCCTCGGCCGCGCCGTGCGCCAGGCGCAGCGCCTCGATCAGCGACATCTTGCCGCCGGGATGCTGCTTGAGGAATTTCAGGCCCGTCTCCAGATCCTCGCGGCGCACCTCGACCCAGCGGCCGTTCAGGCGCACCAGCGGGCTGCCCTTGCGCGCAAGCGCCTCGAAGGCCTCGATCGAGAGTGGCTGGTCGCCCAGCGCGATCTGCCACGCGTAGTTCACCACGCTGTGCAGGCCGAAGCCGCCGCGGCGCGCGTCGCCCATCGGTGGCATGCCTTCGCCGTCCATCGACTCGCCCTCGATGAACAGCCGTGCGCCCACGCGCGTGCTCGCCTGGCTCCACCAGTCGGGCACCAGGCACTGCACGCCGCTCTCCTCGAGAATCGGCCTGATCTCGCGCAGGAACGCGTAGGCCTCCGCCGTGTCGAGATCGAGTCCGGTCGGGGCGGTCTCCTCGAGCGCATCCTCGAGCCTGGTCCAGATGCGGGAGGCGCGCGCGAGTTCGCTCAGCAGCAGCTCGGCGTTCTTCTCCGCGCCCTTCTTCGAACCGCCCTTGCCCGACGCCTGCTTCCAGATCGTCTCCGCGTCGATGACCGACGAGGGCTCCTCCGTGGTGACCAGATGGAACGCCAGCCGCCACGGATGCTTGTCCTCGTCACCGTCGCGTTCCCCAAACAGGGCTGGTGGTGGTTCCAGCAGTTCCAGCATGAGCCGCATCGCGCGGCCCTCCCCGATGTCCTCGAGCATCCCGAGCCACTGCCGGACGCCCCGCACCAGACTCACGTCCCCGGCGCTCGCCTGCGGAACGTCGCTCGCGCGATCCAGCAGGCCGCGAAGCCACGCGACGTGCACATCGGCGTCATCGCGGTCCTCGATCGCATCCTTGTAGCTCTCCTGCACCATCACGTCGCGCGCGAACGTGTCCACGCATGCGCCCAGGAAATCCTCCAGCACGGCCCAGCCGTCCGCTTCCGTGGCGTCGGCGACGGCGCGGCACATCGGCGGCATCGCGGCAAGCAGCGTGGCGGCTCGCTCGGCCGTGTGCGCATCACTGAGCCATGGCCTCCAGCGGGCTTCCATGCGGCCCGAGCGGTCCTGCTGCACGGTGGGCACCACGCGCTGGTCCTCCAGCAGCTCCAGCGCAAGTCGCGCCGCAGCGCACCAGAATCGAAGCTCGTGACCGCCCTCGTGGTCGTCCTCGCCGCGCGCGGCGTCGAACGCAACCAGCGCGGGCAACGCCGTCTGTGGAGGCACGGCGAGCGTCGGAATGTCGCAGGCTTCCAGGCGCAGATCGCGCTCGGCACCAAGCGAGAGACCGAGCTCGGACGCAAGCCGATCGCTGGGCGCAGGGCGATCGCCGTCATGTGGAAGCACGAGCGCCAGCCGCGATGGCTGCGCGCCCGCGGTGTCGATGCCCATCTTCCGCGCGAGTGCGAGCACCTCGTCGGCCGAGGTCACGAAGGCGTGTTCCGCGATCTGATCCGCCGAGCCCGGAGCGGGCCGTGTTCCTTCGCGATACGCGTCCGCCGACTCCGCCCACAGGTGCAGTGCGCCTCGGTGCCAGTTCGCGTGCAGGACGGACATGAAGGGGAGATCCTGAGGGGTACAGCCGGGCTCGAGAGACTCATGATTGCGCTGGGACTTGAACCCAGGACCTGCCGGTTAAAAGCCGGCTGCTCTACCGACTGAGCTACGCAATCGAGGACCAAGCAGGATACACGGACCCCGATCGACCCCTTTGGCAAGTTGCTGGAAAGATTATTCTCGGACGTTGTACACCAGAGAGCTCTTGAAACCAACTTTATAGGAACCACCGCGGGCGAGCCGAAATCAAGTTCGTCCGAAAATCTCCGCCATTTCACTGCCTAGCGTTGCACAGAGGGTCCCCAAAATCCGAAGTTGGGGACTGATAAGACGCCGGTTTCGCGCAGCGCCGAAGTGAGGGCCGCGGGCCGGACAGCCACAAGGGAGGCACCCACCATGGAAACCAACCTGCCAATCGTTGACCGTTTCATCGCCTATCTGGGTGATGAGCGCCACTTCAGCCCCTACACAGGCCGCTGCTACAGCCTGGATCTCCGTCAATTCATCGATCACATCGCCACGGAGGCGGGGCTCGAGATCTCGATGCCGACCGAGAAGGCCGCGCTCGAGTCGCGCAAGGCCGACGCGCAGGGCCGCAGCGTGACCGGTCGCATCCTCGCCTGCAACGTGGACACGATCCGCGGCTTCCTGTCCCACCTGAGCGACCAGAACTACTCGCTGGCCACGATGGCCCGCAAGATCGCCACGCTCCGCAGCTTCCACAAGTGGATGGAGCGCGCCGGAATCACCCAGTCGAACCCGATGACGCTGATCCGCTCGCCCAAGCAGCCGAAGCGTCTGCCGAAGGCGATCACGGTGGACCAGATCGAGCGACTGCTTGCGGCACCCGACGCGAACGACCTGCTGGGTGCGCGTGACCGCGCGATCCTGGAGGCGCTGTACTCCACCGGCATGCGCGTGAGCGAGGTCGTGGGTCTGAACCGTGGCGACCTGAACGAGAACGGCGAGTGCGTGCAGATCCGCGGCAAGGGCAAGCGCGAGCGCGTGTCACCGCTCGGCGGCCACGCGATGACCGCGATGAAGCACTACCTGCAGCTGCTGGCGACCCACAAGTCGTCGGTGCCGGCCGGCCCGACCTCTCCCCTGTTCATCAACAAGAACGGCACCCGCCTGAGCACCCGCTCGGTGCGTCGGAAGGTCGCGAAGTATCTGGTGCAGGTGGGACTGGATCCGGACATCTCGCCGCACACCATCCGTCACAGCTTCGCCACGCACATGCTGGACAACGGCGCCGACCTGCGCAGCGTGCAGGAACTCCTGGGCCACCAGAGCCTCAGCAGCACGCAGGTGTACACGCACCTCACGTCCGGACGCATGCGCGAGGCCTACGACAAGGCTCACCCGCGCGCCGAGGCAGGCTGACCGTTCAGCGCGGCGAACGCCGCGTCGGCCGCCGACATCGCATCCGATTCCCGCTGGGCCACCGCTGTCAGGTGGCCCAGCTTTCTTCCCGTCCGCGGAGACTTGCCGTACAGATGCAGGTGCACCGAAGTGGGCATCTTCGCACCGGGAACAGGCACGTCACCGACAAGATTGCGCAGCACCGACACCGCGCCGCTCTCCGTTGGACCCAGCGGCATGCGCAGCGCGGCACGCACGTGATTCTCGAACTGGCTCGTCTGCGCGCCCTCGATGGTCCAGTGCCCGCTGTTGTGCACGCGCGGCGCCATCTCGTTCGCGACCAGGCCGTCTCGGCTCACGAAGAACTCGATGCAGAGCACGCCCTCATGATCCAGTCCGCTCAGCGTGGCGGCCATGCCTGCGCGCGCACGCGCGAGCCACGCTTCGGGAAGGTTCGCGGCCGGCGCCACCGTGCGATCCAGGATCCCATGGCGATGCTCGTTGCGGCAGGGTGACCACAGGCGGATCTCCTCACGGCCATCGGCGTTCACGGATCGAACACCCAGCAGGCTCATCTCCGACTCGAAGGGAACGAAGGCCTCAAGGATGCACGGCACGGAACCCAGCCGCTCGAATGCGGCAGGCAGGTCATCGGGCGCGTCGATGCGCGCCTGTCCCTTGCCGTCGTAGCCCATCCGCCGCGTCTTCAGCATCGCGGGCAGCGGCACCCCTGCCAGCGCCGGCACGAAATCGCGCGGCGCATCCACGGGCGCAAACGCCTGCACGGTCAGGCCGCAGCCGCGGAAGAACTGCTTCTCGTGGACGCGATCCTGCGCGCAGCGGAGCGAGCGGGCGCCGGGGCGCACCGGCACCAATCGCGCGAGCCGCTCCACGGCCGCGGCTGGCACGTTCTCCCACTCGTAGGTGACCGCGTCGAGCCCCTTGGCGAAGCGCGTCAGCAGCAGGTCATCGGACATGTCGCCCTGAAGGAGTTCGCCCAGCCCCTGCACGCAGGTCTCGCCTGCAGGCGCGAGGAACCGGCACTCCACGCCGAGTGGCGCGGCCGCCTGCGCCAGCATGCGTCCGAGCTGGCCGGCTCCCAGGATTCCCAGCTTCACGACACCAGCCTCGAGGGGTCCGGATTCGCAAGCACCGCCGCGGTGCGACCTGCGCGATCGGCAGCCAGCGCCGTGGCGATCGCCGGATGTTCATGCGCCAGGATCGCGGCGGCAAGCAGCGCCGCATTCTCCGCGCCAGCCTTGCCCACGGCGAGCGTGCCGACCGGAACGCCCGCCGGCATCTGGAGAATCGACAGCACCGAGTCCACGCCCTGGAGCGCGCTGCTCATGACCGGGACCCCAAGCACGGGAAGCAGCGTCTTGCTGGCGCACATGCCCGGCAGATGCGCCGCGCCGCCAGCGCCCGCGATGATCACGCGGAGCCCACGCGCAGCGGCCGTCGACGCGTATTCGAACAGCAGGTCCGGCGTGCGGTGCGCACTGACCACGCGGGTCTCATGCGGCACGCCAAGGCGCAGCAGCGCGGACGCGGCATGCTGCATCGTCTCCCAGTCGCTCTGGCTTCCCATGATCACGCCGACGAGCGGCGCGGAGGCGGCGGGCGAGGTCATTCGAGAATCCTACGGGGCGCGGAACCTCCGCTGAAACAGGTGTTTGTGAGGTCCGAAGGCCGCTGCCGCGATGCGGTGACGGGTCCGGAAACGACCTCCGACCCTGTTACGCGGACGCTCTCAATCGCCTAGGCCGTGCCGCTTCAGGTGGGCACGCATCTCGATCGCAAATCGACCACGCGAGATCACGGCCGCCGTGTCATGCGTGGCACCGGGAAGGATCTCGATGCACGGCCGCTCGGGCTGCGCGCCTTCCACCTTCGCGCCGGTCACCGCCCGCAGCGTCTCGATCTTCGCGGCAAGCTTGCGCACGGCGCGCTCCAGATAGAAGTTGTCGCGATCGCCGACCAGCACGCGCACCTTGGTGCGGAGGACCGGATCCAGCTTGCTCCACCGCTTCTCGACCACGCGCGCGATGTCGTAGGGACTCCAGAAGTCCCGCACCAACGCATGGTCGATCGCGCCGGTCTGCGGATCGGCCAGCCGTCGCGGCATGGATCCGGTCGCGTCCGGCGGACTGAACATCGCCTGCCACGCGTCCCATTGCTGGCCGCTCGCACCCGACGGATCGATCGCGCGTTCCATGCCGATCTCCTCACGCACCGTCATCAGCACCTTCTCCATCGGGCCCACCGGTCGGCGGAAACTGCCGCGCTCGGCATCGTCCGCGTCGGTGAACAGGTTCTGGTCGCGATAGAGATCGCTCAGCTGGAAGGCGCTGAAGTCGACGGGATCCGGGGCGCTGGACCAGCAGCCGCCGAAGAAGTCGGGGTTGGTCAGCTGCAGCCAGAGCGAACTCCATCCGCCGCTCGAATGCCCGGTGAGCAGTCGAGCCTCGGGCGCGCGCACCAGCCGGTAGCGCTCCTCGAGCAACGGGATCAGCTCGCGCACCAGCGCCGCACCCCGCGGCCCGTTCATGATGCTGTCCGCGAATCCGTGATGTCCGAAGGCGCCCTCGGGATCCAGCACCACATGCACCGCCTGCGGGATGGTCCGTTCGCTTTCCGGGATCGAGAGGAGCCGCGCGATCTCCCCTGCCGCGCCCATGCGGCCGCCGAACCCGGGAATCACGTAGACCGTCGGCCACATGCGTCGCGCGTGCATCACGTCGTGATAGCCCGGCGGAAACACCACCGCGGCGCGATGACGGACCACGCGACCCAGTGCACGCGTGAGCATCGGGCTGGGCTCGTCGATCCAGGCGATCTGCCGCGTGTTCGTGGTGTCGGGCGCGGTCACCGCGGCGCCAAGTTCCAGCTCGACCGCGTCATCGGCATCGCGGCGAAGCGTCACCTCGACCGACGGCCCGATCATGTTGCCCGGCGCGCGAATGCCCGCCTCGTCCCTGCTTCGCTTGAAGACGGCCTGCGCCAGGAACGGTCCATCAAGCGCGTCCAGGGATCCCGGCCAAGCCGACACGGCATCGCCCGTCAGCTCGATCTCGCTGCCGACACGCACACCCGCCACGGCTCGACTGCAGATCGGCTGCGGATCACTGAAGAAGGGCGCATCGGCCGGCTCGCCGTCCTCGCGACATCGCGCGCTCTTCAGGAAGACGACGACCCGGCCCGCGGTTGGACCCGCCGCGAGGGCTTCCGAAAGCGGCTCGGGCACGCGCACCACCAGTCGATCGCCCGCGTGCGCAGCGCTCGCCAAGAGCCACGCCGCCAGACAGCGTCGAAGGGCGAATCGAGGCATGAGCATCGATGGTAATCGCTAGAATCGCGCCGCCATGCAGCCCCTTGCCGCCATCGTTCGCCGAGCCGCCCTTGCGCTTGGTCTTGTGGCGGCGGCGCTCGCGGGATGCGAGGGCAATTCGCCGCTCGAGCGTCATGCGGACCGCTTCCTGCGCGAGGGTGGCGACGGCATCTTCGGACAGACCGGTGTCACGCAGAACCTCACGTTCCCGGATGCGCCGGGTCTGGTCCACGTGCGTGTCCGCAACCTGCAGGGCGATGTGCGCATCCGCGGAAACCGCACCGAGGCCCAGGGCGAGACACTGGTGCGACTGCGTCCCAACTCCGAGGTCGACTCGGGCTATGCCGCCACCACGCAGCTCGACACGATGAAGTGGGACGCGCAGATGAAGCCGCAGCCGGACGGCAGCCGCCTGCTCGAGATCACGATCGCCACCGAGGACCCCAAGGCGTGGTTCGTGCGCTGCGAGATCGAGATCGACACGCCGCGCCTCGGTCGCGTGGATGTGCTCACCGATCACGGTCGCGTGCTGGTGGTGGACAACCGCGGCGGCGTGGTGGCGAAGACCACCTTCGGCGATGTCCGCATGCTGACGCCGTGGCCCGTGCTGGAGCCCTGTCGCATCGACGTGAAGGACGGCGACGTGGAGTGGATCGTGCGCGGCGAATCGAGCGGCAAGTTCGACTGCGAGACGATCGGCGGCAGGATCAACGTGTATGCGCGCTACGGGCGCTGGATCGCGGTCGATCCACGCAACGACCATGACTCGCTCGCCGCCACCCTCAACGGTGGCACGAATCCCGTGGTGGTGCGTGCGCAGGATGGCGACATCAGCGTGATCGTGGTCGAGGACCCGCACGACACGGGCACCTTCGCCAAGCCCTGAGGCGGGCGCATCATGAAGGAAGTGCAGGATCACTGGTTCCGGCTGGCGAAGGCCGAGGGCTACCGCGCTCGCAGCGCCTACAAGCTGCTGGAGCTCGACGAGCGGCTGCGCCTGCTGCGCAAGGGTGATCGCGTGCTGGACGCCGGTGCCGCGCCCGGAAGCTGGACGCAGGTGGCCGCCAGGATCGTTGGCGAGCGGGGTCGCGTGGAGAGCGTGGACCTGAAGGCGATCGATCCAAAGGGACTGCCGGCGAACGTGCGCGTGCACCAGGCCGACCTGCGCGAGATCACGCACGAGAGCCTTGGCGGCGGACGCTTCGACGCGGTGATCAGCGACATGGCGCCCGACACCTCGGGCGTCCCCATGGCCGATGCGGCGATCAGCTGCCGGCTCTGCCATGCGCTGCTGGATCGTTGCGCGCACCTGCTGCGCCCCGGCGGCTCGCTGGTGATGAAGGTGTTCGAGGGCGGGGACTATCCCGAACTGCTGAAGCGCGCGAAGTCACTCTTCGCCGAGGCGGGCGCGAGCAAGCCCAAGGCCAGCCGCGCCGAGAGCGTGGAGATCTTCATCTGGGGCAAGGGCTGGAAGGGGCCGCCGCAGAATGGCGACGAGGCTCCTGCACGTGCCCGGCCTCAGCCCGGCGCGGGATGGCGCAAGCCCGAGGCCTGATTGCGGGCCTTTCCCGCGGAATGCGCACGGTTCTTGAACACCGGACCCCTAGAATCGGCGCATGGCACGCGCCGCCGACGGCTCGCCGAATCCGGCCTTCACCGACCTTCCGGTGATCGGCGTCAGCATGGGCGACCCGATGGGAATCGGTGCCGAGGTGATCGCGAAGTCGCTGTGCGACCCCGCCATCTCGCGCATCGCGCGCTTCGTGGTGTATGGCCAGAACCAGCTGCTGGTCGACGCGGCTGAACGCGCCGGACTGCGCCCCGCGTGGTTCCGTCTCGCCAAGGAGGGTCTCTCGAGCCAGCGCGCGATCGCCGCCGAACCCGTGGTGGTCGACTACGGCCATGAGGACACGCTGCCGCGCGAGCATGCGCCCAGCCGAGCGGGCGGACTCCTGTCCAAGGCCTTCGTGGAAGACGCGATCACCGACGCGCTGCGCCCGATCGGCGACCCCCGCCGCCTTGACGCGGTGGTGACGGGGCCGATCTCGAAGGAGAGCTGGAGCATGGCCGGCTTCCGCTGGCCGGGACACACCGAACTTCTTGCCGCGCGATGCAAGGCGCCGCATCACACGATGCTCTTCGAGAGCCCCCGCCTTCGCGTGGCGCTCGCCACGGCGCACGTGGGCCTGATGGAGATCCGCGACCTGCTCACGATCGGACGCGTGTTCGACCCCATCGAGCTGGGCGCCGCCCACTGCCGCAGGCTTGGCATCGACCGCCCGCGCGTGGCCGTGTGCGGCCTGAATCCACATGCCGGCGAGCGGGGCCTGTTCGGTGACGAGGAGAAGCGCGTGATCGCGCCCGCCATCGACATGGCGCGCAGCGCAGGCATCGACGCGCATGGCCCGTTCCCGGGCGACACGATCTTCATCGATGCCGCCGCGGGCAAGTGGGACCTGGTGGTCGCGATGTACCACGACCAGGGCCTGATCCCGGTGAAACTGCTCGGCTTTGACCGCGCCGTGAACGTGACCGTGGGTCTTCCGATCGTTCGCACGAGTCCCGACCACGGAACCGCCTTCGGCATCGCGAACCGAAACGCCGCCAGCCCGAACAGCATGAAGGCCGCGATCGAGCTGGCGGCGAGACTTGCGCGTCAACCCGAGGTTCGCCTGGAACGCCCACGTACCGATGCGCGCTCGCATGCGTCGGAGCCGGGCACCGAGGACGGTGGCGCGGGCCGCTGAGCCTCGACACGCGTGTTCTGTTCCGTCGACGGCTTCTCCGCGACGGTTGCACCCGCACCGCGCCGTCCTCCACGACGACGCGTGGCGCCCGCAGCGACCGCACCGATCGCCGCGGCCGGGCACGGCCCTGGCACCGGCATCGCCGTGATCCGCAGGTTGTCGAGGCGGATGTTGCCGCTGCTGCTGGTGGCGCCATCGACGACCAACCGCACGCGCGCGCTCGACACCTGCTCCAGGAAGTCGAACGAGGAAAGGTCGACCGTGTGCACCTGCCACTGCGTCGTGCTGGCGTCGATCGAGCCTGCCAGGCGCCAGGCGGTGCCATCCCAGACCTGCACCGAGGTCGACGCGAAACCGCTGGCGCTGCGTCGCGCCGCCACGCCGAACATCAGGTCCACGAGTCCCTCGGTGCGTACATCCAGCACCAATGCGCGCCCGTTCTGACCCGAACCGGTCACCACCAGTCCCATGCCCGCGACATCACCGTTCCATGCATGAAGATCGGTGCCTGCCAGCGCACTCAATCCACCCGAGAACTCCAGCAGGCTCATGGAGCCGGCGCCCTGATCCGCACCCAGGGCCGCCGGCACCGCGCCTGACAGTCCGTTGAAGTTCCAGTTGGCCACCACGTCGGCCCGTGCGCCGCACGCGCAGAGCCACAGACTCGCCGCGCCCGTCAGGGCCGCGGCCATGCCACGATTCGATCGACGCATCGCTTCCTCCTTGAGTTGAGTCGGCGGAACGCTCCGCCACGGTGACCTTGTATGTCACCGAACCCAGGCCTCCGGAAACTGCTGCCTTTTTTCCTGGCGATTCCGCGCTTCCCCGCGCGACGCGCGCCTCACGTGCGCAGGTGATTCGGATCGATCAGCCAGAGCCAGTCATCGAACAGGAACTCGAATCGCGCCGCCAGCAGCGCGATGCGACCCATCACGGTGAAACCGAACGCCGCGCCGAAGGTGATCATGAGGTACCAGACCCCCACGCGCGCGGTGCCGCCCACCAGACCCTTGTGCTCCACGCTGAACAGGAAGTACGTGAGCGCGCTCAGCACACCCACCACCACCAGCAGATTCGCCAGCGTGCCCCAGACGCTCGCACCCATGTCGGTGGCCCCGCCGGTCCCGGGCACCACCGCCACGACCGACTCCATCGTCGCCAGCCCCTGCGCCATCAGGTCGCTCTCGACATGGCTCACGATCTTCAGGCCCGCCGTCACGCCCACGATGAAGGCCAATGGCCAGGCGCCGATCCAGCCACCGCGCGGCGCGAGCCGCCACAGCATCATGCCGCCGAGCACGAGGGCCAGCGCCATGCTCCACCACTGCATGTCATCGACCGGCTTCAGCGAGGGTTGCACATGGGCCTGCACCACGGCTGGCACCAGCGCCGCGAACAGCTTCGGCACCAGCGTGTCCCAGAAGCCGATCACCATCCAGTACGCGGCGCTCACGCCGACGACCGTGGCCTCGGCAAGCTTGTAGAGAACGTTGTCGGCCCACAGGAAGCTGAAGATCGCCAGCGTGAAGAACGCGGCAAGCCACAGGCCGATCGTGCGCGGCCACGAGAGCGTGATCGCGGTCTGCCCGGGATCCTTCGCCTGCGCCGCGAACCACGCCTTCGGCGGCGCGGTGCTCCACTCCTGCCAGCGCACGTCCGCGGCATCGGCCTCGGCGACACGCTTCCACGACAGCGTTGTGGCGCCATTCGCGTCCCTCGTCTCGATCCTCGCGTACGAGACGTCCTCGCGCTGCACGTACACGCGTCCGAGACCCTGACCCGTCATGCCACGCACCACGAGCAGCGCGGCAAACACCACGCCGATCACGATCCAGGTCAGACGCTGGCGATTCATGCGCGCGCCCCCCGTCGACCCATGAACTGGATCAGGTTGCCCACCACGATCAGGCCCACCAGCAGCAGATGGCCGAACAACTGTGGCGCCATGCGTCGCTGTGCCTCCAGATACTTGGGCGCAGGCTCGCCACCCATCACGCCGTTCAGCAGGTTCTCGTACTCCGCGGCGCCCTTGATCGCGCCAAGCAACCCGGCCAGCTGTCCCGGGTAGTACGGATACATCTGGGGCGTCTGCACGCCGGTGCACCCCGCGATCATCTTCACCGAGCCCTCGCTGGCGCTGACCACGTACTGCACCCACTCCTTGCTGCCGGGATAGCCCGCGCTCACGTTCACCAGCAGCGGGAAGTCACGCACCGTCCGCACGCCCGCCAGGATCGGAAGGTCCGCCGCCGCCTGGCCGCGCGCGTCCTTCGGGAACGCCTTCGTGAAATCCGTCAGCACCACCTTCATCACGCCCTCGTTGCCCGCCTGGAAGCCCAGATTCACGAAGTCCACCCCCTCGCGCAGACTCGGGAAGTCCGCGCGGATCACGTTGGCGATGGTCTCCTGCGCCAGGTTGCCGCCGAGTGGCCACAGCGCGATGCACACGATGCGGAGCTTGCGCGCCGCGCACTGTCGCATCAGGCTGGTTGCCATCGGCTGCAGTTCGCCCGCGCTCGCCGGGTCGTAGTCGAACGCGAAGAGCACGCGGCTTCCTTCGGGCAGGTCGTCGATCACCTGCAGCACGCGACGCGCCGCGTCGGTGGGTTGCTCGGGTGGCGTGCTTCCCGTCAGTCCGCTCCACAGGATCGGCCCCGCCACCGCGATCGCCATGAGCAGGAAGATCCAGCGGCGGTCCAGCGACTGCAGTCGGTCGCGCAGGCTCATCGCTCGCCTCCTGCCGGGCAGCTGCGATCCACGCCCAGCAGGATGCGCAGGCTGGTGGCCGCCACGCCCAGCGCGATGCCGATGATGATCGCGCGGTTGCCCGCGGTGTTGAACACCTGCATCACGTAGACGCTCAGGTTCTCCAGTCGAAGTCCGCTCGCCCACTCGGGCAGCCAGCCGGTCAGCACCACGCCCGCGAAGGTGCGGCCCAGCAGGATCACGAAGGCCGTGCCGAGCAGCAGGCTCGCCTCGAGGTTCTTCGCGCGGAAGGCGCGGAAGGCCGCGCTGGCCACGTAGAACGCCAGCAACGCGAACATGGTGCTCGTCAGGGGCACCATCGCGAACTCGTAGATCCAGCCGAACGGCGTGTCGGCGCTCTCCTGCTTGCCGCCGAAGTCCGCCTGCGGGAAGTCGTGGCTCGGATGCACGCCGATCTTGCCCAGACCCACCACCAACGTGATCAGGAAGGTGCCCAGCACCACCAGCGCGAATCCCCAGCCGGCGTCACGACGACTCACCTTCGCCAGATTCGCCTTCAGCAGGCTGCCGGCGCCAAGCACGCTCGCGATGGCCGCGATCACGTTGAACGTGTCGGTGAAGTTCTCGCCCCAGCTTTCCATCGGGCGGATGAATGCGCTCACCAGGATCGCCACGCCCGAGACGATCGCGATCCAGAGCGGGATGACACGGGTCAGCACCATCGCTCAGCCTCCCATCGCCTTGCGCAGCAGTACGCCAAGCTCGCCCAGCCATGTCGCCGAGGGCAGCAGCACGCCGGCCGTCGCGACCGCCGCCCCGATCACCATGAACATCATCACCGCGACCTTGCCGGAATCCTGCGCCTGCAGCGTGCCAAGCTGGTCAGGCTCGCCGCTGAGGTACGCGCTGGCCGCGAAGAACTCCTCGCCGATCAACGTGTAGTCGCAGGCCGCGACGAAGAACGGCAGCTGGCTGCTCTCGGCGGTGCCGGCGATCTGGATTGCCCCGATCGAGTTGCCGTTCTCGCTGAAGATCAGGCTCTCCGCGAAGAAGCAGCCCATGTAGAAGCAGGCCGCGGGCTTCTCGCGCATCATCTTGCCGCCCACATGGGCCACGTAGCCGAACTGCTCGTCGGTGACGTAGTGGATGCGGTCTGGTTGGTACGCGTCGGCGCGTCCCGCGGCCAGGCAGCTCGCCTGCACCGCCTCCCGCGCCGCCTCCATGACCAGCGAGCGGCACACCGGTGCCTCGACCGTCGCGTCGTACTCCGCGGCGGTCTTCGCCACGCGACCCAGCATGGTCACGCCCGCCACGGTCTGGATGTTGTCCATGTCCTGGATGCCCGGAATGAACAGCACTGGACGACCCATCTCGGTCGCGCGTCCGATCGCCTCGTCGACAGCCTCGAGCGCCGCGATGCGACGGATGGTCGGAGGCTTTCCGCGGCGCGCGCGCCACACGAAGATCATGGTGGCCGCGCCGATTCCCACGATCCATGCGGCCAGCGGGAGTCGATGCTCGTTCAGGATCGATTCGGTGGCAGCCGGGGCGGCCGCGACACCCGCATCGGCGTGCGCGCGCTGTCCTCGCCCCCATCCGATCACGCATCCCGCCAGGATCGCTGCCCACAGCCACGGCGACCGGAGTCGATGGGGAGCGCGATCCATGCGTGGAATGTAACGCCGCTCAGCCCTCGATGCGCTCGACGTTGGCGCGCGGCACCGTCACGGTGCCGCCTTGCTCCAGAGACACCTCGAGCACGCGCGCCTTGCTGCCGCTGTCAAGCAGCGCGGGCCGCTCCGGCAATCCCGCAACCTTGCCGATCAGGCCGAAGTGCGGATCGCGGATGATGCGGACCGGCGCCCCGATGGAGAGTTCGCCATCGACGGCGCCGGCACGATCGGCCTTCGCGGGCGCATGCTCGAGCGGCACCACGATCTCCGGGCGCATCACGCCGGCGCGAATCTGCGTGGCGCCGTTCACGCACGCCTCGCGGCCCTGATGTCCGGCCAGAAGCGCGAAGGTGCGGCGCGCCATCGCGATCTCGCCGAATCCCTCGGTGATGATCAGCGTGAGGCCGCACCGCTCGCTGCCCGTGATGGCCACGCCAAGATCGTGCCCCAGGAAGTCGCGCAGGTCCGCATCGTCGATGCCGCCGCTCACCACCGCCGCCGCGCCAACCGACTTTGCGCGCGCGATCGCCGTGGCCGTCATGCGCGCACCACCGATGATCACGCAACCCCTCATCTCCGGGCGGATCAGATCCTCGTGCAGTTCCTCGTCCGGCGCGCGACAGGCAAGCGCGATCGGTCCGCGCACCTCGCCACCCACGCCGAAGATGCCCTGCACCAGCGCGGCGTCGGTCTCGATCACCGCACCCTCGCCCGCAAGCACCTGCACCACCCGCCCGGGCACATGCGCCAGCACCTGCACCGGCTGCCTCGGCCCGCGAATCAGCACCAGCCCGCTCGAATCGCTCACGCTCTCGACGGTGCCCGCCGCGCTCGCCTTCACCTCGGTCTTCATCAGGCCGAACACACCCTTGCTGCGCGCCAGCACCTCGTCCCTGGCCACGGCCTCGCCCACCTTCTTCAGCATGAGCCCCGGCAGGTCGCGCGGCTGGCAGGCAAGCAGATTCGCCACCTTCATGGGGGTCACGTCGCCCTCCAGGAAGGTTTCGGCCACCACGGTGGAGCCCTGAACCCGGTCGCCGAGCGCCACCCGCACCTCGCCGGGCGTCGGCAGGACCCGCCTCGCCTGGTGCAGCGCATGGTTGCAAACCTTCAGACCAGGGGTGTAGGCCTTCGCCATCCTCTCGAGATTACTTGTCCAGGAATTCCCCCCTTGTCCAGGAATTCCCCCACCCCCTTCTCGAGGAATTCCACACCCGCCGGGTCTCAAGCCGGCGGCCGGCTCCGGAATCGCGCTGTTCCCGACAAAAACCCCTTTTCCGACCCACAATTGCGACTACCTTCCGTGGAAAGGTTGCCGCAAAACCCCCGAGAAAGACCCCATGCACGCCATGACCCTCCTCAGTTGCACCGCGACCCTCGCCACGATCGCCACCGCATTCGCCGCGCCGCCCCGTGCGGCCGTGTCCGCGGATGGCCACGGGCCCTTCATGGTGGTGCCGATCCAGGAGGACGAGCCGGTCCGCAACCACGCCGAGCGCGCTGGCATGAACCTCATCCCCGCGCCACAGATGATGCTGAGCCCGGTCGATGCCGATGGCCTCACGCTCGAGGATGAGCTCGAGACCGAACTGAAGCCCCTTCGCTTCTCGATCCAGCGGCCGGTGCAGGTGCGTCTTGGCGATGGCGAGTGGCTTCCAGTCGAGGGCGGCCGCGTGTGGCGCCTCGAGGTCCGCGGCATCGGCAGCGTGAACAACCGACTGCATCTCTCTGGCCTGAACCTGGGCGAGGGCCAGGAGATCCACCTGAACACCCCCGGCATCCCCGACAGCATGGTTGGCCCGATCACCGGCACCGGACCGTTCGACAACGGTGAATTGTGGGGCACCTTCGCCTCCGGTGAGGTGAGCCACCTCGAGTGGTTCGTGCCCAATGGCGTGCAGGTCAACCAGCTTCCCTTCACGGGCCTCGAGTACGCGCACGGCTACAAGCAGGTCTTCGCCACCCAGGAGGAGCTCGACGCGGCCGTTCGCCAGGAGGCCTCCGGCTGCGTGATCGATCCCTCCTGCTACAGCCAGTGGGCGAATGTCTCCAACGCCGTCGGACAGATGACCTTCACCAGCGGCGGCGCCAGCTATGTCTGCTCGGGCCAGCTCATGGCCACCACCTCCGCCGACGAGACTCCCTACTTCAGCACGGCCAACCACTGCATCAGCACCACGGCCGAGGCCAACAGCCTGGTGGTGAAGTTCTTCAACCGCGCCAACACCTGCAACGGTTCGGTGAGTGCTGGCACCACGGTGTCCGGCGGCTCCGACCTCGTGTCCACGTACGCGGGCAGCGACTGCACCCTGCTGATGCTGCGCAACACGCTGCCAAGCGCGGTCTACTGGGTGGGCTGGAGCGCGGTGAACGTGCCCAACACCACCGCCAGCACCGGCCTCAGCCACCCCAACGGCGTCGAGCAGGACATCCTGTTCGGCACCAAGGTGTTCGACATCACCAGTTGCGCAACGGGCGGCATCAGCAACTATGCCGTTCGCATCAACCACACCCAGGGCGTGAGCGAAGGCGGCAGCAGCGGTTCGGGCATCTACAGCAACAGCGACCAGAAGCTCTTCGGTCTGCTCTCCTGCGGCCCCACGAACAGCTCGTGCACCAACATCCGCTACGGCGAGTACGGTCGCTGGGATCTCGCGCTCTCCTCGGGTGGCTTCAGCAGCTTCATGGCGGCGGGCACCGATGACGCGCAGGACGAGAACGACACCTGCGCCACGGCGCGACCGCTGGCCCCCGGCAACTACACCGGCCTGATCGTGAAGCGGCTCGATCGCGACTTCTACGCGCTCACGGTGCCGCCCACGGGCACGCTCACGCTTTCGAGCACCTACACCCACGCGCAGGGCGACGTGGACTTCAAGCTCTACGACGCCTGCGGCGGCACGCTGCTGCTCGACCGCAACGCCAACGTGAACAACGAGGCGTTCAACTACACCAACACGACCTCGAGCAGCACGCTCATCCTGGAGGTGTACCTGGCCGCCGACACGCGCAGCACCTATTCACTGAACTTCAGCGTGACCACGCCCGCGCCCTCGAACAACGAGTGCACGGGCGCCACCGCGATCGGCGACGGCACGGCGAATTTCAACACCTTCGGCGCCACCAACTCCGCCAACGCGATCCCCGCCTCGTGCAATGACGGCGGCGGCACCGCGATCAACAAGGACGTGTGGTTCAAGTACACCGCTTCATGCAGCGGAACCGCCAGCGCAAGCACCTGCGGCACGGCCGGCTTCGACACCAACATCGCGATCTACGACGGCGCCGCCTGCCCCGGCGCTGGCACCTCCGTGCTGGCATGCAACGACACCGGCGCGGGCTGCAGCGGCGGCACGAGCACCGTCGAGTGGGAGGCCGTCGAAGGCGGCACCTACTACATCCGCCTCGGCAGCCCCGGCTCGGGCGCGGGAACGGGAACGCTCGCCACGAGCTGCACCGCCGTGAATCCCTGCCCGGCCGATCTTGACGGCGACGGCGCCGTGGGCGCGTCCGACGTCTCCTTCGCCCTGCTGGACTTCGGCGCCTGTCCGGGTTGCCAGAGCGACGTGGACGGTGACGGCATCACCGGCGCTTCGGACATCTCGCTCATGCTGCTCGACTTCGGTCCCTGCCCCTGAAGCGGGTGAAAGGCCGGGGTTCCGACGACCTCCGACAGTCGCCGGAACCCCTCGCCCATGGATGACCCGCTTCATGCCCCGGAAGGGCCTGATCAACGTTCGATCGCATACTCCAGGCTGACCACGGCACGCATGGTCTTCTGGATGGCGGTCGTGTCGTAGTCGCGCCCGTATTCGTTGTTGTCGATCTCGCCACGCGCGAGGATCTTGATCACGCCCTGCGAGGCGCTCTGCAGCGCCCCCACGCGCGAGCCGCTTCCCTTGGCCAGCGTGTTCGCGCGCTCGAAGGCGTTGCGCGTGGCCTCGGCCAGCAGGTCCGCCTTGGCGTTGTCGGGGTTCGAGATCAGGAAGGCCGGGTCGTTGGAACGGACCTCGACACCCTCCTTGATCAGTTCGGTGGCTCGCTCGGAGAGCTGCTTCACCTTCTCCACCTTGTCGCTGAGCACCGCGACCGACTGGTTCAGCGTGTAGCTCTCGATGCGCGGCAGCTCGTTGCCCTTGGTGTCGCGAGCGTGGGTCATGCCGGTGTCCACGGCCTCGGGGCGGATCTCCTCCGGCGTGAAGCCGTTCTCCGTCACGAAGCGCTTCAGGCGCTCCACGCCCGTGTTCAGCCGCGCATAGGCCTCGGGCAGGGTCGCGCCGCGGGCGGTGACCACCGCCTTCCAGACGGCACGGTCACTGGTCAGGTCGATGCTCGCGGTGCCCTTCACCTTGATGGTGCTGGCGGTCCGCATGGCGATCATCGCGCGGGAAACGCTCTGCGCGGCATAGGCGAAGCCCATGGCCAGTGCGGCACCAAGGGCCAACATGCCGAAGCCGCTCGAGCTGAGCCAGCGACGGCGGACGGGCACGATTGTCTGTTCGGACATGACGGGCTCCAGGCCCACGGCATGTCCACGGGACATCCGAAGGCGCTTGGTCGGAGGTGCGAGTTGTGGACGGGCTTGCCGAACGAAAGGCAAGCGGGGCGTCATCGGCGCGCCAACCACCGAACCTTGAATGCGCGCGAAGATTCTTTTCGCGGCTCGTTCAAGCCGGCTTCGGGGCTACACCCGGAGGTCGCGACCCGTGGTGTCGCGCATGCTCACCAGCGTGCCGACGGCCAGCAGGCCCAGCCCGCCGATCCACGCCATGGTGGCTCCCGGCATCTTGAGTTCGGTGGTGAACCAGCTGTCAAGACCCGGCATGATTCCGCCGGAAAGCGCCATGGCCACGCTGTAGGCGAAGCTCATGCTGACCACGCGGTTGGCCACGGGGAACATCTCGACCAGCATGGCGCCCTGCATGCCAAGGGCCATCGCGATCGGGATGCCCATGAGCAGCTGGGAAGCCAGGAAGGCGTGCGGCTCGATCGGCACGTGCGTCATGGCGAGCCACCCCGGCACCATCACCGCCAGTCCCCAGACCGTGAACAGCAGTGCGCTGCCCCGCCGTCCCATCCGGTCGCTCATCCAGCCCCCAAGCACCTTGCCGACCGCCACGAACATCAGGGCCACCGTGTTGGCGGTCTGGAATCGGGCCGCGTTCGAGGGATCCGCCGCCTTGGCCGAGATCACCGAGGCATTGAACACGTAGTAATAGAGCGCGTTCGAGAAGGCCACGATCGCGAAGAGCTGCAACGACGGCTTCCAATCCGCGGCAATGGCCGAGAAAACGGGCGGGCGCCGCTCGATCTGCTGGGCTGTCTCCCCGGCCTCGCTCTCGTGAAGGGAGCGCCGCAGCCACCACCCAAAGGCCGCCAGCAGCACGCTGAACAGGAAGGGCACTCGCCAGCCCCACGCGGCGATCTGATCCTTGGTGAGCACCTGATCCAGCACCATCACGGCGGCTGAACCGGTCAGGAAGCCCAGGCTGGTGCCGAGAGCCGTGCTGCTCGAGATCAGGCCGCGCATGAACGGCTTCGCATGCTCGGTCGTGTAGGCCATGCTGCCCGTGAACTCGCCGCCCAGCGAGAATCCCTGGGTCAGGCGGCAAAGCACCAGGATCGCGGGCGCCAGCCATCCGATCGTCTCGTGTGTGGGAAGGCAGCCGATCACCAGCGTGCTGAGCGCGATCAGGGTCACGGACACGGTCAGCAGCCACCGCCGTCCCTTGGTGTCTCCCAATCGGCCCAGAATGATGCCGCCGACCGGTCGTGCGAAGAATCCGACCGCGAACAGGCCCCAGGCCTTCAGGGTCTGGATCTTGGGATCGTCGGAAGGGAAGAACGCCGCCCCGATCGGACCCACCAGGAAGCCGAACACCGCGTAGTCGAACCACTCCAGCAGGTTGCCGAACAGCCCAGCAAAGACCGTTCGGAACATGGACTGCTCGGAGACTGGACGCGCGAGACTGGTTTCCTGCATGGCGTGTCGAAGGTAGCGGTGCCGGCCGCAGCCGACCTCGCCCCTCCCCGCCAAGGTCGGATATTCCGTCCCCGGCCTCTGCAGATCCGCCGACGGATGGTTCTCGGATTCTGGAGCCGCACCTTCCCGGCAAGGCCCGTCTCACAGGACCGAAAACCCCCCGTTTCACTTGGAAACGGCCGCAACGGTTGTACTGTTCCAGAGTCGGTTATTCAGGGAGATCCGATGTCCGTACGCCCGCTCCACAACCTGCTTGCGCAGGGCGCCGTGCTGCTTTGCTCGGCGGCTGTGGCGTTGGGAGCGCCGCCTTCCCGATCCGCCGTGGGGCATGGCGCGCGCAAGGCGCCCTTGAGCCCGGTGCACGCCGTCCAGAGCCACACCGAGCGCCTTGGCCTGGACTTTCTGGAGCCCCCTGCCGCGCTGCTGGGCCCGATCGATGAAGCCGAGTTGATGTTCGAGGACGAGACCGACGCGGCCAACGAGCCGATGCGCTTCGGCATCCAGCGGCGCGTGTCGCTCACGCTTGACGATGGCCAGTGGATCGACGTCACCGGAGGACGCCTGTGGCGGTGCCGGGTCGAGGCCATGGGCTCCATGAACACGCGCCTGCATCTGCAGGGCGTGGCGCTGGGCGACGGGCAGGAACTCTTCGTGCGTTCACCCGGCGACGCCGCCAGCGTGGTGGGGCCGATCACGGATCGTGGCGAACGGAATGATGGCGAGGTGTGGGGCGTGTTC